>JFJP01022161.1_pt1 | contig 10082 bp, 10 predicted proteins | sample 431651 | NCBI WGS metagenome assembly JFJP01 (sample SAMN02602958, study PRJNA72255) | Microbial mat metagenome, whole genome shotgun sequencing project. | biome: fresh water; feature: sink hole; material: water; isolation source: purple microbial (photo- and chemosynthetic) mats found in... | reverse complement strand
CAAACAGGGTGAATATTATAAGCTTTATCAGATGCAGTTCAGTAATTAAAAAAAATTGCTCTTATTGTAGGGTGGGCATGAAATGCCCACCCTACTGCCTTGAAACGAAAACCATAAACGAGAGAAAACCTGAACATGAGCAATACTGAGTACGACAGTCTCATACTGAAAGTGCCGAAAGAATCTGAAGATTATATCGAATGCTCAGATTTTGTGGTCAATGCTGTGGAAGGAATTATTCAAAAGGCAATGGATGAAGGTCGGAACAAAATTATTATCAACACCAATCTTCGGCTTGGCATTCCGATGGAAAATGTCAATAAAATAGCAGGTCCCTTCATTGAAGCATGGGCGCATGAGATATTTTCGGATGTATTGGAAGATGAAACGAATGAATATCAACTGATTAACGTAGAGGCTGGCGAGAGATTAAATATGGCAGATATTATTCTGCAATTCAAGCGAAAAAGGAAACGGCAGTCATCAGTGACAGCTAATGTTGATGTGAAAGCAACGAGCAATGACATAAAAAATAGCGGAAAATCACCGAATATCACATCTTTCGCAAGAATTAGGACAGCTTATATCAAAGACCCTGATTATTTGTTTATCATATTATCTGTCAAGCATAAGGTTTACAGTGAAAGAGACAGTGAGACAAAAATGATGATGGGAGTAATGGAAGTAGCAGACTTTAACGCTTATGATTTGAAATTTATTTCATCTAAGGATATTAGTTATAACCCTGCTCTCGGAAGCGGACAATTGCAGATAAAAGATATTCATTATGTCTCAAAAGAAAATCGTACAACATGGGAATTTTGCCAGCTATTGGACAAAAAATGTATGGCATCCCGCACCGGTTATGAGGGTTGGATTCGTTATGCCAAACAACATGAATGGATAAAAGATGAATAAAATTGAAGTGATGCAAGGCGATGCCTTAGAACTGTTCAGCGAGATAGAAAGCGACAGCGTTGACTTAATCATAGCGGATCCGCCTTACAATCTCGGCAAAGATTACGGCAACAACCATGACCTCAAGGGATTTGAAGAATACCTCTATTTTTCATCAATGTGGCTGAAACAGGCGCACCGAGTCTTGAAAACCACAGGTACAATATATGTTTTTATGGGTGTGCGTTTTATTTCCTATCTGTATGATATTATGGACAGAAAACTGAAGATGTTCTTCAATTCATGGATATGCTGGCATTATACGCAGGGAATGGGAAAGACGCTCGGATTTTCCCCCCGGCATGACGACATCCTTATGTTTAATAAGTCTCAGAAAACTATATTTAATTTAGATGATGTGAGAGTTCCGCAAAAATATTACAGGGCAAGGAATAACATGCGGGGAGCAAATCCGGGGGACGTTTGGAATTTTTCTCACGTTCATTATTGCAATTCCAACAGACAGGAACATCCTACCCAAAAACCCGAAGGTTTGATAGAAAGAATGGTTTTGGCATCTTCTGACAAAGGAAACATGGTGTTAGACCCCTTTTCCGGAAGCGGAACGACTTTAAGAGTGTGCCAGCAGTTAGGCAGGAATTGCATCGGTTTTGAATTGAACCCTGATTTTGTAGAAATGACTAAAGAAAGATTAGGCAAACCTTTCAGTGGTTTTGACAGCATAGATGAGAGAATGGAGCGGGTCCCGCTTGATTTGAGAGATGAGGCGATAAGGGAGAAGTACCTTGCAAATCACATAACTTGGTTCTTGCAGCATCATAACGGTTCTGTTGATAAATTCACAGCTTCGGTTAAGGAAGCTTATGGCGACAAAGTTAGAAAAATTAATCAGACGAGTATGCAACCTTCGCTGTTTTCGGAAGAATAAAACGACTTGAAAAGTCGTTCTACACTTCCGTTCCGGAGTGCTGAAATGAGCGGAGCGAAATTTTAGCAAGTTTGCCAAACTAATCTTATAAAAATAGTCATATATGTCCATCATTTTCAAATATCTGACCCGGGAGATTTTCAAATACGTCGCCATTGTGATGATAACCGTGGTCGGCATTTACGGCGCAGTTGATTTTTTTGAAAAAATAGACAATTTCATGGAAGCGGGAGTGCCTTTTTCACGGGTGTTTGTCTTTCTTGTCTTCAAAATGCCCTTTATCATTGCACAAATTATCCCGGTGTGCATTCTGCTTGCGGTGCTGATTGTCTTCGGACTTATGACCCGGAACAATGAAATTATGGCATTGAAAAGCAGCGGTATCAGCGTGTATCAGCTTTTAAAGCCGGTTCTTTTTCTCGGTTTTTTTTTCAGCATTTTTCTCTTTCTTTTTTCGGAAGTCATTGTGCCGATAACCATTGAGAAAGCAAACAAAATATGGTTGAAAGAAGTGAGGAAAAAAGCGGAAGTTATATCAAGAGAAAAAAATATCTGGCTGAAAGAGAACCATCGCATCACACATATCAAGTATTACGATAAGAACGAGCAGGCGATTTTCGGCATAACGCTTCATTATTTTGATGAAAAATTCAGACTGATACGCAGAGTTGATGCCAAAAAAGGCATTTTCAGAAACGGCAGATGGACCTTGTATGAACTGATGGAACAGGTGCTTGACAATAAAACAGGAGAATACAAAGTCGTATCCCACGAGGAACGCTTGGAGCCGCTCGATTTGCTGCCGGAAAATCTTGAAATTGCAGTTAAAAAATCAGAGGAGATGAATTTTAAAGAACTCCTTGACTATATAAAAAAAGTCGAATCCGAAGGCTACGACGCAACTGTTTATAAAGTTGATTTATATGCAAAAACAGCATTTCCTTTTGTATGTCTCATTTTATGTATCGTCGGAATCGGGATTGCCGTAAAAGGAAAGATAAAAGAAGGCTTGGCAGTCGGCGTGGCTTATGGTATAGGCATTGCGTTTTTCTACTGGGTATTTTACAGCTTTTGCTTATCCCTCGGATACGGAGAAATGCTGCCGCCGGTCATAGCCGCATGGACGGCAAATGTGGTTTTCTTATGTTTCGGTGTGTTTAATTTATTGAATGCTGAATGAAAAGTATGATCAGTCCCTATTGGACTGGAAAAACAGGCAAGAAGCAACAACTAAAATGACTTACAAACTGATTACTCTGTTTTTTCGTTTCTTAGGTCTCATCCCCAAGCAGTGGGGAGATGCGATAGGCGCGTGGCTGGGGCGACTTATCTACATCGCTGACGCCAGACACAGAAAAATAGCCATGCAGAATATGGCTTACGCCTTTGGCAACCGTCCGTATCAAAACAGAAAACTTTGTTTAAAAGTATTTGAAAATCTGGGAAAAATTCTGTTTGAAATGGCACGGGCGCTTCACCTGAATGAGAAGAATTTTTTCAGGCATTTCAGGATTGAAGGCGTTTCGCATATCCGGGACGCGTATCAGAAAGGCAAGGGCGTTCTGACACTGACTGCACATTTCGGGAATTGGGAGTTATTGAGAGTTATTGCCGCCATGATCGGCTATCCGATCAATATTGTTTACCGCCCCTTGGATTTTAAGCCGATGGATCGCTTTATCACGGATTATCGGACGCGTTTCGGCGGAAAACTCATCCCCAAAAGAAAATCCTTCCGCAAAATTCTCAGATGCCTGAATGACGGCGAGATAGCAGTGTTGCTTATGGATCAGAATGTCTCTTATGAGGAAGGAGTATTTGCAGATTTTTTCGGGCATAGCGCCTGCACCAACAAAGGCTTGGCATTGCTGGCGTTGAAAACAGAAGCACCGGTGATCCCCGTGTTTCTGATTCGTGAGGAATCCGGTTTCAAAGGTTTGTTTCTGCCCCAAGTGCCGCTCATCAGAACCGGCGACAGAACCAAAGACATAGAGGCAAACACGCAGGCATACAACAATGTGATTGAAGCGATGATCCGCCAATATCCGGAACAGTGGTTCTGGGTGCATCAGCGCTGGAAGACAAAGCCTTATCAGGCGTGGAAAATTGAGAATTGAGAATTGAGAATTGAAGACATCTGTTATTGTAACGACTTATAATCAGCCTCAGATGCTGAAAAAAGTATTGGAAGGTCTTTGTCATCAAAGCAGGCTGCCCGATGAAGTCATTGTCGCTGATGACGGATCAGGGCAGGAGACGATTGAAGTCATTAAGCAATTTATGACTGAGACAAAATATCCGCTTTTTCACATCTGGCAGGAAGACAACGGTTTCCGTGCTGCTGAAATCAGGAATAAAGCCATTAAAGCGTCGCAGGGGGATTATATTATTCTCCTTGACGGCGACTGTATCCCTGAAAAGCATTTTATCGGGGATCATGTTTTTCTCGCTGAAAAAGGCTTTTTCTTTCAGGGAAAGCGGGTTTTGGTGAGCAAAAGATTTTCTCCTGATTTTACTTACAGAGATGCAATCGCCGGATTCAGGCTGTTGAACCGTGTTTTGCGGCAGGATATTTCAAACAGCCATCATCTCATAAGACTGCCGTTTTTTCCGGCATTATCCTCAACGCGTCTGAGCGGCATACGCAGTTGCAACATGGGCTTTTTCCGAGAGGATGTTTTTGCCGTAAACGGCTTTAATCAGGATTTTGTGGGATGGGGGCGGGAGGATTCCGAAATCGTTGCCCGCTTCTACAAGTACGGGCTGAAGAAAAAAGAGCATCCTTTCATGGCTATCTGCTTTCATCTCTGGCATGAGAAAAATGACAGCCGGCATCTTGCCGTAAATGACGAAATTTTAAGAAAGGCGGTGGAATCCGATGAATACCGAATATCTAATGGACTGGTGCAGTAAAAGAATCGTCGCGGACGCACTTCATCTGTAGAGATTTGAACCCGCATTTTTAATTTATTACGGTAATAAGTGCTGAAAAAAAGAAGAAGGTAGAAAATCGGATCATGCCCAGCATAGCAGTTGTAAGAAGTACATATTCCCCTTACGGCGGAGTGGAAAAAGTAACTCTCACTATTGTCAGAGAATTACTTGATATGGGGGTAAAAGTCACTCTGCTGACTCTTCCCGGTCAGCACTGGCCTGTCGTTCATCCGAATCTTCAGATGGTTACTGCCGGTATCAGGTGGGGAAATCGTCTGTGGCAGGCATGGATATTCAATCATTTTGTGAATAAATATCTTTCAACTCATTCTTTTGATTGTATTTTTGCATTTGAGAGAGTTTCTCAGTTTACCCATTTCCATGCCGGAGGCGGGACCCATAAAACTTTTTTGAAAATAAAAAATGAAAACAGCAGTGTCATAGAGGCTTTATTCAGAAAAATAAGTCTGTTTCATGCCTATACTCTTTATCTTGAAAAAAAAGGTTTTTCCAATCCCGGATTAAAAAAAATCCAGTGCTGTTCCAAAATGGTACTGAATGATATTCAGGCGGATTACCGCTTGAATGCAGACAAACTTCAGGTTATTTATAACGGCATAGAATGGGATGAAATCGGTGAAACTTTTCGAAATCGCTTTATTATAGCTGATGAAATCCGTAAAAAGCATCAGATCAGTCCTGATTGGAACTGCCTGCTGTTTTTGGGAAGCGGTTTCTCAAGAAAGGGCTTGGATATTGCCATTGAAGGACTTGCAGCTTTACCGGACTGCTATCATTTGCTGGTTATAGGTAAAAATTCCTGCCGTGCTTATTTTCGTCAGGCTTTGAAGTCCGGCATTGCTCACAGGGTTCACTTTTTAGGATCCCGGGAAAAAGGATGGAGATATGCCTCTGTCTGCAAGGCATTGGTATTGCCTTCCTATTACGAACCTTTCGGACTGGCACCGGCAGAAGCCCATGCCATGGGAATTCCGGTTCTGGTCAGTGACAAAACCGGTTATGCCGAATGGATTCTGACAGGAAAAAACGGCGTTATTCTGCAATACCCCATGACAGGAGACCGTATCGGAAAATCTTTCTCCGAATTGGCTCGGATCATCGAGCATCCGGAAATGACCGCAGATGAAATTCGGAATCATGTCAGTGAATTAGACAACAAGATCATATATAAAAAACTTATCCGTGATTTTCTGATATTATAACATGCTTGATATTCCAACTAAAAAATATAATTACAACTATTTGATATTAAATCCGATTTTCTGTGTATTTGTGTTGGGATTTATTATCCGTCTCTATGCCTGTCACTACACTTTTATTATCAATTCAGACGGCGCATTATACATTCATCAGGCAAAAGCGATTTACTACGGACAATGGGAAAATCTGATATCCTGCGGTGTAACTTATCTGTCTAATTATCCTTTTTTTATTACGGGAGCCTATACGGTTTTCCATGAGTGGATTACGGCCGCAAAAGCGGTTTCATTCTTCTTCGGCTTTGCAGCACTGTTTCCGCTTTATCTCTTGTCAAAGCTTTTTTTTGATAACAAAATCAGTATGCTGATAACATTAATGTTTGCACTGACACCCGTGCTGGTCAGCATCAGTTCCGACGCGCTCAGAGAATCTGTGTATTGTTTTTTTCTGATACTCGGCTTATATCTTTTTGCAAAGCAGATGAACAAAACAAAGCCTCTTTTTCTTTTTATGAGCAATCTGTCTTTTCTGATGGCAACCTGGGCAAGAATAGAGGCTTCTTTGGTCATTATTGTTTCCTGTCTTTATATTCTGGCCACAGCGCAGGAAAAAAAGCTTGAGAAATTTATCGTTTTTGTCACACCGATCATAATCATAATTATATTTTCCATATACGGCACGATTCTTTTTAAGGGTATATCTGTAAACGATCTGCATCGGGTGGATGAAATCACCGCAAAATTTTCTGCGCCTGTTGTTCAATATCAGAATATTCGGCACAGATTGCAGGAATTGGAAAATGATTATCCTGATGAAACCATGAAGAATTTTTTTTCCAAAGCAAGGAACTGTGTATGGCTCATCGCTTTGGGGACATTGGTAAATAAATATTTGGAATCTTTTTTTTATCCGCTGTCCCTGATTGTTATCATCGGTTTTATCGGCATACAGGAAAAAATCAGAAGCGATTCCCGGATATTTTATTTTCTCCTTCTGACGCTTTCAGGCCTGATTCTTTTATATATTCATATATTGCATGTCTGGATCAGCGAATATCGTTTTTTTTCAATTGTAATATTCCCGTGTTCGGTTTTTGCGGGATTCGGATTGCAAAAGATAATTTCTTATCTGCAATACAAATGGAATCTGACAGATTCTGCTGCAATTTCAATTTGCTGCATTCTTATTTTGATTTTTGCCCTTCCCAAGGATTTAAGATTCAAAGAAACAGATAAAGCAGTTTTCAAAGAGATCGGCGAATTTATTTCCAAAAGAGAGGGAAACGAACATGAAATCATCATTGCAACTTCCCGGCAGACCCAGCGATGGATTTCTCTTTATGCCAACCTGAACTGCAAAGGGGCTCCCTGTCCTGAGCGTTTTGAGAAGTGCTGGGAGCTGTGGGCAAATGACTATGAAAATTTTATTCGGCAGATGAAACAGGAAGGCGTAACATATTTTTTATGGGATCAGAAATACTGGTCTCGGGAAAAGTTCGATATAAAATACATAGAAAAATATAAGAATCTTAAACAATTAGGAAAATGGTATCATCAGAATACAGGAACAATCATTCTTTTTGAGCTGGTATCTTCATGAATACATCTTTCTGTAATGATTATGCAGACTGAGAACTAAGCCCCAGGGTGGGCATTTCATGCCCGCCCTGCTGCTACCCAAAATGGCAGGAGATAAATATGGCCGTTTCAACTCCCAAAATATCTGCCGCGATTATCACGAAAAACGAAGAGGCAAACATTGCCGAATGCCTTGAATCCCTTTCATGGGCAGATGAAATTGTCGTTCTCGACAGCGGAAGCACTGACCGGACAATGGAAATCGCCCGAAAGTATTCCGACAAAGTTTTTGCAGAGCCGTGGAAGGGGCAGGGACATCAGAAAAACCGGGCAGTCGAACTCGCACAGGGTCCCTGGATTTTCTCCATAGATGCGGATGAACGCGTCACGCCGGAATTGGCGCGGGAAATCCGACATGCTGTATCAAATCCCTCCGCGAATGTCTATGCCATGCGCCGGAAGAATTTTTATAAAAATCAGTGGATTCGTTACGGGGGCTGGTGGCCCGACCGGGTAAAGCGTCTTTTCAGAAAAGGCGAAGCGCAGTTCAATGACCGCGTGATTCACGATTCGATTCAGACCTCATCACGGGTAGAAAGACTATCCAATCCTTTACACCATTACTCTTTCCGCTCAGTGGAGGATTTTCTGGATCGGGCATACTGGTACGCCGCGCATCAGGCGCGGGAGATGTATCGCGAAGGACGCCGGGCTTCGGCGTGGACAGCGATTTCTCATGCGGGGGCTGCGCTGTTTCAGAGCTATTTTCTGCGGCTGGGCTTCATGGAAGGCGGGGCAGGTCTTCTCATTGCCGTGTCGAACTTTGTCGGCGTATTTTACCGCTACATGATCCTGCGCGAGCTGTCGCTGCACGGCGAATATCCCATTCCCCGAAAATAAGCAGTGAAAATTCTCGCAAAGAAGTTTCTCGCAAAGAAGTTTCTCGCAAAGACGCCAAGTTCGCAAAGATAAAAAAGATAAGGGGATTGAGCGCAATGCAGCTTTTCCGCTTTTTTTACTTTGCGAACTTTGCGGACTTTGCGAGAACCTCTGTTTCTCGCAAAGACGCCAAGGGCGCAAAGATAAAAAAGATAAGGGGATTGAGCGCAATGCAGCTTTTCCGCTTTTTTTTACTTTGCGAACTTTGCGGACTTTGCGAGAACCTCTATTTCTCGCAAAGACGCCAAGGGCGCAAAGATTTATAAAAAAAGCTTTTCTTGGCGTCCTTTGCGAACTTTGCGAGAAACCTTTTTTATCGCCCGGATCAATACCCGCTTTCATTTGATTCGTTTTTTTGCAGGATACTGACAATTCCCTCAAGATAGGCATCGGCTTTGCTTTTATGGAACTTGCACGCGCCCGCGCCCCGATGTCCGCCGCCTTCAAATTTTGAAAGCATCAGTCCCACATTCACATTGCATTTCCGATTGAAAATGCTATGCCCTACACCGATGATAACCTTTTCTTTTTCTTCAGCATCATAGCGGATTCTGACATTCGCAATCGCATCGGGAAACAGCGAGTAAACCAGAAAACGGTTGCCGGAAGGCACTTCCGCAAGGGAACGGAAATCCGAAACCGAAACATGACCCTTTAACTGCGTATGCTTCTGTAAAAGCCTGTGATATGTTTTGTTCTGCAAAATCACTGAGGTGCAGCGCTCTTTAACTTCCGGGTCTTCAAGCACTTTGTCAATGTCAGATTTTCTGAACAGATGAATCAGCCTGTTCCAATACGGCGCATCTTCTTTCTTATGACTTGAAATCGTCATGGAAAGCATCAGATAGGGATAATTTTCAGGATGAAGCACTTCCTCCAGCGAAAGGTCTGCCGAGTCAATTTTATCGGTTTCTCTGACCAATTCGCTGTAATCTCTATGAAATCTGTCTTTATAATATTTAAAAATGACGCCGGCTGCCGAGGGCGCAATTTCAAACGCGCCCTGAAAGGCTGTGGTGATTCGGTTAGTATAGTGGTGATCAAACCACAGGCTGCAATTTTTGTGATAAGGCAGATTGGCGATAATATCGCCTTCCCGCACCTCTGCCAGACCTTTCTGCATTTCATTCGGCTCTACCCAGTTCACCGGTTCCGTCAAATCCAAAGCCTCATACAGCAGCGCAGCGCATATAATGCTGTCAAAATCCGCTCGTGTAACAATTCTCATCGTCGCCATCTGGAAGTCAGAGATTGAAAATCAGAGATTTTTCTGATTTCCAATCCGCTTTTTTAATGTATTTAAAAAAATAAGTATTGTATCACAATTTATATCTTATATGCAATTCAAAAATTTGTAATATTGACCGGACCCGTTGAAAAAAAGCGTTCTTAGCCCCGTATTAAAAATTCGGCAGCGGTGCAGAAGCAGTGATTCGGGAATGTCATTCTGATCTGATCTTATACCAATTCGCTTTCAAAAACGGTGTTCTCCGTAAAACCGCTTTACGATCTGAACTCGTAAAACCGCTTTTCAAGCGGTTTAAGCGATTTGAAAAATCGCTTTA
>JFJP01007990.1_pt1 | contig 10082 bp, 12 predicted proteins | sample 431651 | NCBI WGS metagenome assembly JFJP01 (sample SAMN02602958, study PRJNA72255) | Microbial mat metagenome, whole genome shotgun sequencing project. | biome: fresh water; feature: sink hole; material: water; isolation source: purple microbial (photo- and chemosynthetic) mats found in... | reverse complement strand
ACCGGTGGCCAGGCCAAACAGGTCTGGGTGTTGCAGGATGGCTCGGCCATGGCGGTGAAGGTCACACCCGGCATCAGCGATGGCCGCATGACCGAGATCACCGAGGGCGACCTGAAAGAAGGCATGCAGGTCATCACCGACCAGCGCAGCACCGCTGCGGCCACCAAACCATGAAAGCCATGAGCGCGGTGCCACTGATCACGCTCAAGGGCGTGACCAAAATGTATGGTCAGGGTGCCACGGCGCTGGTCGCCATCATGGGCCCCAGCGGCTCGGGTAAATCGACTGCCATGAACACGCTGGGCTGCCTTGACACACCGACCACCGGCGAGTACATCTTTAACGGTGTGCATGTGGAGACGCTCAGCCGCGACCAGCGCGCCCTGTTGCGCCGGCGTTACCTGGGTTTTGTATTTCAGGGCTTTAACCTGCTGGCGCGCACGTCGGCGCAAGAAAACGTCGAGCTGCCGCTGTTGTACCGGGGTGAGCCTGCCAGGCAGCGCCACGCCGCCGCCAAAAAAGCCCTGGCCTCGGTGGGTCTGGCAGGTTGGGAACACCACACCCCGGCCGAGTTGTCGGGCGGCCAGCAACAGCGCGTGGCGATTGCCCGCGCCATCGTGACCGAACCCGCCGTGCTGCTGGCCGACGAGCCCACCGGCAATCTGGACACCCAGCGCAGCCTGGAGATCATGAATCTGTTGTGGAAGCTCAATGTTGACCATGGCATCACCGTGCTGATGGTGACCCATGAAAGCGACATGGCAGCTTATGCCAAGCGCATCGTGCGTTTTGTCGATGGGGTGGTGGCCAGCGATGCGCGCAATCCGCACCCGGCGGGTCTGACCACCGCAGTGGCACCCTGAATTTTATGAATAAAGAGCCTCTAGCCCCCGTCCCATATACACGACCAGCTCTATTTTTTATAGCTCGCAAGTGTGTTGTTTTTTGCAAGGAGACCGCCTGATGTTGCTGAGCACCCTGCTGCTGGCGCTGCGCTCGATCCGGCGCAACCTGCTGCGCTCTTTTCTGACCATCCTGGGCATCGTGATTGGTGTCAGTGCCGTCATCACGATGGTCACCGTGGGCAATGGTGCCACCATCGCCGTGCAAAACCAGATCGCCGGCCTGGGCACCAACCTGCTGCAGATTCGCCCTGGTCAACGCATGGGTGGCCCAGGCGGTGCAGCCGGTGCCCCGCCGTTCAAAGAGGCCGATGCCCTGGCCATCACCAGCCAGATCGGCAGCCTGCTGGCGGTGGCCCCAGAGGCCCGCAGCGGCGCAACAATCGTGGCCGATGGCCGCAACTGGACCAGCAGCGTGATCGGCAGCACCAACAACTGGCTGATCACCGGCAACTGGAAAATAGCCGATGGACGCGAATTTACCGATGATGAACAGCGCGGTGGTGCCGCTGTCTGCCTGATTGGCGAAACCGTGCGCCGCGAGCTGTTTGGCACGCGCTCAGCGCTGGGTGCCTCCATTCGCGTCAAGCAGATTGCCTGCGACGTGATCGGTGTGCTGGGCCCCAAGGGCCAGGGTGCCTTTGGCAATGATCAGGACGATATTGTGTTGACCCCATTGCACACGCTGCAACGCCGCATCACCGGCAACACCCGTGTCAACACCCTGATGGTGTCGATGCAGGACGGCAGCGACCCCGAGCGCGTCAAGGCGGCGCTGACCGAGCTGCTGCGTGAGCGCCGCAAACTGGCCGACGGCGAGGACGACAACTTCAATGTGCTCGACACCAAACAACTGGGCGAGACTTTTGCCAGCACCACCAAGGTGATGACCATGCTGCTGGGTGCCGTGGCCGCCGTGAGCCTGCTGGTGGGAGGCATCGGCATCATGAACATCATGCTGGTCAGCGTGACCGAGCGCACCCGCGAGATTGGGCTAAGGCTGGCCATTGGCGCGCTGGAGCGCGAGGTGCTGATGCAGTTTCTGATTGAGGCCGTGGTGCTGTCGGCGCTGGGTGGTGTGGTGGGCATGGTGCTGGCCTTTGGTGCCTCGATTGGCGTGGCAGCACTGATGGACGTGCCGTTTGTCTTCAACTTGAATGTGAACCTGCTGTCGTTTGTGTTTTCAGCCGGTATTGGTGTGGTGTTTGGTTATTTCCCGGCACGCCGCGCGGCAAGGCTGGACCCGATTGAAGCTTTACGTCACGAATAAAATTATTGACCATTGGGCCGTGACTTGCTCACCCTATCGCTGATGCCCCAGCCTGTTCCGCCCAACCCGCCGGCTCTGCCTGGCTGGACGCTGCTTTGGCACTGCAAGAATCGCCATGCGCGTGTTGTAGCAGCGCATCCCGACCTTCGTCCACCCGCACCAGCCCTGGATAACAGGTTGACTCTCAAGATTCGGGAATTTGTCGCGCATATCGCTGGTGAATGCCGCTTTGCTTTTGCATCGGTCTGGCTGCTTTTGCCAATCAATCCAGCATTCGTTGACTACGCTTTGTCCGCTTGTTTTGGGTCTGCCGCGCGTTTATCTGCCGCGCTAAAGCGGCTTCGAGCCCCCTTACAGTGGCTGCAATTTTTGACTGCTTGAGGAACTGACAGCCTGCTACGTGAGAGCACCCCGGCGCGTAACCCGCGAGGCGGGCCGCCAGCGCAGCGCAGTGCCGTCCGGGGCCGACATACAGCTCACAAAACATCCTCTCGCGCTCAGTCAACCAACCTCCACAAATTTTCATATTATAAAATATTAGTCGATTAAACCTACTTTTGCAACCCAGTCAACCCACAAAAATCAACCCCTGTGCACCGCCTGCCAGTCCAGGCGCACAAAACTGGCCACTGCACTCGCTATAGTCCCACCACAAGCAAAACAACCAACTTCAAGGGACGAAGCTACCCATGCTCGACGACATTAAAAAGACCCTTTGGGCCACCGCCGACAAGCTACGCACCAACATGGGCGCCGCCGAATACAAACACCTGGTGCTCAGCCTGATCTTTGTCAAATACATCAGCGACACCTTTGCCGCCCGGCGTGCCGATCTGGTCACGCAGCTGACCAACCCGACAGACGACTATTTCTGTCACGAAGCCCAGCCCGGCGACATCGAGGCCGAGCTGGAAGACCGCGACTATTACACCGAGGTCAACGCCTTCTGGGTGACCTCGCCCGTCATTCCCGCGAAGGCGGGAATCCAGCACCCTATGCCGATATTCCGGGATTTTGCCGCAGCGTCAAACTGGCCGAGATCGCCCAGCACGGCCACGTCCTCACCCCTGGCCGTTACGTCGGCGCGGAAAAAGTGGACGATAACGACGAAAACTTTATCGCCAGGATGCAGCAGCTCACTGAACGCTTGGGTGAACAAATGGCCCAGGGGGCAGAGCTGAACAAGTTGATCCGCGCCAGGCTGGGAGAGTTGGGGTACGCGTTTTAAGATACGTGGACAAGGAGAAACACAATGGGCCTGAATGTCGAACACCTGCTGCGCACCGCCGCCACGTTGGAACAAGCCATGCTTGCGCTGGGAAAAACTCAAGCCACGGATGAAGTCATCTACGACTTGTACCGCAACGCCGCAATCAAGAGTTTCGAGTTGTCGCTGGAAACCGCCGGAAAGCTTCTGCGTAAAGCGCTCAAAGCCTTTGGCGGGAACCCGCGCAGTGTCGATAGTCTGGTCTTTAATGACGTGCTGCGCCACAGTGGCAAACACGGCGTATTGGACCAAGCAGCGGTGGAGCGTTGGTTGACCTACCGTGCCAACCGCAACAACACCGCCCACGACTACGGTGTGGGCTTTGCCAACAACACACTCATCCTGCTCCCCGCATACTTGGTGGATGTGCGTGCCCTGGCCGAAAAATTGCAGGAAGTATTTGATGCCGCAGCGTGAACTCAGCACACTGCAACTAGCCCCACAGCATCTACAGCTTCTGCAAGCCCTGCTGCACTCGCACGTACCTGAGGCGCAGGTGTGGGCCTACGGCAGCCGTGTCACCGGTGGTGCCCACGAAGGCAGCGACCTGGATCTGGTGCTGCGCAACCCTGCCGACCTGCAACACGAGCTAGCCAACTGGTTCGAGCTGAAAGAAGCACTGCAAGACAGCCACTTACCCCTGTTGGTAGAGCTGCACCTGTGGTCACATCTGCCGAAAACCTTTCACCCAAACATTGAAGCCGCTTATGTAGAGCTGCAAGCCGGAAGGGCTTCCTTTAGCCTTAACGACCAAGAAACCAACGCCCGCAGCAAGGACGGAGCCACGGCATGGCTGACGCATCAAAGCTCCAATCGCTGATTGGAGAAATCAGTTGGGCGAAGCATCTGCCCATGTAGGCAGGGTCAGGTCTTGTAATGTAGCAATTTCGCCAGAACAACATCCCCATCAAGGGCCGCTCTTACAAAAGAAATAGCACTCCAGCCCATGACTGGTATGCGCTAGCAGCTACGTTAATTGAAGCATCAGAAACCCCACCTTGGTCGTGAAACTTATCTAATCCATAAAATCGACAACATGGAAAAGCAAACCCGCCTGACGACCTCGCAATCATCAAAATCCGGGTCATGCAAGGGGCGATGCTGCTAGACAAGATTTTGAACAAGCACCGGGAGTTGCTCGATGAAGTGCGCAGCGCGTAGAGTGTTGTAACGCTTGGCAGCAACTTCTGTACAGGGAGCCTTGTTTGGGATTGTCAGGCCCGGTGGCGGTGGTTTGCCCGCTATCATGGCAGCCAGCAAGTTGCGCACACTGCCACCACCCTGATCTGCCCACCACCATGAAACTGCCTCGCCTGATGATCTGCCTGCTCGGCACCTTGCTTGCATTGCTGCTGAGCCTGCCAGCCCACGCGGCCCGGCTGGCGCTGGTGATCGGCAACAAGGATTACAAGGTGGGTGCCCTGAAAAACCCGGTCAACGATGCCCAGGCCATGAGCCAGACGTTGCCTGAACTGGGCTTTGCCGTCACCACGGTCAATAATCTGCGACGCGACGACATCGGCCGCACGGTCGAGGGTTTCGCCAGTCGCATCAGGGCCGGCGACGACGTGGTGGTGTTCTACGCCGGGCACGGTGTTCAGGTCAAAGGCATCAACTACTTGCCGGCAGTTGATGCCAATATTTCCGTTGAAAGCGATGTGGCGCTCAACAGCTTGAACCTCAACCAATTGCTGGAGCGTCTGGACGAAGCTAAATCAGGGGTTCGTCTGCTGTTGATTGACGCCTGCCGCGACAACCCCTACAGTCGCAGCTTTCGCAGCGGATCGCGTGGTTTGGCGCGGGTAGAGGGCGCACCGTCTGGCACGCTGATGCACTTTGCCACCCGTCCGGGGGGTGTGGCGGCTGACGGTAGTGCCGCCAACGGCTTGTACACCAGCGAGTTGCTCAAACACCTGAAAACACCAGGTTTGCCGGTGGAATCGATGCTCAAGCTCGTGGCCGCTGGAGTCAAGCAAGCCTCAAGTGGGGACCAACAGCCGTGGACCGAAGGGGCGCTGGACGGTGAGATTTACTTTGCCCCTGCAGGCAATGCACTGGCTGCGCCGCCGGTTCAGATCGCCAGCCTGCTGCCTGAACCGGTGGTGCCACCGGCACCCCAAGGCACATCGCTGCGAAAATTGCTGCCATGTTCACTTGTTTGAAGGAAATCCATTGAAACCTAAGGTCTTGAAGTTTGTCCTGATCACCGCCATGGTGTTGGGAATCACCGCCTGCTCCAAAAACGACACACCGCCGCCGCCCGCCGCTGCTGCTGCCGCCACGGCGTCCAGTTACGACTTGGTGGCATCCAGCGCCAAAGGATTCACCGTCGGGGCCTTGATGAGCGCCCAAACCGTTTATGTCCTGTTTGATCCCCAATGTCCCCATTGCGGCCACCTTTGGAACGCCTCAGTGCCACTGCACAACAAGGTGAAGTTTGTCTGGGTACCCATTGCCTTCAACTCGGGTAAAAGTCTGGCTCAAGCAGCAGCACTGCTAAGCGCCAGCAACCCGGTTCAGGCCATGACCGAGCACGAACAATCTTTGCTGGCAGGCAAAGGCGGCATGGCTGCCTCCAGCAGCATCTCCGGCGAGCTTGAAACCTCGATCAAGAGCAACACCCAGTTGCTGACCACGCTGGGGGTGGACTCGGTGCCTTTCATTCTGACCAAAAATCGCCGAACCGGGGCAGTGGTAAGCAACAACGGTGCCCTGGAAACGACTCCCCTGGCCCAATTGCTGGGGCTCGACTGACATCCAGCGCACGGTCAGGCTTTCAGCGTACCACCCAGCAGTTCCAGCAGCCGCGGGTAGGCCATTCTGAAGCCGCAGGCCTGTGCGTGGCCGCCGCCGCCCATGCTCTGGGCCAGCGCAATACAGCTGAAGTTGGCTTTGGAGCGCAGACCACATTTGACGGCACCATTTTTATCAATCGTCCACAACAGTGCAAAAGTGCCTGACTGTTGACACAGCATGTCACCCACCAGGCTATGAAAAACACCAGGAGCATTCACCATCAGGCCAGACACGCCATTGAAACTGATCGCCTGTGCGCCCTGCGCGATGGTCTCGGCCAGTTTTTTGAACTTCTCGTCCATGGCACGGCCACGCTCAATATAGGCGGCTAGGTCAGCCGCGTCAAACCCGACAATCGTGTGCCAACGCTCAAAGTCAAACGGCTCCATGTCCAACGCCGACAGAAAGCCTGCACTCTGCGGGTACTGCCAGACCCAGATGTCACGATCTTCCACATAGCGAATCAAATCCGGCACGGTTCGGCTGGGGTGAAAAAACTCCCAGGCCAGTGTGGCACCCGACTTTTTCATGTCGAAGTGGACCACGCCGTGACGACACGTCAAGCCGCTTAAGCCTTCTGCGGCACTCAGGTGGTGATCGAGCAGAACCAGTTTGGCAGCACGCTCTGCTATCACCCGCAGTAACGGACTGGCAAACGAAAAATCCAGAATATAAACAGCCCGCCCCTGCAACAAGGGCAAATCGTCGACCGATGTCACATCGCCATGATCAAGTGCCAGAAACTGTGCCTTGCCAGTGAAAAAAAGCCACGCTGACAGCGCTGCGGCAAATCCATCGGGACAGTGCGCGTGGTAGATCACCAGGGGATCGGGGTCATTTTTTTCCGGGAAAACCGGCAGATTCAAAGTCATTATTTTTCTCAATCTTTCGATCTCATCCGCGTGAACACGGGCGTGCAATCTGCTTGAACCTGATCTTGCGATCAAGCTCGATGGCATCTTTTTTGACCTGCCGCTGGGCATCCAACGTTTGCCCCGCTGCCAACCACTGGGCAAATTCCTCAGGTGTCTCAAGGGTGATTCGACCCAGCGCAGCCGAGCGAAAGTCAAAAATCGCAATTTCGGCAGCTTTCTGCAGGTTCACCTTCTGGCCACCCTGCAGCGCGCCCCGCTTGCGGCCGATGGCTTCAAGAAGTTGCTCGTCACTCATGGCAGCAGCCCCCTCGAGTTTGAAGCGCGCTTGCAACAAGGCCGGGTAGTGCCGCCTGAGGTAGTCGAGCAATTCAAGCGCCACTTCCTGCTCGTCGAATGCGTTGCGTCCCACAGCGCCGCTGGCCGCCAGGTTGTAGCCACTTTTGGCCACAATGATGCGCGGCCACAGCACACCGGGCGTGTCATACAGATAAAAATCCGGTGCCAGTGCAATGCGCTGCTCCAGTTTGGTCACACCCGCCTCGTCACCGGTCTTGGCGGCACGCTTGCCACTCAGGGTATTGATCAGGGTGGACTTGCCCACGTTGGGGATGCCACAAATCAGTACCCGCATGGGCTTAACCATGCCGCCCCGAAGCGGGGCCAGTTCATGGCAAGCGGCAATCAGCGCCCTGGCCGGGGCTGCCATGCTGGCATCAAGCGCAATGGCCCGGGTTTGCGGCAGGGCGGCGTAATGGCGCAGCCACTGTGCAGTTTTTTCCGGGTCGGCCAGATCCTGCTTGTTCAATACTTTCAGCGTTGGCTTGCCATGTGTCAGTTTGGCCAGCATGGGATTGGCGCTCGAACCCGGCAGCCGGGCATCGAGCAGTTCAATGACCACATCAATGGCCTTGATGCGCTGCGCGATCGCCTGTTGCGTCAGATGCATGTGACCGGGAAACCACTGAATTGCCATGGCTTAAAGGTCCAGTAAAGCTTGCATGGCCGACGATTGAACATCATCCACAAATGCGGCCATCAGGACCGCCAAGCGATCAGCCCCTTCAGCGAGTTGCTCCAGCCCTTGACTGACCTCGGTTGCCACAAAGAGACTGGCATTGGCCTGCTCACGAAAATCATTTTCCCCTGTTGGTAGGCGCTGCATTACCTCTCGGCCTACGTCAAAGGCCTGCTGGCGGCATAACAGCCACTGATCCAGGTTGACGATGGTGACCGCCAGGTCACCGGTTTTGACGACCAGGTACCGGACAAAGAAGCTCGCCTGCAACCGGGCAACGCCCAGGACGACCGGCTTCCCGCTCAAGTCAAACCTCATGATCGACCCTGGCGCGCGCTGCTTTCAGCCCCGAGCGCTGCAATTTCGCGATCCGCAGGCGTTGGCGAGAGGCCCGGGTCGGCTGGGTGGCCTTGCGGGTTTTGGGCGGGTGCGCCACACTGTTGATCAGTTCATGCAGCCGCACCATGGCATCAAAACGGTTCATTTCCTGGGTGCGGTGCTGCTGCGCCTTGATGACCAGCACGCCATCTTTGCTGATGCGGCAGTCGTGCAGCGCCAGCAGACGCGACTTCACACCGTCTGGCAGGCTGCTGGCCGCAATGTCAAAGCGCAGGTGGATGGCGCTCGACACCTTGTTGACGTTTTGTCCACCGGCACCCTGGGCGCGGATGGCACTCAGCTCGACTTCGTCGTCAGGAACGCGCAGCGACGGTGGCATCATGGAAGTCATTCGTCAACGCTCAAGCAGTCTGGGCAGTGGTTTGTGCTGGCACCGTTGGTAACGTATCCGGCGGGTTGACGTAGCGCGCCACAAACGCACCCACGCTCGTCGCTGGCAGCGCCAGCCAGACGGTGTGACCACTGCCGGGGGCCACCGTCATCACTTGCGCCTGGGCATCTTCCATGTTGTCGAGCAACAGATCCAAATTGCCCGCTGGCGTGATGATCTCCAGCCAGTCGCCCACGGCAAAGCGGTTTTTCACGCGCACCTCGGCCAAGCCGCGCGCGACATCAAAACTCAGCACATCACCGACGTACAGGCTGCGGCCCGACTCGGAATAGCCACGCAGGTAATTTTGTGTTTCCTCAGGCGTGTGGCGCTGGAAAAAACCGCTGGTGTAGCCACGGTTGGCCAGACCTTCAAGCTGCCCGAGCAGCGCCGGGTCCAGTGCGCGCCCGGCAACAGCGTCGTCAATAGCGCGTCGATAGGTTTGCACGGTGCGCGCCACGTAATATGGGCTTTTGGTGCGGCCTTCGATCTTCAGCGAATCGACACCGATTTCCACCAGCCGCTTCACATGCTCGACGGCGCGCAAGTCCTTGGAATTCATCACATAAGTACCGTGTTCATCTTCCTCGATGGGCATGTAACTGCCCTCGCGCTGGCGTTCTTCAATCATGTAAACCTGATCAGCCTCAGGTGCGCGGGTTATTGGCTGCTGGTCGCGTTCGGCAGCCGCTTGCTGCGTGAGCACGTCGCCCGAGGCATCGACCACGCCTTTTTGCGTCTTGTAATCCCAGCGGCAAGAGTTGGTGCAACTGCCCTGGTTGGCATCGCGGTGGTTGAAATAACCTGACAACAGGCAGCGGCCCGAATAGGCAATACACAGCGCACCGTGCACAAACACTTCCAGCTCCATATCGGGGCAGGCCTGCCGGATTTCCTCGACCTGATCCAACGACAGCTCGCGCGACAGGATGACGCGCTTCAAGCCCACGCCCTGCCAGAACTTGACCGCCGCGGCGTTGACGGTGTTGGCCTGCACTGACAAATGTATTTCCATCTCGGGCCAGGTTTCACGCACCATCATGATCAGGCCGGGGTCGGACATGATCATGGCGTCGGGCTTCAAGGCAATCACCGGCGCCATGTTGTTGAGGTAGTGCCGGATCTTGTTGCCGTGCGGAAAGATGTTGCTCACCAGAAAAAACTTCGCTCCTTTGGCATGGGTGGTGT
>JFJP01041206.1_pt1 | contig 10083 bp, 5 predicted proteins | sample 431651 | NCBI WGS metagenome assembly JFJP01 (sample SAMN02602958, study PRJNA72255) | Microbial mat metagenome, whole genome shotgun sequencing project. | biome: fresh water; feature: sink hole; material: water; isolation source: purple microbial (photo- and chemosynthetic) mats found in... | reverse complement strand
TTGAAGAGATTGAGAGTACAACCAAAGTAATAAAACGAACCAACGGAGCCGATTGGAAATTAGATGGTACTCATAAAATTGCCGAAGGAACGGTAGGATTCCGAAATAATATACCAACTGATATTTCGCCATCGAGTACACAGTTTGGCTTAGCATTAGGTCGCCCCAAAATCTGGACTCATCCAAAAGATACAGCCGTTTGTGATGGATTTAGTGCTTCGTTCACAGTTTATGCTACAGGCCGTAAACCACTTACGTATCAGTGGCAGGTTAGTACAAATAATGGAGTAACCTGGTCAACTATTAGCAATGGAGGTGGTTATTTGGGAGCTACTTCTAAAACATTGCTGTTAACTTCCACCAATCTGGCTATGGATGGAAATCAGTATCGTGTAATTGTGCGAGATGCCCGAAATAATCCAAACACAAGCAACGCTGCAACACTTACGGTAAATCCAATACCTGTTGCCCTGGCTACTCCGCAAGTTGATACCTTGTGTGATGGAGGAACTACTAATGTTGTAATCACTACAAGCAATTTGGTTACCGGTACTACTTTTGTATTAGAAGTTTTATATGATGGGCCTATTACCGGAGCAACAAACATACTAGCCGGTGGAAATACAATTCAGCATACATTGAATAATCCAACCGATATTTACGATTATGTTGAATATCGCATCATACCAACTGGACCAAACACAACGTATTGTGTGGGTGTTGCCGATACGGTTCGTATTTACGTTAACCCAACACCACGAGCTATCGCAACCGTATTCCGCGATACCATTTGTAACGACACACGCGACAGGATTACATTAACTTCGCCAAGTGTATTTACAACCGGAGCAACTACGTTCGATTATACATCGGCTGTAACTGGAGGCATTACAGGAAACTCAGCAGATACAGATCTTCCAAAAGGATATCCTATTGAAGACTTACTTCATAACCCAACATCCGAATTTAATGCCGCACCGCATGTTGTAACCTATACAGTAACTCCAAAACTCACCAGCTACTTAGGCTGTGCAAATGGCCCTAATGTAACAGCAGAGGTTACCGTGCATCCAACGCCTTACACTTATTTTTCGTATGTCGATAATGTAGAGTGTTATCTTGAAGCCAATGGCGAAGCTACAGCAGTTGCATTTAACACCAGTCCGAATATATTTACTTATCAGTGGAACGATCCAAAGAATCAGAATACCGCTTATGCCGATAGTTTGGATGTAGGAACATACATCGTTACCGTTACCGACAACCAGAGTTGTGTTACAACGGATACCGTTACTATAATCCAGCCCGATCTTTTAATTGCAACTATTGATAGTTCAGAAGATGTAACCTGTGTAGGCTTTAGTGATGGTTGGGCATATGCTAGTGCAGAAGGAGGAAACGGAGGATATCATTATCTCTGGTCAACCCTCGAGAATGATACCACAAGCTTTATTAAAGATGTTGGCGGAGGTGTTTATCCTGTGCTGATTACCGATATTCGAGGATGTTCTGCCAGTGATACAGCCCGCATAAGAGAAAACGATGGTATAACTGCCAGCATCGAAAAACTCGATGTAAGATGTTATGGAGAAAACAACGGATGGATGCATGCAGAAGCTCCCGGAGCAACCAATTATGAATGGTACATTACCGCATCATCAACTCTTATTGGCACTAATGAATCGGTTAATAACTTAGCTCCAGGAGAATACTATGTTGTTATTTCTGATAGCAGGGGATGCTCCATAACCAAGTCTGTTTTAGTAATAGAAGAGCCCGATTCGATGATTGTTTCAGTTACATCCGACACCATTTCGTGCGAGGGTGAAGCAGATGCAATCGCTATTTCTACTGTTTCGGGTGGAAATACACAGTTTCCATATCAATACAGCTGGTCGAACGGATCTACTGCAACAAATTTATTTAATCTCTCCGGTGGTCAGTATGTATTAACTGTAACCGATTGGCTTGGATGCGTAGCAAAAGACACTTCGTTTATCCAAGAACCACCATTGTTTGAGTCATTTATTGCAAAAACAGATGTAACTTGTTTTGGAGACGATAATGGAACAATCGAATTAACTGCTACAGGTGGAAATGGAGATTATAGTTACGATTGGGGAGGTGGTATAACCTCTAATATACTTACCGATCTATTAGCAGGAACTTATACGGTAACTATTTATGATAAATTAGGTTGTGAGATTTACGATACAGCAACCATTACCGAACCAGATGAAATGATTGCCACCATAAACAAAACAGATATTCAGTGTTTTGGATTTAACAATGGTACTGCAACCATTCAGGTTACCGGTGGCAATGGAGGATACCTTTTCGACTGGTCCAACGGATCAACAGAGGATACGATTACAGGTCTGGTTCAGGGAACTTATTATGTTGATATTGTCGATATAAAAGGCTGCGATGCATCTGATACTGTTGAGATTTCGCAACCAACAGAAATACAAAATAATCTGCAAAAAACAAATATCACTTGTTTTGGATTTAATAATGGGCAAATATCTGTAAATCCAAATGGAGGTATCGGTCCATATACATATTTATGGAGTCATGATACATTAATAACCACGAACAGCTTGACAAATCTAAGTCCGGGACCATATACCGTTTATGTTATCGATTCAAATGAATGCGTTATGGCTTCAGATGTTGAGCTTACACAGCCTGATCCATTAATTGCATCTATCCAAAAAACAGATATAACCTGTTTTGGCGATAACGATGGATCAATAGCTATAAACATGTACGGAGGAACACCAGCCTATAATTATAACTGGTCAAATGGTACTACCGCATCATCCGAATCGTGGCTCGGTAAAGGTTTCTATTCGATAAATATTACCGATGCCCAAAATTGTGAGGTAGATACCATAATAGAAGTATTTGAACCTGATAAACTGATCATTGAACCTATATTAAAGCGGTCATCGTGCCCTGATATTCAGGATGGATTTATAGAGTTAAATATTTCGGGTGGAATCGGTTATTATAGCATTTTCTGGAGCAATGGCAGTACAGAGGAAGATTTGTATAATATGCGATCGGGAAAATATACCGTGTTTATCTACGATGAAAATTCGTGCGAACTGAAAGCTGATATCATCTTGCCAAGCGGTAAAGATTTTTGTGTTGATATTCCATCGGCCTTCTCACCAAACAATGATGGTTCAAATGATAAATGGAGCATTGACGATATGGAAGAGCTTTATCCAAATGCAGATATCGAAGTATTTGACCGCCGGGGTGTTCGTGTATTCTATTCGAGAGGTTACAGCGAATCTGAATTCTGGGATGGTACTTATCAGGGCAAGGATTTACCAATGGATTCGTATTACTATATTATTTATCTGAAAAACGGATTGGGCCGAATATCGGGTACAGTAACAATTTTAAGATAAAATAAAAACTAAAGGCTTTTGCCACAAAGACACAATATTGACTAGAAATTAAAAGCTCAATGGAAAACACCAATCAACTCACAAAGAATCACAAAGAAAATTATGCACCATTGCCTGATTCTATTGAAAAAATAGGAAAAATAGTTGTTGATTCAGCTTTTGCCGTTCATGTAAATCTTGGTCCCGGTTTACTTGAAAAAGTTTATGAAATATGCTTCTGTCATGAGCTTTCAAAACGCGGCTTAAACTACAAAAGACAAGTTGATATTCCAATTGTTTATGATAATCTTACTTTTAGTGAAGGGCTAAGACTTGATGTAATTGTTGAAGATTGTGTGATTTGTGAACTTAAAGCTCTCGAAACGGTTAACCCTGTTTGGGAAGCACAAATCTTAAGTCATTTAAAACTTACAGGTAAGAGACTTGGGTTTCTGATTAATTTCAATGTACCCAAAATTAAGGATGGTATAAGACGTTTTATAATTTAATAGGGAACCTATTTCTTAGTTGCTTTGTGAAGCTTTGAGTCATTGAGTCTTTGTGGCAATGGTTTAAAACAAAAAAATGGCTTACTTAAATATTTTGCAATCGGTTAGAATTATTTTTACATTTATAGAACATTTTTAAGAAAAAACGTATACACTTTAAAACCCTGAAATAACTTAAATACCTAAATACTATGAGAAATTTTACGTTTCTTGCTATCTTAATACTCTTTTTATCAAGCTCTCAAAGTGCTATTTTTGCACAGGAACAGCTTCAGCATCAGAAAAAAGTTTATATTTCACCAGAAGGAAAAATGTATGCGAATAAAGACCTTCCATTGTATTTCTGGATATCTACATCCGGTAATCAAAATTCGGAGAAATATTTATTAAACCCGGCTGCTGATTCGAAACCATATGTTAATCCGAGCTACCTCGATACCGAAGGATATAACACCTTCCGTTCCCCATCGAAAGTGGACACCGTTACAAAACAAACTATAATACCCGAATCAGATATTATTTGGGAAATATATGCCGATAGCAAACCCCCGTTAACCAGTTTTTCATTCGAAAATAAACCTTTCTTTAAAAAATCGAATATTTACTATTTTTCCGAAAAGATTGAGTTGTCATTTAAAACCAATGATGAAACATCTGGGGTTGAAGAAACTTACTATTCAATAAATAATGCTCCTTATATTCCTTTAAGGGATAACATTCGTATCGAAAATGAAACATTGCATACCATTAAGTTTTACTCTGTTGATCATGTAGGTAATGTAGAATCTGCAAAAGAAATTCAGATAAAAGTTGATATAACCAAGCCAGTAACAGAATTGTCTGTTGAAGGTGATATGTATACCAACATTCTTTCACCACGATCGACAATTAAATTAACCTCAACTGACGAGAACTCTGATGTTAAAAGCACGTTTTATGCTCTAAACGAAGGCGCTTTCTTACCTTACAGGCAACCTATTTCAATTGTAAATTTTCGCGAAGGGGAACATACAATTACCTATTACTCCATTGATAATGCATCTAATCAAGAAGATAAAAAAAGCTATTCTTTTTACCTCGATAAAACTCCACCCATGATTGTTGATGAATTAATTGGTAATACCTTTATTGCCAGCGGAAAAGAATATTCATCCGGACGTAGCAAGATTAAGCTAACCGCAATGGATAATAAAGCCGGACTAAAGGAAATAAGGTATTCGATCAGTGGAGGCGATTTTATTACATATGATCAACCTTTTTATCTTTCAAAATCGGGACAATTAAAAATTCAGACATTTGCTATCGACAATGTTAATAACCAGAAGATTAATACAATCATGACCGACAAAACCAATATTTCATTTGTTGATTTAAACGGCCCAAGTCTTGGTCATGCTTTTGAGGGACCATCTTTTATTTCGGAGGATACAGCATATATTACAAAAAACACAAAAATAAAACTAAGCGCAAAGGATGATGCGGCCGGATATAAACGCCTTGAGTACAATATTGGAAAAGATGCTTTTCAGGAATATACAAAATCGATTAGTATTGAAAACGATGGCCAACATGTAATAAATTATACCGGTTATGATAATGTAGACAACAGCAACACCAATACATGTATTGTAGTTGTTGATAATATTGGACCCCAAATATTTTACAGGTTTAGTATTGTTTCGGAGAAAAAGCAAACCGTAAACGACAAAGCACTGGATGTATATCCAAGCCATGTGGTATTGTTCCTGTCATCAACCGATATGTCTGTAGGATACGAAAAAATGTTTTATTCGATAAATGGTGTTGGTCCAAAGCAATATGCCAGCCCAATTGCTGATTTTCAAAGAAATAAAGCATATAAAATCGATGTTACATCCGTCGATAAATTAGGAAACAAATCAACTCAAAGTATCGAGTTCTACATTGAATAAAAATTCAACTGCATAGATATGCCAAAAACATATGCTGTTTTTCGGGTAGCTTTGACTTTATTTTTACTTGGATTTTCTAACCTTTTGAGGGCTCAGAATATCGATCAGGAAACGTATGCATTGATTGAGAGCTATAAAACGCAAGCCGAAGAGTATAAGCAGAATAATAATCCCACGCAGCAGGCTAATTTCTTAAACAAAATTGCCTATTTATACTGGGAAAATGAAGCCTACAGTAAGGCAGCTCAGTATTTTAAAGAATCGCTGGAATTAAACAAACAAAGCAGCAACGTAAACGGAATAAAATCTATTCTTTATAATATCGGACTGATTTATTCTGATATGGAAGATTATAAAAAAGCCTATGAAAATTTTCATGAGGGATTAAGCTATGCACGAAAACTGAATCAAAAAGACGGAATATATACAGGTTTAATAAACGAAGCCGGAGCTCTTAAAAAATTAACAAAACATACCGAAGCCATAAAAGATCTTGATGAAGCGCTGCTTTTAGCCCAGGAACTTAACAATTTAAAGCTGATTCGCACCTGTTATGGTATGCTGGCCGAAAACTACGAAGCATTGGGCAACTCAGAAAAAACTATGGAGTATTATAATTTGTTTGCTACAGTTGATAAACATATCAAATCGGAACAAATCAAAGATATTGAGTCAAAATCAAAAGAAGAAGTGCAGAAAGCTACTCAGGCAAAAACAATGAGTGAGCAGCAACTTTCGGAAAAAGTGAATGAGCTAGAAGAAACACAAGAATCATTAAAAAAAACAGAGGAGATTTCAAAACAACAACAACTCGAACTTGATATTAAGGAGCTTACCATACGAGAAAAAGAAAATCAGTTAAAAAATGAACGCATTATTCGATTTGGTTTTGCTGCAATAGCCACCATTATTCTCTTTTTTTCATTAGTTCTTATTCGCCAGATAAGAGCAAAGAACAAAGCAAACGAAGAGCTTGAGGCAAAAAACAAAAAGATTCAGGATCAGTCAGTTGAGATTACGGCACAACGCGATCTGGCCAATAAACAAAAACAAAATATTACTGATAGCATCGAATATGCTAAAAGGATTCAGACAGCACTTCTGCCACCGGCAGGATTTCTGCGTCGTAGTTTGCCCGAACATTTTATTCTGTATAAACCGCGCGATATTGTTAGTGGCGATTTTTACTGGCTGATGACCAAAGACAGTAAGGTTATAATTGCGGCGGCAGATTGTACTGGCCATGGTGTTCCGGGAGCATTTATGAGTATGCTTGGAACAGCTTTTCTGAATGAGATTGTAAATAAAATGGTCGAAAACAAACACGTTTATTCGCTACAGGCTAATGAAATTTTAAATCAATTACGAACATATATTATTGAATCACTTCATCAAACAGGTCGCTCAGACGAAACAAAAGATGGTATTGATATTGCTTTATGCGTAATTGATTATGACACAAAACAACTTCAATTTGCCGGTGCACATAGCCCCTTATATCATATCACTAACGGAGAATTAAAAATTTATAAAGGAGATCCGATGCCTGCAAGCATTCATCAGAATGCCGAAATTTCTTTCACAAATAATGAGATTAATGTCCGCGAGGGAGATATAATTTACCTTTTTACCGATGGATATCATGACCAATTAGGGGGATCAAAGAAAAGAAAATTTATGTCGAAGTCATTTCAGGACCTGTTGTTAAAAATCTATAAGAAACCTTTGGATGCACAGCAGCAAATACTTGACAAAACCATCGAAGAGTGGAGAGGATCTACAATGCAGATTGACGATATGCTGGTTATTGGGTTAAAACTTGAGTTTGATAAAGTTGTCCGTAGCTCATCATCTCAACATTACAACTGGAATAATAAAACAATTCTTATTGCTGATGATCTTGAAATTAATTTTATTTTTTTAGTCGAAGCACTGAAAAATACAGGAGCACAAACACTGAGGGCAAAAAATGGGCAGGAAGCAATAGATATTGTTAAATCCGGTAAGCAAATCGATCTTATTTTAATGGATATCAATATGCCACTATTAAATGGATTTGAGGCAACCACACTAATAAAATCAATAAACAAAGATATTCCTATAATTGCACAAACAGCACTTAATATTGAAGATGCAAAGGATAAAGCGCTAAAAGCAGGTTGCGATGATTATATTCTGAAACCTATTCGACTAAAAGCATTTTTATCGATGCTTGAGTCGTATTTAAATAAAAAAGAGTAACTTAACCATACTATGGAGTCAATCATTCTAGAACAAACCGATAGGTTGCCGGGAGTAATCTTAAATAAAACCGCAGGGAAATTTGAAATTAAAGGAACATCTTTTCCTGAAGATAGCCGTGTGTTTTATAATCCAATTCTAGATTGGTTAGCCGAATACGAAAAGAATCCAAATGATTTTACCTTGTTTATTTTTAAAATGGAGTATTTTAATTCATCTTCGTCTCTTATGATTTTAGAGATATTACATTCTCTCGATCGAATTTTTGAAGCAGGAAAAAAGGTAAAAGTGTATTGGTTTTATCTTTCGCCTGATATCGATATGCTTGACGCAGGTAAAGAATATGCAACCATGGTTAGCGTGCCATTTACTTTTGAACCTATAGAAGAGGAAAGTGAACTAAACTCTAAACTTTAGGCATTTTAGGCACTTATAACTTTAAACTTTTTAAAACTTTAGTCACTTTAAGTGCTTTTAACTTTTAACTTTTTCATATGGAACCATTAATTTACGGAGCAACAGAAGAAACACCAGGAATAAATTTCGACAAGCAGAACAATAAGTTTCTGATGTTTGGAAGATCATTTCCGGAAGAATCAAAGAAGTATTTTATGCCCATTATATTATGGCTCGAAGAATATGTTAATTCACCTAATGAAAAAACAATTTTTGAGTTCAGGCTCGATTATTATAACTCCTCCACCTCTACTGTAATTCTTGAAATACTTTATATTCTTGAACGAATTCTTAAAAAGGGGAAAGAAATAAAAATCATCTGGAACTACAACGAAATTGATGACGACATGCTCGATGCGGGTAAGGAATATGCTAAAATGGTAAGTATTCCTTTCGAATTAATTTCATTTGAAGATTAATAAAGAAATTAGACTTTTGAGATTCAATATATGATCTCTATACTTTTTATGGTAAATTCAAGACCTATTTAAAAATTGGTGGTACCTGTTCATCCCATCCAGTAATCTCCTGAAAAGCCTTTGCAAAGGTCAATATAGTTGCTTCGTCGTACAAATTAGCAATAAAACTAATGCTTGTAGGATGATTTTCCTTGTCGAAACCATTCGGAACAACAACACAAGGATGGCCTGTTAAGTTCGTCATTAATAACTGATCGCCACCAAAGCTAGGACAAACAATGACATCATAATCTTTAATCATCTGATGAAACTCCTGAATAAGCAAATCTCTGATTCGGCTCGCCTGAATATATTCAACAGCCGGAATAAATCTTGACTTTCGAAAAATATTGGGCCATGCATATTTATGCTGCAGCACCATTTTATCATCATCATTGCTTCGGGTAAGCTCATCGAAAGCAGCACCAGCCTCTGCCTCAAGAATTATTGCACACGAACCAACCGGGAGGTTTTCGGGCAATTTAACTTCTTTTAGATTAACACCTATCTTTTTTAATTCTTCGAGCGTTTGAAGATCATTTGATTTACCAGGATAGTTTTCGCCTTCGAAAAGATTTTTTAGATAACCAACCCGTAATTTGGTAATATCCATTTTTGCAGAATAGTTAAATGGATAATCGACAGCAGTTTTGTCTGATGCATCGCTACCCCGAATTACATCAAATACCAAAGCACAATCATGAGCCGAACGGCAAATCGGACCAACCTTATCCATTGTCCAACTCAACGCCATAGCTCCATAGCGACTAACGCGTCCAAAAGTTGGTCTCAACCCTGTAACACCACATCGAGTCGATGGAGAAATAATAGATCCCCATGTTTCGGTTCCAATAGCAAAAGCGACCAATCCGGCTGAGGTTGCCGCTGACGATCCGGCAGACGATCCACTTGATCCTTGTGCTAAATCCCATGGGTTTTTTGTTTCACCATCAAACCAAACATTATCCATGGCTAATTCGCCCAATGATAATTTTGCAACTAAAACTGCACCAGCTTCTTCGAGCTTTTTATATACTGTAGCCGTTTCATCCAACACCTGATCTTTGTAGGGAACAGAACCCCATGT
>JFJP01041205.1_pt1 | contig 10083 bp, 8 predicted proteins | sample 431651 | NCBI WGS metagenome assembly JFJP01 (sample SAMN02602958, study PRJNA72255) | Microbial mat metagenome, whole genome shotgun sequencing project. | biome: fresh water; feature: sink hole; material: water; isolation source: purple microbial (photo- and chemosynthetic) mats found in... | reverse complement strand
TACTTCAATAAAGAAAATTGGTTTAAAATTATGAGTGTAATGGCTATATTAATTCTATTATTAGTAGTTATTATTGATAGAATTAAATTTCCTGTAAAATATATTATATGTGGTTACGGTTATACAGACTGTTTTATTGATGCAAAATTTACTGATATGAGGTCGTGTCAGAGAGAAAGTTATAAGGGTAAGTGGTCTTGTGATGAGTCTAATTCGAATGATATAAGATGTAGAGTGGTTGATGATAAAGATTCACAAGCAGTATCTTATTGTAAAGATTAATATGAAATACTTTCTTATATTTTTAGTGGTCATCGGTATTTTCTGGTTTTTTAATAGTAAGGACGTTTGGGAAGGATTTTACTATCCAGACGGTTGTTTGAGTTGTACTGACAATTATATTTATAGTCCCAAATTTCAGACCAAAGAGCAATGCTTTGATTGGGCAGACGCTATTAAGCTATCTAGAAATAATCCCAGAGATTTATTTGAGTGCGGTTTAAATTGTAAATCAGAGAACAGTCTAAATATTTGTGAGGAAACGATAGATTAATAAAAATGGGAGTTGTAATTAAAAAACCCTTTAAATAAGCCATTCTAAAAACAAACAGCCTCCGTTTGCCTTTTTAGGTGTAGTTTGGGTCGTTTTAACCATTTTTATGTCAAAAAACCCTTGTAAAATATAGCTCGTTTAAGACGAAAAACAGGACTTTACCCTTTTTGCAGACTTTTTCTAAATTTAAGCGATTTTTCCCAATTTATTACCATTAATTAATAGTTTTATGTTATATTTATGATATGAATCCTGAAAATAATAAAGAAAAAGACAACGAAGAAATAAAAATACCAGAGAAGCTAAGAGAGATTTTCTGGACAATAGTTGGGGTGGTTTTGATTATCATTGTTGTGTCTATAATTTCTAAATTTGTTGGTTGGAATAGTCTAAGCCTAGAGGAACAAAAAAAGATTGAGAAACAAAAGCAATCTTTCTCAGCTGACCTTAAACATTGTCAATCAGTCCTTAGTTCCAGCAATTTGGATATAAACAATTCGGAGGTTCAAAGATGTAATTCACTAATGCAAGAGGTTGTTAGTGATGTTAATAATTCTAGGCCATAATAAATACTACTAAACAGCATAAAAAGTACCATCTGCTCATCAGTTAAATAACAGATATTATGAGTGTAATAACAGTTATAAAGAAACGATAGAAAACCATACTTAATCGGTCTTGATAAACAGGTAATAACAGGCATTAACTAGCTAAGAGATATGGTGAGTTGAGGTGTGGGGTGAAATGTGATATACTTTTTCGTATAAATTTAATTATTTAACAATATGGAAATACAACCAATTCAAAATGTTGAATCAAATGAGGCAGTAAAAAAACCAGCTATAGTATTTGCAAGAAATAATATAACTGCATTAGGGATGCCGACGAAAAGAAGTAACCAATTTTTCGAAAATGGTATATTGGGGGAAATTAGGAAATCAATGCAGTTATTAGCTGAGGCTTGTATTGGTCAAGAAAAGCTTGAATATCTTGCTCTCTTCGATCCATTAGCATCAGACTTTGCTATGAGCAATCAGAACTTCTTTGATGAAGTTTTAGAGAATGAATTAACTAAAGTTGGGATCAACGTGAAAGTTTTTGGAATGATGGGTGGTTCATCTGAAGCAATAATTAAAGTAATAAAAGAAAAATACCCTGACTGGGAGGGCAGTAAATTACCAAAATATTGGGATGACCGTTCTTACCTTTTATACAAAGTTGAAAATTCTTCTGGTAAATAAGAAGTATTTTAAAAATCAGTAAAAGTTTTTAAGTCCATCTAGATTATATTTATTTCAAAGTTGTTTTACCCCCACCCCCCCGTCACTAAATATTAAACAGTTTTGGTTAGAATCTCCTTTAAATATACCAACTCCTCTATAATTTGGTTAGCAAATAAACTATTGTAGTCCACAAACTAAAAGCCTGCATTTATGCAGGCTTTTAGTTTGTGGAAGGCGCAGCAATGTTTTTTGTTTGAGCCTTTTTTAAAGGCGAAAGGCAAAAACCGCGAGCCGGGGTCGCGGAAAATTTACGTCAGTAAATTTATCTGTGACCACATAAAAATAAAGAGCCGGGTGCGCAAGCATTCGGTTCTTCTATCTACTCCTCCAACATTGTGGTGGTTAGTATTTTAGATACCGGAATTTGAGGTCTGGTGGTGTAGTGTGGTATATTTATGAAATGTCAAAAGTTAAAAAATAGATTCAACCGCAACGCATAGATACAATGGTGAAGATTTTAGGAAATTACCACTACTTGTAAAGTCTATGGTTGTATTGTGGTTTATTATTATCTTTTCTATATTTCCTCTAGCAATCTTATTATTATTAGATGATTCTATGATAACAGGAGGCGCATGGCTTGCTGTAGGAGTGATACTATTAACTTTTTATTATAAGGCACTAAGGAAGAAGAGATGGAGCGTTTTTATTGATTCTATTTTTTCTTAATACTCAAACACAACGAGCCATAATTATTAATAGCGATGATAACTATTCCAAAACCACTCCGTTATCTAATCTAACGGGATAATAGCAACCAAGCAATTCATCAGCTTTTTTACGAGTAGATTGATACCATAAGCCGGTTGGGTTTTTTAAATTCCATGGTTTTAAAATAGAGTCAGCATATTTTGTTTGAAATCTATTAATGGCTAATTCTAATTCAGGATCAAAAATTGTTGTGGTAGTTGATATATTTTCTTTTTCAATAATTGATAGGAAATTTCTAATTTTAATGATTTCCAATTCACCAAAAGTGTTATTAATATTAGATTCAATAAAATATGGACAAGTTAAATTATTGTCTTGTTCACACACTACTCTATTAATGGCTTTGCTAGTGGAAACAAACACGTAACCAGTTGGTTTGTCTATATTCCAAAAATCTAACACTGTTTCTCGATGTTTTAATTGAAATCTATTTACAGCATCAATATCAGCTTGCTTATAAATACCGTCAATAGTCAAATTTTCTCCCTCGTATTTATTAAGAAATGTTTGTAGTTTTTTAACAGATTCTACGGGATTTTGATAGTTTGGTCTAATATAATCATTAATATATGGCGAACAAATCTTTGGAACATATTTTTCTTCTGATACATTATTATCTTCTAATTGGAGACTATCGTCTGATTTATCAATTTTTAATTCAAAGGTTTTTGAAAGATTAAAAAATGTATTACTAAATTTCATACAGATTTTTAATGTATCTTTTTGTATTTCTTTAGCATTAATATTTAAATATAATTCATTCTTTGATTCATCTATGTAGAAATACTGATTATCAATACCTTGGTTTTCACATCCTAAATTGTATCTAACCGGAAACATACTATTCGGTTCTTGATCTATATTAATTCTAGCAATTAAATCATTTTTTGTTTGATCTATATTAATTAGAGTATTACTTAATTCAACATCGTCTGATTGTATTATGTTCTCTGAAACGCCACTGCCACCACTTTTTGTCTTGATAATTTCAGAAGGTTCTGACGGAATGGAATCCCCCACTATATTATGAGCAGTAACGGTGAAAGTATATTCTGTGTTTCTGCTTAAACCGGTGATGATTGTGCTAGTAGCCGTGGAAGTGGCAATAGCGACAGCTGGATTTGAAGTGATTGTATAGTATTCTATAGCATTACCGTTGTCAGCAGGTTCTGTCCAGGACAAAGTGACCTGTTTTTTTTCAATATTACTAACTACTGGTTTAGGTGAAATTTGAGCCGGAACTGACCAAGGGAGAGTAGTAGTGGCAATTGTGGTTGGGGTTGAGGTACCAGTGCTGTTGTATGCCGCCACAGCAAAAGTATATTCCGTGTCAGGATTTAATCCGGTATAAATTTTAGAAGTAGCAGTTTGAGTGGTAGTAGCGATTCCGTTTAGAGAAAGTTCGTAGCCATCTGCACTAACAACTGTTGACCAATCAAAAGTAATAGAAGAATCAGAAATATCAGTTACAACTAGAGAATCTACTGTACCTGGTAAATTACCACGAGTAAAAATAATTGCTCCAGTAGAAGTAGAATAAGTAACTCTATCATCACCATAAAAAACTCCACTTGTAACAGTAGCACCATTAATTTTTAGTGTTGGTGTACCCACAGCGGTTCCGGTCCAAGTAATTAAATTGGTGGAATAATAATTATCAGTCGCAGTGGTAGAAATATTTATTGTTTTACCAGTTAAGTCTGGATTATTTGGTAGAGTCATCAAAGCATTAGTGGTAGAATTGGTAATAGAGACATCCCAATTATTTGATGCAGGGACGGCAGTAGTAAAGGCTAGAGTACCAGTGGCAACAGTAGTGTTTCCAGTATAAGTATTAGAGCCAGATAAAGTTAAGGTTCCAGCGCCGAGTTTTGTCAGGCCGACTGCGCCACCACCGGTGCCGGTAGTGTTAGCGATAGTGTCCGATATGGTGAATGTTCCACCGCTCGCATTAGCAGTATCAAAAGCAATGGTAGATCCCGCCCGCAGGCCGTTGTTGGTCACGGTGCCACCAAGACCAGTGAGAAGCGTGGTCACATTACCAGAGGAGAACTCATCAGTGCCGCCGACATTGAAGGCGATGGTGGTGCCGTTGTTGACGCTAACCTTGGTCTTGGTCCAGCTTGCAGCGAGGAGAGAAGCTGTCTTCGCAAACTTCAAGGTTCCCCCATCGACGCTAGTTAGGCCGGTGTAAGTGTTAGTGCCGGAGAGCGTCTGTGTACCTGTGCCTTTCTTGTACAGGTTCAGAACGCCGGTTGCGGTGTTGCCGATGATGCCGCTGAACGTGCCCGAGCCGTTGCCATTACCAACGTTCAGTGTCCATGTAAACGCGCTGTTGGAAATCGTTCCAGCACCAGTTAATGAACCGACATAGATGATCCAGTTCATGGAGTTACCACCAATAAGCCCATCGAGATTGAGCGTCGCTTGGTTTGCACTATTAAAGGGAGAGGGCAAACTATAATAATTGGCTATGTTGGCACCCGACTGGATGTCCACCAACCCGGCGGCACCCATATTGATAGTGAGAGAGCCGCCTCCACTGCCCGACTTTTGATAGTAACCGCCGGACAGCCTCAAGGTACCGGTGCCATTGAAGGTGCTGTTCCCTGGGACCGTGTTGTAGACCGCGCCACCATTCAGATTCAGCACCGCGCCAGAGTTGATCTGATATGTGCGCGTCGTTTTCAACGGATCCGCACCCTGCAATCTCAATGTGCCGGCGCTGACGGTGGTGAGGCCGGAGTAGGTATTGGCTCCACTTAGGTTGAGTATACCAGACCCCGTTTTACTTAATCCATCGACACCAGCAATAACAGAGGACATTGTCAAAATACGGTCAGATTGGGTAACATTTATATCTGGAGTTCCAGAAGTAGTATCAAGTGTTAAAGTATTTGCACCACTAATAGTTAAATCATGACTACTTGTTGTAGAATCTGTAAAAACTATATTACCAATAGTTCTGATGGTATCTAAAACCACGGATGCGGCGGCGGTAATATCAAAAGTAAAGTTTGCTGTGGAATCAGTACCGTCAGCAATGGTACCAGAATCCCATATACCAGTATCAGACCAGTTACCTGAAGCGCCGCTCCAAGTACCAGAAGCCGCCTTAGTTATTGTTGTTGAAGAAACAAATATAAATATAAATGATGCTATTAATAATATATTTTTCATTTACTTGAAATTTTAATGCTTAGGATATATGTTTTTATTATTAATAATATACCATATACATAAAATTATCGCGATAATTTATTAACAAGATAAACAGTGAATATTTAATTAAATGCTCCTGGTAAAATCTTAATGTAAACAACCTTAAGTTAACTGGAAAATATCTAAAATTAAGGTAGAATTAAAAAAATAATTATGCAGACAATATCGCAACTAAAAACCCGTGGGTTAGAAATTTGGAATCATGCTGGGTTTCAGAAGTATTTTAGAAATACGGGATGGATGTTTTCTAGTAGAGTTTTTATTCTTATAATTGCTTTTATAGTAAACATATACATGGCTCGATATTTAGGTCCAATAAACTATGGCCAGCTAAGCTACGTTATTAGTTTTGTTGGTCTTTTTAGCTTTATGGCGTCATTAGGTGTAGAAAATATAGCAAATAGAGAAATAGTTAAAAACTCCATAGATAAACAAAAAATTATCGGTACGAGTTTTTACCTAAAACTATTGGGAAGTATCACGGCCATAACTACTATTATGATCACAACGTTATTCATTACAAATGATCCTCTACTTATTGGTCTAATAATACTTTATTCGTTCACATATATTTTTAATACATTCAATATAATAGAGGTGTACTTTCAATCCCAGGTTTTATCAAAATATCCATCTATAGTTATGGTTTTAGTAGGTATTATTTCTGCATTTTTAAAGATATTTCTTGTAATATTTCAAGCAGGAATAATATGGCTAATATTAATATATGTAATAGAAAGCGCTCTCACAGCATTTGGTCTACTTTATTTCTTTGTAATAAATGGTAACAGTTTTAAGAATTGGATATTTGATAAAAAAATTGCTATTATCATATTAAAAGATTCGTGGCCATTAATGCTCACTGCAATATCAATTGGGATATACATGAAAATAGACCAGGTTATGATAAAAAATATGATTGGGAATGAAGCTGTTGGAATTTATGCAGTAGCGGCAAAATTATCTGAATTTTGGTATTTTGTACCTAGCCTTATTTGCGTATCATTATTTCCAGCCATTATAAATGGTAAAAAAAATAACAAAGAAACATACAACAATAGATTAATAAAATTATACTCTATCATGTTTTGGTTACCTTTTTTAATTGCAATCATAACAACAATATTCGCCGATTTAATTATATATACTCTATTTGGACAACTATACCTTGCTTCAATACCTATACTTAAAATTTATGTTTGGGGGGGGATAGCAATTTCCATAATTGCTGGGCTATCTCAATATTTGATTGCTGAAAATTATACTAGAATATCTGCCGCCTCCACAATGACTGGGGCTATATTAAATGTTTTATTGAATGTATTTCTTATTCCTAAATACGGAATAGTTGGTGCTGCATTTGCTACAGTTATTTCATATTCAGCATCGATAATAGTAATATTACTATTCAAAAAAAACCATTCGCAAATAAATAATATTTTTAAAGCTATTTTTTTACAATAAAATTATGACGACAATAAAAAAAAGCTTCCCAATAGTTTTAGCATCCGATGAGAATTACGCTATCCCTTTAGGGATAGCAATTTTCTCAATTCTTCAAAATAGAGTAAATAATTATAATATCGAATTTTTTATACTTGAAGATGGGATATCAGAAAATGAGAAAAATAAAATTAAAAAATTGATTAATTCTTTTTCTTGTAAGGTAACTTTCATCCCTATTAATAAGATATTAAAGGATCAAAATCTACCAGAAAGGGGCTACCTAAGGAAGATTGCCTATGCGCGCATATTTATCCCAGATATTGTTAATAGAGAAAAAGTTATTTACCTGGATACAGATATTATTGTTAATAGTGATATATTAGAATTATTCGAGCAAAATTTCGAATCAGTTTTTCTAGCCCTAAGGGAACCAGATGAGAGAAAAATTCTTACAAAGAAAAATGATCCGATGTTACATAATTATTTTAATTCTGGTGTAATGGTTATAAATACTAAAAAGTGGATAGAGAACAGAATAACAGAGAGAACTATTGATTTTATAAATAAATATCCAATGAAAATAGAGTTTGCAGATCAAGATGCTCTAAATTATATCTGCCAAGATTTATGGGATGAGCTGGATAGAAAATTTAATTATGAAATCATATATAATGAACCCTATAGGAATCTTAATCCTATAATCACACATTATATTGGAAGCATAAAACCATGGCACTATGAATACCCTAATAGAATATCTAATTATCGTGAATACGCCCAAATGAGTCCGTGGAAAGATAACTGGAAAACTAAAAAGACCTTCAAGAAAATGTTTTGTAAAATGTGGATGATATTCAAATTAGAACTCAAAAAAGTCCCTGGTCTTAAAAACCTAATTACAAAAATAAAGTATACTGTATGCAAAAAAAAATAAAAATATATTCTGATAAGAAATACCTTACTCAGAATAATTATGAACCGATTCTCTTTCCTTTTTGGGGTATTAGTAATGAGGAGAAAAATAATCAGTTTCAGGGAGCCTTTGATGAATATATAAAAAATGGAAAAAATTATTTTGAAATGACATCTATTGAAGACTGTGATTATGTTATATTGCCTGAAAAATACGATAAAAATAAAATGGAACTAATGCAGCCACTTATCAGTTTGGCCGAAAAATACAATAAACCGATAATTATATTTTACATAAATGACTCTTCTGAGGATATAAATATTAAGAATGCCTATATTTTTAGAACATCCTTTTACAAACAAACTAAAAAAAATAACGAATTCGCTATGCCAGTTTGGGTAGAGGATTTTAATGCTAAATATTTTAATAAAAAACTACTGATCAGAAAAAAACAAAATATTCCAACAGTAAGCTACTGCGGCTATACAAAAACATGGAAAGATAGGGTTAAATACTTTATAGGTAAAGATTACGGTATTTGGCGAGAGATAAGATATAAGGCTGTTAAAATCCTTCAACAGAACAAAGGTCTTAGAACCAATTTTATAATTAGAAAAAGTTTCTGGGGTGGAGCTTTTGATTTAAAAAACAATAACATCAAGGAACAAGAATTAGAAAATATAAGATTAAAAATACATAATGAATATATAGCTAACCTGGTAAAAGGAGACTACGCTCTTGTTACTCGTGGTAATGGTAATTTTTCAATACGCTTTTACGAGGTACTAAGCATGGGGAGAATTCCTGTTTTTATTAATACAGATTGCGTTCTACCATACGATGAATATATTAAATGGAAGAATCTATGTGTATGGGTAGAAGATCATGAAATAAATAATACCGCAGAAAAAATAATCGATTTCCATAATAATATTAGCGATCAAGATTTTGAAGATTTACAAAAAATAATATATCAGACTTACACAGAGTGGATTTCTCCGAATGGTTTTTTTAAAAATTTTCATAAACATTTACCAAAAAAATGATAGACAAAATAATTCATAAAAAATTAGACGAACTTCAATTTTCCTCAAATTTTGAATCAAGAAAATTTCTTATTGTCAAAATACCATATGTTGGCTACGGCGGCCAATTATCAATAAGGATTCTAGGAATGAAACTAGCATATATTTTTCGAAGAACCGTAATATTTGATGATCGTGACAATCCTTATATAAACTGCTATGAACCAGCAGCTGTATTTACTTTTAATGATATAAAAAAAATACCTGCTGTTAAATTAATATTAACTGAAAAACAAAAAGATAAAGTCGTGTTCTTTGATTTTAACGATTATTGGCTTGATTTTAAAAAACGTAATTATTTTAAAAACTGGGTTCCAACTGAATTAAAAAAACATAGCAATGCCAAAGAATATTTTGAGGGGCAACTTTTACTTCGCTTCAAATTATTACCAGAATATGATGAACAAATAATAGAAGCAAAAAAACAAATTGGCTTTTCAAAACCAATTATTGGTATTCATATTCGCCGTGGAGATAAAAAGAATGAATCATCATATGTACCAATGAGGATATATAATTATTTTCTCAAAAAGGCCGTAGTTGAAACTGGTATAAAAAAGGTATTTGTTACCAGTGATAGTAATGATATATTTTCTGAACTACCACAAGATCTAGGATTGGAATATATATATGATAAAAATGAAAAAAGATACAACAACGCAAATCATGAGCTTCTTTCTATCAATCCAGACCTTAAAAAACAAGAAACACTAACGGCAGCAAAAATAATAAATATACTATCAGAATGTGATTACATAATAGGCCAGATAAATACCCACTTCACTACCCTATCATACAGTCTTAGTATGACGAGAAAAAATAAGTGTAAAATTTATTTTGTAAATAGAGATATTAATGATATTTATATAA
>JFJP01020849.1_pt1 | contig 10083 bp, 7 predicted proteins | sample 431651 | NCBI WGS metagenome assembly JFJP01 (sample SAMN02602958, study PRJNA72255) | Microbial mat metagenome, whole genome shotgun sequencing project. | biome: fresh water; feature: sink hole; material: water; isolation source: purple microbial (photo- and chemosynthetic) mats found in... | reverse complement strand
CTTCGGCGCCGCTCGTCAGCACGCGGCCATTGCGCACCCGGCCACGCAGGCCCGCCAGCGAGGCGTGCCCGAGCACCGTGTCGGTGAGGTGCGCATACAGGCGTCGGCCATCGCAGGTGTAGCGGCCCCACTCCGGGCGTGGCAGGCCGGCGTCGCCGCAGCCGTAGATCGATGCACCGTTGCGTTCCAGCCAGGTGCCGACCTCGCGCAGCAGGCGTTCGCCCTCGGCGGGAATCTCGCCGCGTGCGGTGCGGTCGGTCCGAGGTTGAGGCTGAGATTGCCACCCTTGCTGACGCAGTTGACCAGCGTGCGGATCACGTCGGCCGGGCTCTTCCACGCCAGGTCCAGCGGATTGTGGCACCAGGAGTTGTTCGAGGTGATCCAGCTCTCCCAGGGCACGGCCCGGCCGGTGACGTCGCGGATCCCGCGGTCGGGGACCAGCTGCTCGGGACTGTCGAAATCGCCGGCCCAGGCCGGCGGATCGGCGCGCTTGATGGCGCATCCCGGATGCAGCCGGTCGTTCAGCACGATGTCGGGCTGCAACTGGCGGATCATCCGCACCAGCTCCTCGGCGCGCCAGGCCTGCGAGTCGTAGTCCCAGTAGGAGAAGTCGAAGCACAGCAGGTCGATGCGGCCGTAGTTGCTCAGCAGTTCGCGGACCTGGCCGTGGAAGTACTCGACATAACGCTCCCAACGATGCTCGAGGCCGCGCTGCGACTCGTCCCAGCGCAGCGGATGCTGCCGGTCGCCATAGGCCGGGCAGTCGGGATGCCGCCAGTCGACCAGCGAGTAGTACAGACCGACGCGCAGCCCTTCGGCGCGGAAGGCCTCGACATACTCACGCACCAGGTCGCGCCGTGCCGGCGTGTGCATGCTGGTATAATCGGTCAGTGCACTGTCGAAGAGGCAGAATCCGTCATGATGCTTGGTGGTCAGCAGGCCGTAGCGCGCACCGCCGGCGCGGACCAGCGCAGCCCAGCGCCGGGCGTCATAGCGGTCGGCGGTGAAGCTGTCGAACCACGGCTGGTAGGCCGCCAGCGAGCGGCGCTCGGCCGAGCGCACCCACTCGCCGCGGGCGGGGATGCTGTAGAGGCCCCAATGGAACGAGACGCCGAATCGGGCCTCCTGCCACCAGCGCAGCCGGTCGGGTACGGGACGTGAGGGGATGGAATCGGGCATGGGATCCTACGCGAAAGGATTGGTGATCTACCACCGATAATAGCGGTAGGGGTCGTCACCATTGTCGAAATCGGTGCGATAATCGGCATGGTAGAATCCCACCGCGTGGGCCGCCACGGGCAGGTGGAGGCTCAGTTGATACGCCTGGCCACCGAGGCCGCCGCCGCCGAAGTGGTCGAACACACGGACGGCGATGCGGTTGCGTCCGGCGCGGACCAGCCGGCCCGGGACCTGATAGCGCCGCGGCGTATTCCACGTGTTGGCGGTCTCATAGCCGGTCGAGCCCACCGCCTCGCCGTTGACATAGGTCGTATCGAAGTCGTCCACCGGCCCGAGGTCGAGGACGAGGTCCTTGCCAGCCAGATGCGCCGGCACCGTCACGTCGCGGAGGAACACGGCCTCGCCGTCCACCGCCTCGAAGCCCGGCCACATCCCCGGCACCTGGACGTCAGCCAGGCCCGCCAACGGAGCCTCAGCCGTCACCAGCGCGAGGGCAGCCGGACTGATCGGCGTCAGCTTGAGCGCGCCGGGGCTCTGCGCTGCCGGCATGGAGGTGGTCAGGGAGACCTTCCAGGAGCCAGCCAGTGCCACGGTGTCATAGCCCGGATCCTCGGGCGCGAAGACGCGGGCGTCGAGGCGGAACGAGGCGCCTAGATTGGCCAGCACCTGACAGGTCGCGCGGGTCAGCCGCCAGCGGGTGTAGCGGTTGTAGGTCTTGACCTCCGCCTCGAGGATCGCGCTGTCGAGTTGGCTGGCCACGACCACGCCCTTGCCCACCTGGAGACGTGCGAGCAGACCGTCGGCGCCGATCTCGGCCGACCCGCCGTCGACGAACAGCCGGGCCGGACCTGCGCAGCGCCGCCGCAGATCGGACATCCCCAGCCCGGCGGCCTCTGGCCAGGCCGGTGGCGCAAGGCTGCCGCCGAAGTCGGCACGCGGCTCGACGCGCAGGCCGAAGGCGCTGGCGGGCCTGGGCAGGACGAAGACGCGGCCGCCGGAGCGGGCGAACGCCTCGGCCTGAGCCGGGTCGCCGTCGGGACCAAGGATCACCAGGGCCGCTTGGTCGGCGATCCGACCATCGCTCGCCAGGCGGTATTCCAGGCCGTAGCTGTCCAAGAGCGCCGCGCCGGCCTCGCCGCCGAGATAGACCGTCCTGCCCCGCGGGACGAGGGCGGCGCTGCGCACGCGCTCCAGCAACCGCCCAGCGAGCAGTTCGGCCACCGGATCGGCCGCCGCATGATCCTCGAGATCCAGGGTGCACAGGGTCAGGCGGCCGGCGCCATGGTCGAGTTCCAGCAGCGGGCTGTAGGCGAGATCGAATTCGCATTCCAGCACGGGCCGCCAGCCGGCGTGGTGGGGCTTCTCGATCGCGGCGGAGCAGACGCTGCCGCGGTTGCCCCAGTGCCAGCCCCACCAGGGCGTGGATGACCGCTTGGCCGTGGGGCCGTAGATCGGTTTGGCCTCCACCAAGGTGCCCTGGCCGCGCCAGTCACGCAGGTCCTCGGCCTCCAGGCCGGCGACCAGCGGATCGGCGGCGGAAACGGGGAAGATCCGACGGCTGATGTGGTTGGCCACGCGCAGACCGAGGTGGCGTTCGATCCAGCCGGGATCCTGGGCGAAGATCACCGCCCGGCCACCGGCCTGGACGTGGGCCCTGACCCGGCCGAGCAGGGCCTGCGATCCGGCCAGGGGCTGACTCGACAGGGCCTCGCGGCCGATCACCCAGGTTCCACCAGGTGCCGGCTCGCCGGTGTCGAGGGTGTAGCCGAGGCGCTGCAGCAGGGCGCTGGTCAGGCCCTTGGGATCGCTGACCGTGAGCCGCCCTGAACGCGCCGGGGCGGCGGGGAAGACCTTGAAGGCGAAGCGGTCGGTGTGGGGGATGCCGGAGATCGCCGCCTCGATCCGCACCTCGCCTGCGGTGATCGCCGCGACTGCCGGCAGGGACGCCTCGATCGGCAGCAGCAGGGTGGCTCCGACCGTCGCGGTGCCTGCCAGGTCGCCGCCGGCGAGGTGTTTGCCGCCGGCGGCGATCGACCAGCGCACCGTGTACGCAGCCGGAGCGCGCGTGTCGTTGAGCAGGGCCACTCGTTTGCGTAGCAGCTCGCCGGCGCGGAAGCTGTGGTCCTTGGCGGTGAAATCCGCCGGGTCGCCCGCCACTGCGGGCCCGGCGATCCACGCCAGGGTCGGGCCGTTGACTGCCTGGAGGCTGGCGAACGCGGGTTGCACCGCGCCGCCTTCGGGCCGGAGGAAGCCGAATCCGGCGAGCGGCAGTTCGCTGAAGGCCACGCCTCTCGCCCCCGGTGCGGGGGCGGGCTGGACGGCCTTGCCAGGGCGGCCCGCCCAGAACTGGGGATCAGCCCACGGGACCATGCCCCCGGTGACGCCCTGGGTCCGCCACGAACGCCAGGTGTTGGTGATGAACAGGGTCTGCAGGGCCTGGAAGGTCGGCGAACGCTCAAGGGCCGGATTGCCGTGCCAGTTGTTCCACTTCAGGTCCTTGACGTGCATCTCGCGCAGGGCGGTGCGGTAGGCGGGAAGCTCATTGGCGTAGGCCGCACCACCCTGATAGATGGCGCAGAACTCGCTGAGCAGCGGTTCCGAATGGACGGTGTCGCCAAAGCCGTTGCGGCCGCGCATCATGGTGGTGTGGAGCGGGGTGCCGAATTCGATGGCGATATATGGCATGGTCCCGCTGCGCGACCACTCGGACAACCATTCCTCGCGTTCCTGCAGGGGAATCAGATCGAGGTAATTGTTCGTGGCATAGATGTCGCCCTGGGCGGCTCCCTGATGCAGCATCACCGGTCGGGTGGGATCGACCTGCTTGACTTCGGCGATCATCTCGGCGCCGCGGGCGTTGTTGGCCCGCCAGTCGGCCGATTCCCCGGCCCAGACAGGTCGCTCGAAGCCCTGACCCATGCGCCGGGGGTCCTGGTCATCGACGTGGCCGTAGACGTTCGCGGTGGTCGCCCAGATCAGGCAGCTCGGGTGGTTGCGCAGGCGACGCAGCTCGCTCTCCATGCGTTGCCGCCAGGTGGCGCGGGTCTGCGGATCAGTCCATTTCTTCGTCCCGCCGCCCCACAGCGACAGGATGTTCGAGGCCGACAGGCTGTTGGCCATCACCGGGAAGCCCTTGCGATCGGCGATCTCCAGGGCGAGTTCCTGGAAATGGTAGGTGCCGCGCTCGTCGTACTGCGACGGCCACCACTCGAGGATGTTGAAGCCGCTGCCGGCCAGGCCATCGAAGGCCGCTGCCATCATCTGCGGACTGCCGGTGGTCGCCGACCAGTCGCCGTCGCTGAACCAGCTGCACGGCCGCAGGCGGAACGGGGTGCCGTTGAGGAGGATGTCGCGCCCGTCGATCCACACCTCGCGGAAACCGAACTCCTGGCGCCAGGTATCGTCCATTCCCGGTGCCTGCACACGCATGACAGCGGTGTAGAGGTTGGGCTGGCCGAGGTCCCAGCGTTTGGCCTGAGGCCAGTCCCAGGCAGGAGTGATGACCGGGGATCCGGCGGCCACTGGCACGGTGGTGGTGAAACGACGGACCTCGGCGCCAGCGGCGTCGAGGATCTGCACCTCGACGCGGGCCTCGCCGGCCGTGGCGATCCCGGCCAGCGTGGTCTGCAGGGTCAGGCGGTTGCGCCGATGGCTGGTCTGGACGAAGACATCGTCGATGTGCACATGCCGCGGTCGGCTGGACAGGAACACCTCGCCCGGCAGCCCGCGGGTGGCAAGCTTGGCTGCAACCATGGTGTTCTGCCCGACCCCCATCGCACTCACCACCTGCTCGTCGCTGTCCACCGCCGCGACCAGCAGACGCAGGCGATGGCTCGCGCCGGGCCGGACCGCGGTAGTCAACTCGATCTCTCCGCTGGGAAACGCGGCCGAGCCGAGGTCCTGGCCATCGACGAAGATCCGTGCGTCGGTGCTGATCCGGCGCAGCTCCAGGATCACCGCGCGCCCCGCCCAGGCCGCTGGGATCTCGAGCGATCGCTCATACCAGGCCTTGCCCAGGGTCTTGCCATCGAAGCCGGTCCAGGCATCGCCGGTTCCTGGCGCCACCACTCCGGGGAGGTTTCCACGCGGAGTCCAGCTACCCGGGACGCGGATCCAGCCCCAACCTGAAGCCGGGGCCTCGGTCGAGGATCCGACCGCGGGCTGGAACCACCACAGGCCGTTGAGGCAGATCCGGCCACGCGTCGTGCTCAGGACCTCGACCGCCTCGCCGCCATGCGTTGGCATGCTGATCGGCGGTGGGCCGGGATCGGCAGCCGACAGGGCCATGACGACGGTTAGGGACCAGAACACGTGGCTGAGAGCACGCATGGATATTCCATGAGCCACGCACGGATGGCCGGATGAAGCGGACTCGGAGGCGGACAGGTTATGGTGCCGGTGGCGTGGCGACGGAGGCAGAGGCGGCCGGCGAGGCGGCGAGGATCCTGGCGCCGGAGGTGAGCTGCCAGCCCAGGGCGCCCCTGCTCAGTCCGATCTGGCGACCGAGATCGCCCAGCGGCTTCTCGCTCGCGATCCTGATCCTGCCGTCCTCTACGGCGATCGTGCAGGACGATTCGACGCGATTGCCATCGGCACGCACATAGGCGGCAAGGTTCTCGCCGAGGACCAGACGACCCAACCTGGCGCCGCCGGCGCCGTACACCAGCCACTCCCCGCGCCCCTCCTGATGAATGGAAGCCGACGCCGGAGCATCGTCCTCGCGGTAGGCCAGGAACAGCGGCACGGCGACAGCGATGGTGGCGAGCAGGCCGGCCAGCAGCCACACGAGCTTGCGCGAACCCGCACCACCGCCGGCCGCGACTAGTGGTCTCGAAGCGATGCTGGTGCGCACGTCGGATTGCCCTCAGGTTGGGGAATGGCTGGCCGGATCCCGCACGGTTCGCTCAATCGATGTTCGTCGTCGTGGCGATGTTGTCGATCGGGACCGCTGCCGAATGCCCGTCGAAGAATACCATGTTGATGCTCTTGCGGTGGCGTTTCGGAAGCGCTGGCGAGCCCAGGCCAGGCAGGTTGGAACAGGATGCCGGATCGACCGATCCGCCGACGAACCAGTCCTCGCCATCAGCGAGGAACATGCGCGACGAGGCCTGCTTGACCCGTGCCAGGGGGATGTTGACCGCCGCGCCCCAGGTGCCATCCCACTGGTTGTGGGCCAGACTGGCATTGGCCAGCGGAGCCTTGTTCATGCCGTAGCCGATCTTCCAGAAGGTGGCCGGATCGTACTGGTAGTTCGAGCAACCCTTCAGCGCCTTGTTCGCCGTATTGGTGTCCGCCAGCGTTCCGGTGGCTCCGCCCTGAACCGCATCGACGTAGCCCGCCAGCAAGGTGAACCACATGGTCTGGCTATCGTGTTTCAGCGAGACGATGACGCCTTGATTGTCCTCCGAATACGCCATGCCGGCGATGCCCAACTGGCGCAGGCTGTTGACGCAGGTCAAACCCTTGGCCGCCTCACGGACCAACGAGACGGCTGGCAGCAACATGGCGGCAAGGATGGCGATGATCGAGATGACGACGAGCAGTTCGATCAGGGTGAAGCCGGCAGGGTGATGGCGCATATACGGGCTCTTGTCATGTTTGCGATGGCATGGCGGTGGAGCGTGGAAGCGCTCCAGGTGGCGAACGTGTGCGGTGACCTGACTTTAGCGTGGATCGCGTGGTCCGCTTGCCCTTTTGGAGCATGGCTTTCGGCCAAAACGGCTGGCCGAGGGTCACCTGCGGCGGCGCGGTCTGCCCTCGCTCCGGCTGAGCAGGACGATGACCAGGAGACCGAGAACGGCGATGATGATGGCACCGATGATCATCCCCGTCTGGCTGGTGGCGGCCGGTGGCTGGCCTGGGGCAGGTGTCGGCGCAACCGGCTGAACTGGCGCTTCGGGGCCGACCGTGACCACGGGCGTGCCGGGGGCGGCGACCGGAACCGGGACGGGCTGGGCCTTCGGCCGCCCTGGCCAGGCGTCGCAGCCAGCCTGCCAGGAATCGGCACCGACGGCGAAGGCGCCACGGTCCGGGCTGGAGTCGAAGGGGGGAACCGGCATTCCGGCGACACGGGGGATATCGCGTCTGCTGGCCTTGCCGGCGATCTCCCCGGCCTTGGCGGTCGGCACCAGGGCGGCGGGGAAGGCCGCTCCGCCGGCAAGTCCGAGACCTTCCGGCGAGGTGCTGGCGACGTTGTGCTCGACCACGCGCTTGACCGCCGGATCACTGGCGAAATCTACCATCTTGTAGCCGCCGCCGCCGCCGTTGGCGGCGAGCAGGAGGAAGATGTTGTCGGCGACCTGGGTCTCCTGGAAGGGCGCGTCGCTGTTGCGTACCAGACCGAAGGGGCCGTAGCCGTTGGGTTGTCCACCCAAGCGGCGCACGGCTACGGTGTTGTTGAAGACCAGGTAGCCGGCCTGGAGCTTATGGTCGGCCTGGTTCTGCAGATGGATGCCCCATTCGACGTTCCAGACTACGTTGTGATCGATCAGCCAGCGTGAGCCGTAGTCGGGGTAGATGCCGCTGGCGGTATATGCTCCCGCGCCGAGATCGTCGACGTGTTCGTAGGCGTCGTGGATCCAGTTATGTGCCGCCCTGATCCCAATCCTGGATGCCGAACTGGCTGATGTCGTTGTGATGGATGCGCCCTTTCCAATCGCTGCCGTCGCCGCTGTCGCTGCGATAGCTGCAGCGAGGAAGCAGGCCCGATCGGCCGGTGCGGCGAATGGTGTTCCAGCCGATCTCATGGTCGCTGGAGCCACGGTCGGTTCCTCCGGTATGGATGGCGGTGCAGTCGTTGGCGGCGTAGCCGGTGTCCTCGATCAGGTTGCCGATGACCCGATGCTCCCGGCCGAGCAGGCTGATGCCGTTGCCAGAGCTGTAGCGGATCCGGCTGCCGCTGATGCGATGACTACGCCCGGACAGCACGATGCCCGACGACGATCCCCACTGGCAGAAGAAATGTCCGCTGACGTCGGTGAAGTGGCTCAGGTAGGCAGCGTCGATATTCTCGACCACGACGTTGCTGCTGGCTGCGTCACGGTACGCGTCGATCTGGTGATACGGTTCTGTCGGCAGACCGTGGGCTGAATTGCGCCAGGGGTAGCGGGTATCGCCCTTTGCATCATAGGGGATGTTATCACCGCCGCTGTCACGATCGGTGGTGATGGTGCAGGCGTGGATGGCCAGATCCCGTATCGTGATGAAGCTGAGTCCGCTCAGGTCGAAGGCGTACTCGCGGCGTTTCGCGGTCACTCTGCTTGATAACGGCTTGCCGTCAGGCGACTTCAGGTAGAGGGTGCCACCCTGCTTGTCGTGGTACCATTCACCGGGTGCGTCGAGCAGTTCCAGCTTGTCGAAGAGATAGTAACGGCTGTGGTCATGCAATATGTTCTGCGCGAAATCCTGGCCAGCGTCGCTGCACGAGGCATAGGTGAAGCGCTTGCCATCGACCGCCGCGATCCGGCCAGTGAAGATCCAGGCCCAGGCATCGTGGTTGGGCTGGAACAGCACCTGCGCCCCGACCGCCTGCTCGGCGGTCAGGTTGAGCTGGGCGTCCTCCAATACCCCGGTGGTCCAGTTGTTCTCCTTGTCGCGATTCTTGGCAATGAACTTCTCGCACACCGCCTTGCCTGGGAAGGACGGGTCGAGGTTCGGCGAGTTCGGCCAGCGCGCCAGGATGACCATCGTGCCGTCGACGAAGACCTGATCGGCCTGGTTGTGGACCTTGGCGTCGTAGAGATTGACGCCATCGCCGGGGGTGGCGCGGCTGAACCAATCGCCGGCCATTGGCGCCTGCTCGATGCCGTCCTTCCACGGCTGCCAGCCGGTGACCGGTTCGGTGCCGTCGATGACGACGCGCTCGCCAGGAGCGCCACGGAAGGTGATCGGCCGCCCCAGCTCGCCTGAACGCGCCGGCACCACCGTCTCGCGGTAGGTGCCGGCCCTGATGGTGACGGTGTCGCCAGGTGCCGCGCGCTTGGCTGCGGCCCCGATCGTGCGCAGCGGCGTGGTCGGTGAGCCGGCAGCGGCATCGTCGCCGCCCGGAGCGACGACGAATTCGGCGGCCATCGCCGGCACGGCGGCGATGATGGCCAGGACCAGGTGCAGGTGCGAGTTCATGGCAGGACTCCAGTGATCGGGGCCAACGGCAATGGAACGCGGACGGTGGCGATCGTGACAGCGGCCAGAGCGCAGCTTATTTGAGGATTGGAGTGACCACGATGTCGTCGAAGTCGAAGCTGCCCTTGGCGTCGAAGGTGTCGATCGACACGGTGAGCTTGGCGGCGTCGGCCGGGATCTCCTTGGTCGCCTTGTGGGCCGTCCAGTCCTGGTCGGCGGTGATCATGAACTTGGAATATCCACCGACCACCTCGCCAGCAGCGTTCTTCGCCTGGAACTGGAGGCTTGGCACCATCCACGCCTCGGCGCCGGTGCGGACCAGGTTTCTCACCCGGATGCAGGCCGAGATCTCGAAGGCCTTCCACTCCGGCTTGATGGCGATCTCCTGGTAGGTATTGACGTGGTGGCCATCGGCGTTGCGGGCGAACTGTTGCTTTCCTTCCGCGACGACGCCGAGGTGGGCTGGATCGCCCTTCTGCCAGCCGAAGAAGGCGCCATCGGTGGCCTTCTCGGTCGAGGAGAAATCCCCGTTGACGATCAGGTTGTCGGCGGCGGCAAGCGTGGCGGACAAGGCGAAGAGGCAGACGAGCTGACGCATGGTTGCTTCCAGGGTTCGACCCGAGCATAGGCGGCGAAGGTCAACCGCTGATGGTCAATTGCGCATAGGCTAGATCAGAATGCGAAAGGCTTGCGACATCTGTGCTGCCTATGCTGATTTCGGACTTCCATCGTGAGCAAGTCTCACAAGGATCCGACCATGTCCACCACTCCCGACCCCAAGCC
>JFJP01002748.1_pt1 | contig 10083 bp, 8 predicted proteins | sample 431651 | NCBI WGS metagenome assembly JFJP01 (sample SAMN02602958, study PRJNA72255) | Microbial mat metagenome, whole genome shotgun sequencing project. | biome: fresh water; feature: sink hole; material: water; isolation source: purple microbial (photo- and chemosynthetic) mats found in... | reverse complement strand
CTCCATGAAACCCACGCCCTGTGACTTTTTCGGCCATTTCGCCGGATCCCACAGCGCATCGTTGAAAGTACGCAAGTCGCCGGCCTTGATGTTGGCAACCAGTTGGTCGTACCAGCCCTGCATGGCATCAGCGAGCAGCTTGGTTTCAAGCGTGCGCGCCGCCGTGCGGCCCAGCGTCGAATACAGTGCCGTAATTGGCACGTCGAGTTTCTTCAGCACCATGCCGGCAAGTTCGCGCGTCGGTTCGTGGCCGGTGGCGTAGAGCATCAGCACGCGGGCGAGCGGACCGACTTCTACCGCCTTGCCCTTCCAGCGGGGTGCCTTGAGCCAGGAATAGGCATTTTCGACGGGCAGATGCTGGAACGGCGGCTTCGGCCCGCTGTAATTCAGGGTTGTCTCGCCCTGATAGGGATGCAGGCCTTTCTCTTTGCCGCCGGCGTAGTCGTACCACGAGTGGGCGATGTATTCCTGCACCTCGTCCGGCGCATTGAGATCGACCGGGTGAATTTTCGTCAGATCGCGGTCGAGAATCACCCCGCGCGGGAACAGGAAGCTTGACGGGTCGCCCAGGCCGCGCGTCGGGAAATCCCCGTAGCACATGAAATTGCCCAGGCCTTCGCCCTGCTTGAACCAGTCCTTGTAGAAACTGGCGATGGCCAGCGTATCCGGCACATAGACCTGGTCGACGAATTCGCGCATCGACTGGATCACCGACTGGATGCGGCCGAGCCCCGTCATGTCGAGTGCCGTACCACTCTGTCCGCCGCCGCTTCCCGCTTTGTCGGTATGCACGCTGATGGCGATCGGCGTACCGCCGACGACAAAATTCGGATGCGGATTCTTGCCGCCAAGAATGGCATGCAGCGCGGTGACATCGCGTTGCCAGCTGAGTGCATCGAGGTAATGGGCCACCGCCATCAGGTTGGCTTCCGGCGGCAAGCGGTAGGCCGGATGTCCCCAGTAGCCATTCTGGAAAATCCCGAGCTTGCCGGTATCGGCAATCGTCTTGATTTTCTTCTGTACGTCGGCGAAGTAGCCCGGCGAGGATTTCGGGTAACTCGAAATCGACTGTGCCAGGGCAGAAGTCGCTTTCGGGTCGGCCTTGAGCGCGCTGACGATATCCACCCAGTCGAGTGCATGCAGGTGATAAAAGTGCATTACATGGTCGTGGATGTACTGTGCGCCGACCATCAGGTTGCGGATCAGTTCGGCATTGGGCGGAATCGGGTACTTGAGTGCATCTTCGACGGCGCGCACCGAGGCGATGGCATGCACCACCGTGCACACGCCGCAGATGCGCTGTGCAAACGCCCAGGCGTCGCGCGGGTCGCGGCCGCGCAGGATGACTTCCAACCCGCGCACCATCGTGCCAGCCGAGTAAGCCTCGGTGATATGTCCGTTTTCCGTTTGCGCCTCGATGCGCAAGTGACCCTCGATGCGAGTGATGGGGTCGATGACCACGCGCCCAGAGGTTTGTGTGGCTTGGCTCATGATCCGCTTCCCTTTGCCTTCAAGAATTCATCCATGACCTGATACTGCGCTTCGGCTTCACGGTTATCCGTCCCCTCGCCCGAGGCTAGGGTCTTGCACATGCGTGCCATGCGTGCCTGCATCGCCGCTTCCCAAGCCGCAGCGCGGCCCAGTCAGTATCGCGTCCGCACTGGGTGTAGCTTTCCACCCGCGCCGTGTTGACTCCAGCAGCGGCAACCGCCAGTTCTGCACTGCCGACATCCGCCCGTCCGGCCAGTTCCAGCCCGCCCTTGACGCGCGGGTCGCCAGACAAATCAAATACCTGTTGCACCAGCAGTGTCGCAACACGCCGCCGCTCTGCATCGTTGAACTTGGCCAGCGCCGCCTTGAATTCCTTGTCGTTACTGATGGTCATGTTCGACCACTCCTCTTATTCGTTGCCGACGGGGTCGGGAATGTGTTCGGCGATTGTCTCGGTCAGGCCGATGACCGGCAGGTTCATCTGGTAATGTTCCAGGCCTTCTTCAATGACAATGCGGCAGTTGGCGCAGGCCGTGACCAGACGCGTCGGTTTGACGGCATCAAGTTGGCTCTTCTTGCGCTTGAAGGCTTCGAGGCGAAGCTCTTCGCCTTCCTCGATGGCGCTCGCACCGCCGCCGCCGCCACAGCACCAGTTCATGAAGCCGGCGTCCGGCATCTCGTGGAAATCCTTGGCGATCATGGCCATCAGATTGCGTTGGGGCTGGATGACGCCACCCCGCCGCGCCAATTGGCAGGGGTCGTGGAAGGTCAGGCGGTCGGTCTCCATGCCCTCGGTCTTGAGCAGGCCGGCGACGCGGAATTCTTCGAGTACCTCGATAATGTGCTGCACCTTGAACGTAAAGGGCTTGCCGACCAGATTCGCGCCTTCCCAGCGCAGCGCAGTGTAGGCGTGGCCGCATTCGGGGCTGATAACGGTCTTGACCTTGAGCTTCTCGGCGCCATCGACGATACGTTTCACGATTACCCGCGCCAGGTCGGAGTTGCCGATCTGCATGCCGGCATTGGTGGCTTCGAAAGCCTCCGAGCAGAGTGTCCAAGTCTTGCCGGCATGGCGCATGATCTTGGCGATCGCACCCAGGTATTCGGGAAAGTTGATGATCTCCATTGAAGAGAGCATCACGAGATATTCGGCGCCTTCGAGGTCGAGCGGGATCGTAATGCCGTAATCCGCTTCGACGTGCTTCATCTGCGCCTTCACCGCCGGCAACTTGATACCCATCGGGCTGCCGATGTTCACCGTGCGGGTGACGGCGCCCTTGAGTCCGTCGGGTGCATGACCAGCCGCCGACATGCCTTCGCGGAACTTGCGCACCATATAGACAATGTCGTTACCGACCGGGCAAACCACGGAACAACGGCCGCACAGCGTGCAGCTGTTGTAAACCAGTTCCTGCCACTCGGCGAGTTCGGCATCGGTTACCGGCTTGGAGAGGCCGACCATTTTGGCCAACCGACCGAGCAGCGTGTATTCCTGGTTGTAGAGACGCCGCAATGGTTCCAGCTTGTGAATCGGAGTGTATTTCGGGTCGCCGGTTTCCGTGTAGAACAGGCAGGCTTCGGCACACAGCCCGCAATGCACGCAGCTGTTGAAATAACTGGCGATCGGCGCGTCGATGACTTCCTTGAGGACGCGCACGCCCTTATCGAGAGACGCACTCATACCGGCACTCCTTTATGACCATTCACCGCGCCGTTGTACCAGCGTGAGCCGAACACCGTGAAGGCATGGAACAACTTGGTGAAGGGCAGGCAAATCAGCAGCAGTTCGACGCTCAGGATATGCAGCGCCAGCATCAGCGTATAAGGCAGCAACAGATGATGCACCGCCAGCCAGCCTGTCAGCAGCGGCAGGAAGGTCAGCGCCCAGGTGAACCAGTCGCCGAAGGTACTGAGGAAACGTTTTACCGGCTTGGTGATGCGGTCGATCAGCACCACGACCATCGCCGCCATGGTGACTACGGTAATGAAATCCACCATCTGCGAGGGCAGCCCCGGCCAGGAAAGACCCAACAGGTTCTTGATCAACTCGATGTGCGGCGCGAAGAGGAATACCACCAGAGCCAACCCGACATGAAAAACATAGCCGCCGATATAACTGACCGGCGAGGTTTTGACCATTCCGGGGGGCGGCACCGAACGGCGAAAAATCGTGTGCCATCCTGATGCGCCAGGAACATGACGGGGCGCCGAAAGATCCTGCTTGCGGCCCAGGCCGTAGATTTCGATCAGACGCCAGATCACGCCCAACACGAAAATCGTCAGCGCCAGATTGAGGCCGGTGCCACGCGCCCAGGTAAGCAGCTGAAGTTGATCCATGCTATTTCTCCAGATCGTCGAGCGTCGTGGTCTCATGCGCCGCTTTGGCAGCGCCCTTCTTGCCACGATTTGAAAAGCTCACTGCCACACCGACCGCAGCAGCGGCTGCCGCCACGCCAGCGCCGACTTTCAAGGGCTGTGCCGGGGCGGACAAGGCCTTGTAGAAACCGCCGGCATCCCAGAAATTCGGTTCCGAACAGCCGATGCAGCCGTGTCCGGACTGGATCGGGAAGGACACACCGCCATTCCACTTGGTGGTCGCGCAGGCGTTGTTGGTCACCGGACCCTTGCAGCCCAGTTCGAACAGGCACCAGCCGTCGCGCGCACCCGCATCGTCGAAAGTCTTGGCAAACTTGCCCTGGTCGTAGAACGGTCGCCGGTAGCAACGGTCGTGAATGCTCTCACCGTAGAACACCTTGGGCCGCCCCAGCGCATCGAGTTCAGGCAGCTTGCCGAAGGTCAGGAAGTGCGCCAGCACGCCGGTGATCACCACCGGAATCGGCGGGCAACCCGGCACGTTAACTATTGGTTTGTCCTTGATCAAATGACTCACCCCCACTGCTCCGGTGGGGTTTGGCAACGCAGCGGGCAAACCGCCATAGGTGGCGCAGGTGCCAACGGCGACGATCGCTGCCGCGCCCTTGGCCGTCTCCATCAGCATGTCGTAATTGCTGACGCCTGCGATCGTCGAGTAACCCGCGTTGCCTAGCGGAATCGAGCCATCGACGATCAGCAGGTACTTGCCGTAATTGTCATGCATCGCCTGTTCGCGCGCCTTTTCGGCAGCCTCGCCCGAGGCGGCTTGCAAGGTATGGTGATAGTCGAGCGAGATGGTTTCGAGGATCAAGCCCTCGACCGTGGGCGTGTGCGAGCGCGTCAATGATTCGGTGCAGCCGGTGCATTCCTGGAACGACATCCAGATCACCGATGGCCGCGCGGCCTTTTCGAGCGCGGCGGCAATCGACTTGGCCGCCGTGGCCGGCAAAGAATAGGCTGCCGCCAGCGTGGCGCAAAAACCGAGGAATTCACGTCGGCTGATACCGGCAGCACGCAAAGACGCAGCTACGCCCGTAGCCGCCTTCATGGAGTTACTCATATTTACCCCCCCTCGGTAGAAAGCCTAGTAACGCAGTGGCCTGAAAGCAAATAAAACCGTATGCCGGGGCGAACTTATGGGGCGAACTTAAGGCTATCCCTGCGGAATGCTGCACTTTTTGCTATCTTGAGCGGATGAAATCATGCGAACTGTGCGAATCACCCGGTGGCACGATCCTTTGGCAGGATGATCGATGTCGTGTTGTCCGCGTCGGCGGTACTGAAGGACTGGCTTTTCCGGGATTTTGCCGGGTGGTCTGGCACAGTCATGTACGCGAAATGGCCGACCTGACGGTGGCCAAGCGTCATCACCTGATTGATGTCGTCACGGCCACCGAGTCGGCTCTGCAGGCGGTCGTGCAACCCGACAAGATCAATCTGGCGAGCCTCGGCAATGTCGTGCCGCATCTGCATTGGCATGTGATTCCACGCTGGGCCGACGACAGCCACTTTCCGTCACCCATCTGGACAGCCGCCTGCCGCCCCGTGCCGGCACGGGCGCTGCCGGATGATGCTGACCTCACCGCCGCATTAGTCGCACGACTGGGAGATGCATCATGAGCCTGGAACTTCCTCCTACCGGCAGCGGAAAAGCGCCGCTGTTCACCAACCTGGAGCAATGCCTCCGCTGGGTAAATGCACTCCCGGTGACGAACCCGATTCAGACACAGGTTCAGTTGCTGGAACAGTTGCAGTTGCTGAATGCCTACTCGCTTGCCGGTGATGTTCGCCTGGCGCTGCTTGAGACCATGCGCGAATCGATCTCCTTCGCGCAGAGCGAAATGGCAAAAAAGTTTTCCGGCAAGCCGCTGCCGCTGACATTGCCGGAGCAGACGGTACAGCAAGCCGTGCATGGCCTCTGGGAAGCCTTGCTGACCGGCTACCGGCGTTGCCTGGAATCCTGCCTGGCCGGCGAGAGCGGCCTCAAGCCGCATGCCGCCGTTATTTGCCAGCGTGCCCTGGCCGCACTGACCGACGATTACATTGATCTGATGCGCGCCGGCTGTCAGCCGGGCCAAGACTTCTGGCGTCAGGCGCATGCGCTGTACACCAGTGCCGAGGCCCTGGCTGTCACGCGCTCCGCAGTCCCGGATGAACTGCGTGCCACGGCGCCCATGACGCCGGCGACGGCTTACGTCGAACTGATGTTGCTTGCCGCCGCCAGCCTGCATGAACTGCCACCCCGGCAGCAGACCTGGGTGATCCGTTGGGCGCGTCTCTGGGCAGGCAAAGTCAGCATCCTCGCCGCCCCGCCGACGCTGGAATCGCCGGCGTTGCCGCTCTGCGTCGATCTCGAGGGCAGTGCCCCGGCGGTCTTCCGGCCGCAGGAGGGACACGGTGCGCGCTGGCTCGAAACCACCGAGTTGCGCAAAAGTCTGAAGCGGCGGCTGACACTGCTGGCGAAGGGTGATCCCGCCGATACGCCGGCCCGTCTCGGGCTGGGTGATGACTGTACGCAACCGGCCTGTGGCGACGTGTTGCGCGGCATCTATCCGCGCTGGGTCAAGGGCGGTGTCATGCGCCGCCATGAGCGTCACCCGATGAGCGGCACCTGCCGTTTTGCCGCCGGCATTGATGCCATCCACTACTACATCTCCGGTCATCAGCCCTTTAAGCCGCCCGGCAGCACGACCACCGACGAACTGCGCCGCCAGCGTGAAGAACTCGGCACCTTCGGCCGCATCGCCACCCGCTTCGAAGAAAATTACAGCAGCAACCACGACTACCAGCTGGAAAACTGGTCGGTGATCGAGGATTGGGGTCTGTTCGATCAATCCGCTGATGGTTTGCGCCTGGTGCGGCCGCTCAGTCAGGGCGGTGGCCGTCTTGCTGTCGGCCAGTTGGTGGCCATGCTGCCAGGCGGCAGCAGCGGCTTCCTGCTGGGCGTGGTGCGCTGGGTTCAGATCGCGGACGACAAGCTTGCCGCCGGTATCCAGCTCATGGCCGGCAAGCCGCTGCCCGTGGCGCTGCGCCGCACGGGGGTGATGGCGGTGCAGGATCCATATCAGCCGGGTTTCCTGCTGATGGCGCCGGATACACCCAGGCAGCCGGTCGGTGCCATCCTGCCACCGGGAACTTTCAAGCCCGACCGCATCATGGAAGCGTGGACCGAGATCGTTACCTACCGCGTCAAGCTCAAGACCCTGATCGAGCGCGGTGCTGATTACGAACGCGCCAGCTGCGAAGAGACCTCATAGGTTCAGCGCCGGTTCATCCGCGCCGGGGGGCTCAAACCACTGCAGTTGCTGTTCAAGCACGGCGACCGTTGCTTCCGAGGCGTCGTTTTGGCGCGCGGTGATGCGCTGGGCGAGTTCATCAGGGAATGCAACGGTCGCCAGAATGGCAAACGGCACGCCCAGTTGTTTTGCCAGCGCACGAAAAGCATCACGTTCTGCCCGCTTGAGAAAAGCCGCATCGACGATTACCGACCAGCCGGCGCCGAGCGCTGCTTCTGCGAGCTCAGCCATCCGGTCATAGGTGCGGCGGGTTGCCTCGGCGGTGTAGATCAAGCTGTCGCTGGCTGCCGAGCTGTCATGGGGCGCCAGGCCGAACAGGCGTTTGCGCTCCACGTCTGAACGTATGCGCACGGTCCGCAAAAAGTCGGCGCCGGCGAGACGGCGACCGCTCGCCCAGGTCTTGCCGCTGCCCGAGAGGCCGCAGGTGATGGTCAGCGCCGGCGTGGAGGACGTGGCGAGCCGTTCCGCCATATGTAGATATTCCAGCGATTCGCCGGCGTCATGCCGGATTGCCGCTACCTTGGCACGCACCATGGCGCGATAGACAAGGTAGAAGCGCAGCACGGACAGCGCGTCGTAGTCGCCGCTTTGCGTCAGCCACTCGTTGAGCAGCCAGGTCGCCAGCCCCGGCTGGTCGTGGTCGAGCAGGTCGAGCAGTGTGAAGGCGATCTCGCTGGCGACGTCAATCCAGCGGAAGTCCTCGCTGAATTCGATACCGTCAAAGGGCGTGACCTGACCGTCAAGCAGCACAAGGTTGCCCAGATGCAGGTCGCCATGGCCTTCGCGGATGTAGCCGCCGGCCTTGCGGCGGGCAAAAGTTTCGGCGTGGCGGGTGAACTCGTCCCGTGACCAGTCTTTCAGGCGGGCGAGTTGTGCGCCGGCCTCCGGCAACAGGCGTTCCAGTTCCTCAAAGTTTTCCAGCGCATCGGCCAGCACGGTTGCGGGCGTGCCGAAAGGTGTATCAGCAGACGCAACGGCCGCCTGCGCCTGAAATGCGGCGAGGCGGCATGCCAGCCCGGTGAGTTGCTCCGTCGTCAGCGCACCGCGCCGGCAGACATGGTCGAGGCGCAGTTGTTCGTCGAAGCGCCGCATCTTCACCGCCGGCTCGCCCGCCAGATCGACGACCTCAAGATACAGCCCGGGCGCGAAACGCCGGTTGAGGCGCAACTCGGCCGCACAACAGGCGCGCCGCTTATCCACGCTGCCGTAATCGAGAAAAGGCAGCGTCACCGGTTTTTTGATCTTGTACGCGAATTCACCGGCGAGCAGCACCCACGAGATATGGGTTTCGATGCAGTCCTCGACGGCGACCGGCAGGGCGGCGCGGATCGCGGCGGGCGGCAGGCTCATTGCTCGCGCCGCGTCTTGTTGAGTGATGCTGTTGCCACTGGAACGCGGGGCGGCAGCACTTTGCCGAGATCACGAATGGCATTGCGCAGGGTGGACAGGCCGCTGACGCGCCAGGCAATCACCGATCCGAGAATCAGCAGGATCCACAAGGGAAAATGAGCGGGAAGTGAATCGTAGCCGAAGATGAAGAGCAGGAACAGGAAGCCACCGATACCCTGAAGCATTTCGGGATTACGCCAGAGGGCGTTGATGCGCGCGGTATGCTCCCAGGCATCGAGGCGATCCTGGATGCGCAATGCGATGGGTTCGGCGCTGGCCAGGGTGCGCAGCAGCGGCGTGCCGGTGGCCAGGCCTGCGGCACGCGCTTCTTCGACCAGTGCCAGCAGGGCCTGGTTGTTGGTGCCCGTTACCCCGCGCTCGAATTCTCCTGCAAACAGGCTCATGTTGCAGGTTTCGCGCAGCAGAGCGAGTGCCTGGTTGGTGCGCGCAATCAGTGCATCACGTTGCTGCGAGGCGGCGTCGGTCTCGCGTTTCTCGCGCAGTTTGGCGTCTTCGGCGGCATGCTGTGCATACGGCAGCAGCGCATCGGCGACTACCCAGCCGACGACGTCGCTATCGACGAGCAGGCGTTCGATCCAAGGGTTATGGGGCAGCCAGGCCGCCGCCGCCAGTCGAACGCGTGTCCGGAATTGTTCGGCGTGCGCCTCGTCGGCCAGTACCAGCAGCAGGAGCGGAAGCAGGTAGGCCGGTTCCGGCGGGGTAATGCCCTGCGGCTCGCCATACACCAGTGCATCGAAATCGGTGATGCCGCCGATGCTGGTCATTTCCTTGCGCAAATTGGTGCGCGCATGGGTGGTGGCGTTCCAGAGATCCATGCAATGGTCGAAACCGGTTTCCCAGCGCGCCGCAAGGGCGGTTTCGGCCGGGTAGTTGGCTGCCGGCAATTCGCGCAACACCTTCTGTGCGAAGACTGCAACCAGCCAATCGGTTGCCTGGCTGTCTGCGCCGGCAGCACGGGCGGCCATGGCCAGCAGGTTGGCGAGTGCCAGACTTTCGCCGCACCATACGGCGGGAAGTTCCGGCGCGAGGTGGCGGATCAGGCGAAACAGGCGCAGGTCGTCCGAAAGTCCGCGCGCATCGAGCAGATCCTGCAATTTGCGTACAAGATTGTGATCTTTAAGATCCTGCCCGGCCCAGGCGGTAATCTGCCCGCGCATCAGATCCTTGCGCCCGGCCTGCCAGTAAATGGCGAGCGCCACGGCAAGTTCCACCGGAGTATGGCAGACGGCATCTTCGAGATGATAGGGACGGGTGGCGTGTATCGCGGCCGGTGGTGCATCATCCAGCGGTACGGGCAGGCTGTCATCGCCGTCCAGCCAGCGGCGGATTTCGGCAATGCACCAGCGTTTTTTCGGGTCGCGCAACAGCAGGCCGCGACACAAGGCACGCCAGTCGGCATCTGTCACCGCCCCCAGATCGACGTTGCCCGTGACCAGGCGATGCGTGATGACGGCATCCGATAGGCCGTCGAAGGGATGGCGGCCGGTCAGCAGTTCGACGAGGATCATGCCGA
>JFJP01002466.1_pt1 | contig 10083 bp, 11 predicted proteins | sample 431651 | NCBI WGS metagenome assembly JFJP01 (sample SAMN02602958, study PRJNA72255) | Microbial mat metagenome, whole genome shotgun sequencing project. | biome: fresh water; feature: sink hole; material: water; isolation source: purple microbial (photo- and chemosynthetic) mats found in... | reverse complement strand
AAAAAGCCCAACCTTGAGGGGCTGGGCTGATCGCTGAATTTACTGGTGGCCAGTCGCGGAATCGAACCACGGACACGCGGATTTTCAATCCAAGACACTGTCATATTTAATTCTTGGGTAGTGCGAAGAAACGTAACAATTTTCCTTCCTTTTTCCCTTTGCCCTTTCGGTCTCACCGAACCTGCTACCGAACCAAACTGCAGCATACGGGTTTGCGTAGCCGTTATATCAAATTGAATCAACCTGATGCGTATGCTGTCGCCGATCCTGGGACGAACTCTGTATGGCGGGGTGCCGAACCTGGCCGAACTTGCTCGGTTTTTGAGGGTGTCGCATTCTCCTGTTGTGACTGGTGGTTGTGCTGAGGCAACTGTAACTGATGCAGTGCCTTGCGGTCAGTGGGTATAATATGACGTCAGGCGGTTGTCGGCCAGAAGCAGACGAATGCCTACTCTTGGATTCAGTTATTCTCGATGCCTATTCAACATTGAAACCTGCCGGATGCAAGGATAAGAAGAATGAGTTTGGTTGCCGATCTGTCCAGAGTAAAGACTGAAGAAGATGTAAAAGACGCTTACATTAAGGCGCTTGGCCTCAAGAAATACAATAAGGGTCTGATCGACATTCAAACCGAAGAAATCTGGTTTGAGGCAAAGGGAGCTTACACGCCGCCGGTGCTGATGTTCGCTCAACTACTTTGCTACGTGCGCGAGGCTCGAAAAAAGGGCGAACACGTCCCGCCATTCCTTGCAGTGATCGATCGTGAAAAAGCAGCCATCATGGAAACAGCCAAGGCGCTTCCCATCTTGGCCGACAAATCCATCAAATGGCCCAAGTCAGGCTCGGCCGTGGACAAAACCGTGGCAGCGCAAGCCGCACCCTACATTGAAACGCACTTCGTCGTGTATCGCATCGAAAGCCACGAAAAAGAATTTATCTCCGTCGTCAAAAACGCTATCAAGGCAGGCAAACTGGTACGCACGCCTATCACGCCTGATAACCTGCGACAGGTGTTCGACAAATGGGTCGAGATGGTAGGGCGCGAACTCGAAGGCGTGGATAACGTGGATTACGCCCTGCTCTTTTTCGCGGACATCATGCACGACGGCAACAAGGCCGCCATCGCCAACCTGCCCGCGCGACTGCTGCACGAAGGCGATAGGCCGTTGTTCCTGCTGAATGGCAAGACCTATGAACTCGCGAGCGACAAGGGCTATCGCAATTTCTGGGCGATCTACCACCGTCCCCCCGAAGCGGAACACCGCGCCTACCTGCTGGAGCGGCGCGACAGCTTGCTGCCACTGAACGAGCGCAGCTTCAAAGGCGCTTTCTACACGCCGCTGCACATCGTGGACAAGGCGTATGACCTGCTCACGCAAACGCTTGGCAAGAACTGGCAGCAGAACTACATCGTCTGGGACATGTGTTGCGGCGTTGGCAATCTGGAAGTCAAGCACAGCAACCACCGCAACATCTACATGAGCACCCTGGACAAGGCCGACATTGATGTGATGACAGCCAGCCACACCTGCGTTGCCGCGACCAAATTCCAGTACGACTACCTGAATGACGATGTGACCGGTTCCGGCGAAATAGATTATTCGCTCACCAACAAAATGCCGAAAACTTTGACGCAAGCGATTGCCGACGCTACAGCGAAGAAAAAGGGCGCGAAAAAAATTCTGGTGCTGATGAATCCTCCATATGGCGAGGCAGGTAGCACAGACACGATTTCCGGCACCGGGCAGCACAAGACTGACGTTGCTACGACCAAGATCGCCGCAACCATGGATAACTTGGGATATGCAGCGCGTGAGTTGTTTGTGCAGTTTCTCGTGCGCATTCAACGCGAATTGCCTAATGCAACGGTGGCCTTCTTCAGCACACTCAAGTATGTCACTGCGCCAAATTTTGCAGAGTTCCGTGACCAATGGGCCGCCAAATATTCAGGTGGCTTCGCTGTGCATAGTCAGGCTTTTGATGGCCTAAAGGGCGATTTTCCGATTGGCTTCCTGGTGTGGGATACCAGCAAGAAAGAGCCTGTAGAGAGCATCATCACAAAAGTGCTCGATAAGGAAGGCTATTCTTTGGGCGAAAAAACCTTCTACCGGGAAATAGACCGGCAGCCGTTGAACGAGTGGATAGTGCGTCCTCGCTCGAATAATCAGGATGCTCTGCCGTTAAAAAATGCCATCACTCCGGCGACGGTTACGAAGGACTTGCGCGGAGACAAATGGGCCGATGGCGCAATCGGCAGCATGTTGGTGAACAGCAATATGCTGCAAAATGCCAGCACACTAACGGCGCTATTTTCGTCAGGATTTGGCAGTGCCGGGGCATTCTTTGTCACAAAAGACAATCTGTGGAAAGCGACCATCGTGTTCTCCGTGCGCCGCCTCATCAAACCGACCTGGCTGAATGACCGTGACCAGTTTCTGCAACCCACAGGCAAGCTGACTGAGGCGTTCAAATCCGATTGTCTGGTCTGGATGTTGTTCAATGGCTCCAATCTATCCGCCGGGGCCGATGGCCTGGAATGGAACGGGAAAAAGTGGTCGCTGGTGAATCACTTCATCCCTTTTACCGAAAAAGAAATCGGCGCGGCGGGCCGTTTCGAGTCTGATTTCATGTCGAACTACATTGCCAAACTCAAGCTCTCGCCAGAAGCCAAATCGGTACTGGACGAAGGCAGAAAGCTCTGGAAGCAATACCACGCGACACAGTTTGAGAAAAGAATACGCAACGAATTCAAGCTCAACCGACCCGATGCCGGCTGGTATCAAATACGAAAAGCGCTCGAAGCCAACAACGAAGCCAATGTAGTGGACTTTGAGCCGTTCAAGATGGCCTATGACACTCTGAGCTGTAAGCTGCGACCACTAGTGTTTGAGCTTGGTTTCTTGCGAGCATGAAACCAACGGAACAGTGCTTGACCTATGGAGAAGATTGACTAATCCAATCTTATACCTGCCATTCGATCATAGAAATAACGACGGTCTGCTTCGGGTCGGTGGCCGTCAGCAACCCCTGAAAACTGAGCGTCTCAAGTCAGCTTGCTGCAGCCAACTGATCACCCCAAGGCAAACCACCCGAACAAGCCATAACCTGCCTGTCCGGGCGACTGCTTCCTAAGCTGCCTTCGAGAACTCTAGGATCTGCGCTGACTGCATTTCCTTCTCGGTTACAACTATGGCCTCAGCGACGGCTTCCGGGGGCGCTGGCGGCGTTGTTGCTTGTTGCTTGGGTACGATGACCGAACCGAAGCTGGAAGCCTCCCTGAGAGCCTGCACAGACAGTTTCGCGTAGCGTTGGCTGACACGCGGATCACTGTGACCGAGCAGTACCTGGACGTCAAAGAGACTCCTACCGCTTGAAACGAGGAGTGAGGCGAACTGATGGCGCATGCTATGGATACGCATTTTGGTAATCCCTGCCGCCTTCCGCAGGCGATACCAGACACGGGTAATGGTCGTGAATGGTTTACCTGTGCTTGGGTTGGCAAAGATCGCCTCGACCCTCTTCTGCTTACCTGCCTCCGCCAAAACGAACATGGCTGACTCGTTCAGCGGAACTGACCGGGAACGCTTCGACTTGGCGTTAGTCGCCGGAATAGTCCAGAGTCCTTTTTCCATATCGACCTGCGCCCATGTGGCTTGCAACGCTTCGTTCAACCGTGCGCCCGTACTCAACAGAAACATCAAGATATTGCAGACGGGGCGATTTTCATCGGTGCGCAATACTTCGACCAGGCGCTTCAACTGTTCATCGTCGGCAACATCATGCAACTCGTTGTCGACCAACCGTAGCTTGATTCCCGTCAGAACGTTCTTTTCCAGGAATTCCCACTGCACCGCCAGATTGAGCACCCGACGAAGCAACTTGATATGGTGATCCTGGCTGGCCGGGCTTAACTTCTTCTCGGACAGTTCGTTCTGGAACTGCAGTACCTGATAGCGAGTGATTTCCGACAGCTTGGCCTCGCCGAACTTTTCCTTGATTCTGATCCGGTAGAGCTGATCATCACGTAACCACGAACGTTTGTGGATCTTGGCGTAGGGAAAATAATGGTCGGCCATGAAGGTGTCGAGGGTCATTTCTATTTTGTCCTCGGCAGGGGCTGTGCCTTGCTTACGTGCTAATGCATACTTTGCCTTAAGGACATTTGCATTTTTTCTTGCCTGCGATACGGACAGTTCCATAGTATTGCCCAAGTAGTCATATGTTGATTTTCTATCAAGCTTATCGCGCAGGCTCCAGGTTGGAACAGAGTTTGGTGTAGCACGAACTTCTATCGTTAATCCGCGAACTATTTTGTCCCTGTATTCGAATTTTTTAAGCCCGGCCGGAACAATCAATTGCGTGGCTATAAATGCAGGTGTGAACGTAACGATCATTGCAATGGTCCTCCTGTGGTTATTGGTAGTGTTGATTTCTGAAGTGCGGACCAATCGACATTCGAGAGGACCTCTCTATTGCGCACAGTACAACTCGCCGGAATATCCATCACCGGCAACGCATCAACGCTGTGGGCTTGCACATAGAGACGCTTGCCGCCCTTATATGGTTTTCCATTGCGAGTTTTTGCAAGAACAAGATGCCTGGGCAGCATGTCATGCTGGATGAAGAGTCGTATGCAGCGACCGAGTGCCTGCCTTGCGCCATTCGGTTGCATGTGCCAAACCTCGCAACCGATCATGGTCTCGGCAGACTGCCTTCTCGTCCAATCGATGTTGGCCCAGTTTTCATTGACGCGTTTCCACGCCAAAGCCATCGTTACTTTAAATACAAAGAACCCGCCTGGCCTATACAAGCCAAGAGTCCTGCCGTGCTTGTCGATACGCTCGACATATTTGATATTTTCAAACTTCATTTTTTTATCTCCAAAATTGTGCAGTTGAATGTGTTGCCGCTTTCCTGGCGGGTGGCCCAGACAAATGGTCTCGACTTGATCCCGTACGCTGATCGCTGTTCTTCCAGTTGGCGGAATGAGTGGTTTCAACGAGATGACGCGCTACGGTCTGCCTGAACCTCGGCCTCCAACTGGGCCGGGAGACGCGCAGCTTGGCTGCAGGCGAGGCGACCGGGATGGTGGCAATAGGGGAGTGACGGCGCGACCCCGCCACTGCCAGCGAAGGCAGGAGGTAGCCCGGCGTGGGAGTGCCATGCAGCAACTGGCCGCGCACAGACCCACGGCGTCCGTTCGCGCTGCCGTGCGCGGGAAAGCCTTGCCCCGTATGGAATTCGGGCGGTGCACGGCGCGCACGGACGTTTTCAAAAAAGTTGCGCGTTTTTTGCGCGGGGGAAAAACGCTCCAGGGACTTCACCCCTTGTGAATTTTTATAACTTTTTCTAAAAATGCCGAGTTGTCCGTGCGCCGGCCCGAAACCCATGCCAGGCAAGGCGAAGCGGTGAACAGCAGTCCGTGCGCGTGCCGTGCGCGCCGAGTACCCGACCGGGTTAGTCGCATGATTCTTCATAGCGACTCCATTCGATCATGCCGCCGATGTACTGCTGAAACTCCAGACGGGCCTGTTCGAGGCTGGGTACTTTGAGGCCACGATTGCGTCCAAAGCGTGACCCCTGCTGGTGCTTGGTTGCGCTCGGACAGAGTTGCGCCATCTCGCGCAGGACATCGATCGCGCCGGGTTTCTTGAACAAGCGCTTGCCCGCCAGTTCGCTCACGCCCTGGATAATGGCGCTGGTCATGATGAAATCTGACCATTCGCCTTCACCGGTAATGTCTCCGTTGTCGAGCGTATCGAACCACCAACGGGCAATCGGACTCAGGCTATGCAGCTTCTGTTCGATCAACTGCTGGGTTTCTGGCTTATGGCGGACGTTGAAGTTTGAAATATCCATTGCCAGTAAGTCATGCACCATGGCAGCGATTCCGCCGTTCTGCATCTCGGCTTCCAGTTTGTCCCAGTAACCAGTGTCGCCCTTATGCCCATCGGCCACTTTCAGCACGAAGTCACGACGATCATCGCGGTCGGTATGTTTGACGTGCTCGGCGTTGGTGGCGATGATGAAGCGGTGATAGGACTTGATTTGACGCGATGGCTGGTGCTTCTCGTTGATGTGAATGATCTCCTCGGTGACCAGCGACTTCAGAGCATCCGATGAAGCCCGGTCCCCGGCAAACAGGGCCTCGTCAAGGAAGACGATAAAGGTACGCTCCATATCGGCATTGAAGCTCCCGGTCACGTTGGCGGTTTTATAGACGTGCAGATAGGTGGACTGCCAGATCGCACGAACTATTCTTCCCAGCGTCCCTTTGCCGATCCCCTGACCACCGACGAGAATGAGCGTAACCCCCGGCTTTTCCCAAGGCTTCTGCAAGGCATGAGCAATGAAGCAGATCAGGTAGTCATAGTGCTTTGGGTTACCGTCGCAGATCACCTCAAGCAGGAAGGCCTTGATCAGCGGCCAACCCCCTGCCTTCGGCGAAATGGTCGGCCCGATCCAGAGATTCAAGAAACCGGGCGTTGTACTTGCCGGGTTGAACTCCAGACCGTCGTAACAGACCGTTTTTGGGTGGATGAAAAATATCTTGAGGACTTTGCCCGTATCGGCAGCCGGTTTCTCCTTGCGAAGGGTGCGCGCCATCAACAACGAGGCATCGCCACGGTTGTAAAAAACCAGTTTTTGCGCCGTACCCAAGCGCCCGAGCGCGACCGATCCCTGCTGGTCATGTACCCAGATCTTGCCGCCGATCTTGATTAGCCCATAACTCTTTTGCAGGTAGGCCAGCGCCGCTTGAAGTTGGGCGTGATCTTCAGCATCCGGCGCTGGTTCAGGGTTACGTTTCTCGATGTCGCCGGGCGCGTTTTTTGTCTGGATGTCTCCGGCAGCAGGAACAGCACCTTGCGGTGCCGCCCCCGTCTGGACATCAAGTTTGATGTCCGCTGGATTCATACGTCAAGATCCTCGCCGTCGTCACCGAGACCACTGGTTTGATCTGGCACATAAACCCAGCCCGCTTCTTTTGCGTGGAAGAAGATTGTGCCGAGAGTTACACGCTTTCCGGTGTAGGTGTCGGTGAGAAAACGCTTCCAGACATGATCAAAGAGTTGTTTCCCTGAATACCCATTGCTGCCAGGCGTGTTCCATTTCACTGAAGGAACGCCACAAAGATCACCACTACTCCAGCGTCTGGCTAGGCTGTATAACGCATCATGCATTTCTGGAAAGTAACGCGCTTCGTAAGCCATCGGCCCAATGCGGTGGAATTTCCAAGTTCTCTCATCGCAATCAGGCGGCAACGTTACCAGTGCTGATGTAAGCGACAGCATGTTTGGTGGCTCATGACCAAAATCATTCGGTAACGGCACCGGTACTGACGATACCGACTCAGGAACTTCGTTCGTCGCTGCAGTTTCCGATACGGTGCCAAACTTCACGACAGCCGCATCGATAGCATCGAGCATCACCGTGAGGTCGATATGCTCGTCTGATGCTGACAGCATGGTGACCTCACGCGCTGGTGCGTATTTGTTATTCAACGTACCTGGTACTCTTAGGACGCTCGCGATATCAGCGGTACGGGAAGGATCAGCGTGCAGGCCAATACATTTCATCAGCGCCTTGAGCTTTGCCGCGTAGGCCTGCCATTGATCACGGGTTAGAAGTTTGTCTAGCGTCCAATAGGAGTGGATGCCGCTGCCGCTTCTTACAATAAACGTCGGCTCTGGCAGGCCAGCTTTTGCACAAAATTCTTCTTGTGCCGCAATGGCCTCTTCTTCGGTCTCGTATCCTTTTCCGGATGCAGCCTTATCTGGCCCGACGTCAATATCTACCCAGAACGCCCATGCGCCGATGACGTTTATCGCTACACGGCTATCAGGGTTTTCGTAATCCGCACAGGCGAAATATGAATCCAGCCCCATTGCCGAGTACGCCAACGCGAAGCTGTGCGCCTCTGCTGCGCTCTTGACCGGTGTGTTCTTGAACTTGCCTGTGTGCCTATCAAGCGTGCCGATGAAATGTACGCTGTCAGGCGAACGCCAGATGGCTGGAAGGAGTTGATTCTGTGCAAGCTCTGATAGTTGCGTTTGATCTGAAACTAAGTTCTTTTGCATTTAGGTTACCTCATAAACGATTCACCGTTGCCGGCGAGCGGTTTGAAATGAGGAAACCCGAATCAATTACCGAGTTTCATGGCGAATAGGGTTGCTATCCGTCCTCTTGCTTTTGCGATGGCTGTATATGCCGTCGCTAGTTCCAATGATAGTGACTCATTGCGATTTTGCAACCTCTTCTTTTGCCTCGAATGTCTTGCCAGATGGTTGTTTTCAGGATTTTGCAAGCCAGAGTGCCATAATTCCAATGAAATATATTTTCTATGATTTTTGTACGTTCAGCTTGATGTTTTGAGTGAGTAAAGGCAGAGTGCCTTTCATAAGGATATTTCGATTTTGAAGTTGGTCAGGCAGTGTTGCGACCTTACAACACTGCACCCTCCAACTTGGTCACCTCGGGATATCTGCGGGTGCAACGGGGCTCGATAGCAGGGTCTGCGTCGGGGCACGCACCGGCAATTTCGGTGCTACGCTCGGCCTGTAAATTACGTGCGGAATAAGGAGTCTCAACGCAATACTGGCTATTGTCGAAAGTGCAGAGGTGTGTGTAACGTCCAGACCCGGCAACATACAGCCACCCTACAGGTAACGGATAATTGAGAAAAATGCCATTAGCAACAGCCACCAGAAGAAGAAAAACAGAATGATGCGCAGCGCCGAAAAAAGAATCGCCATGAAGTAGGCCATCAACGTGTCCATCTGCTGTCCTTTTCATTGATGTTGTATTTCTTATTCAGCTGTTTCAATTGTCTACGCAGCCGAAATGACTCCAGCATTAATGTGAGCGTCGATTCTCTGGGCTTGCCGTACATGTGCGTTCCGGCAACGAAACCGACTACTGCCGAGACGAATCTTTGGGATGGGCTTTTGCCGCGTGAACTCATGGTGAATTTCCTTTTGAATAATGGGCATGTTTTCCCGGCCAGCCCCTCCCCGAAACACAATCCGTAAAGACGAACTCAGGCCTCCGCGCAAAAGCGGATTGGTGAGCGATCGGATTGTTTTCGGAGAAGAGGTGCCGGAGGGATAATGCTGCTGGTGCTGCAGTTAGCGTTGCACTGACTCTAACTTGATTCAGTCCTGTCCCTGATGAGCAAGGTACGAGGCCATCGAAACCACGGCTGACGATAGTGATGCCTCATCCAGGTCATCGATGTAATCTTCATTCATGACCAGTTTAACGGCGTCCAGCAAGTAGCGTTCAATTTCCATTTGATACTCCTTTGGGTTAGTTGGAACGGTTGCGGAAAAGCAGATAAGCGATGCCGCCCGTCAAGGCCAGCACCAGAGTTGCCAGTGGGTACAGCATGGAAAGAATGGCGAGTCCGATGAAGGCATAGAGCCGCAATGCCTTGGTGATCAGACAGAGCGCCGTGAACACAGCAAGACCCGTGATAACTTCAAGCATGGGACGTAGGTGCTGCTGTCTTCGTGGGAACAACTGACTTCGTAGGTATGACTTTCTTTGGCGACTTCTTTACTTCCCCGCTTACCTTCACGGCGATATGCCCTGCGCCTTGGCCCATAGACGTTGACTGCAGGTGAGTCCCTGCCTCGATCAAGGCTTGAAGTTCCGCCCACAGCTCCGTCGGGGTATGACGGACATAACCCTCCTCGGTGCGGCGAAGCAATTGGGCGTGCAAAAGACACGCTATCGAAAAGAAACGGCTATTAACCGAGCGATGACGGAACAATAAATTGAAGGCATCGGCAGTAAACGATCCGTCTGCAGGTACATCGGCTAGTGCTTTCTCGATATCGGCCAGGGCCAGCCAGTTGGTATTGAATTTTCCATTGCCGGAGTTCTTCCAGAGCCGGAGAAAGATACGATCCGGACTGCTGGCCAGGTACCCTAGGTGGTATTCGAGTTGGCTCAGGCCGCTCAAGCTTTCAGCCGTCGCGATCTTGGCAACGCGAATATCAGGTAATTCAAGTGTGACTGCATTGGTTGTCATGCGATGTTCTCCTGTGTGAGTTGATGTAACGATGTGTATGTCATATAAGA
>JFJP01019168.1_pt1 | contig 10084 bp, 11 predicted proteins | sample 431651 | NCBI WGS metagenome assembly JFJP01 (sample SAMN02602958, study PRJNA72255) | Microbial mat metagenome, whole genome shotgun sequencing project. | biome: fresh water; feature: sink hole; material: water; isolation source: purple microbial (photo- and chemosynthetic) mats found in... | reverse complement strand
CATCGCCAGCGTGAGCAGGGCCGCCTGCCGCCCCCCGCCCCCCGCCACGGACGACGGCAATGCCACCGAAATCACATTCCTCTGCATTAGCAGCTTCACAAACGCCACCACCGATAATTCCACCTCGCGGCGGGATAGGCGGAACCGTTTCTCGAAGGCATCCACCAGATCCAGCACCGTGCGCTTGCCATCAAGCAGCCGGATTACAAAGGACCCAAACTCGTCAAGCTCGTAGGATTTGCGGTTTTCCAACGGTCGCATGCGCTCAAAGAAACCCGACCCGCGCCGGATGGTCATCGAAACGCGTACCGTGCCACCAGCCACATCCTCGAGGCAGACGCCGGAATGCACGACCGGCACCCCTTCAAGGGCCAGGCGCCGGTCCACCCGGTTCTGCTTGCGCTGTTTAAGTATCCTCATAGACCATCTTTCATAAAACTGTTGAGAGACCCCATATGCCCGGAGGCACCTACATCACCGTCTCCCCGTCAATACTCCCGACCTTCACCGTGACGCTGGCCTGGGTATCCACACTCTTGACTGCCCCATCCTCAATCCGGATGATCTTGTCCGAGCAGGACAGCATCTTCATATCGTGCGTGGCCGTGATGATCGTTACGCCCAGATTCCGTTTCATTTCGTTCAGCAGATCGATAATCTCCTTGCCCGTGTGCAGATCCAGATTCCCTGTCGGCTCATCGGCCAGGATAATCAGCGGCTCATTCACCAGCGCCCGCGCAATCGCGATACGCTGCTGCTGGCCACCGGAGACTTGCGACGGCAGATGATCCAGCCGGTGCCCCAGCCCCACGCGTTCAAGCACGCGGGTGGCATCCTCCTTGGCCTTGGCGGGGGGATGACCGGCGAAAATACGCGGGATGGCGACATTCTCCAGCGCACTCATCGTCGGAATCAGGTTGAAGGACTGGAAAATGAACCCGATCTTGCGGCAGCGGAACCAGGCCAGCTGCGACGAATTCAGCTCGGACAACCGGCAGCCGTCCACTTCGACCCCGCCGGCCGTGGGCGTATCCAGCCCGCCAATCATATTGAAGAGGGTTGACTTGCCGGATCCCGACGGCCCCATGATCGAGACATACTCGCCCCGGATGATGTCCACGGAGATTCCGCGCAACGCATGGACGGATTCCTTGCCCATGACGAACGTCTTCTTCACCCCTTTGCAACTGACAATCAGGTCGCTCACTACTCCTCCACCCTCAGCGCTTCCACCGGTTGCTTGCGAGCCGCCATATAGGCCGGAATAATCGCGGCCACCACCGAAAGCGCGGCACCCGCCCCCAACGAGATGACCATGGAGAAAAGTACCCCCGACAACGGGAAGTGGTGGAACGTATACCCCCCGTAAGTCCTCGCGCTCACGACCACCGCCACCACCAATCCCAATCCCATGCCGATCAGCGATCCGCATACCCCCTGGATCGTCGATTCCACAAAATAGGCCCGCACCACAAACTGATCCGTCGCCCCCAGGCACTTCAGCGTGCCGATCTCCTTCACCCGCTCGGATACCGCCATCAGCATCGCATTGATAATCCCCACCAGGCTGGTCAGCAGCGTCAAACCGATCAGCAACAGGGTCATCGCATCGGTACGCCCCCCCGAGAAGATATCGACGTTGGCATTCTGCAGCATCACATTCAATTCATCACTACCCGCCGCTATCAGCGCCCGGACCAGGGCTTCATTGACCAGCATGTAGCACAGGAACGCAATCGCCAGCACCACCCCGGTCATCGTGATCATCGCCCGGGCAAAACGCCGGCGCAACCCCGCCAGGCTGACCGAAAACACCACCGGCCAGGAAACAGGGGTTTGTTCGGGGATGTCTTTTGTATCAGGCATAAATCTAAAATTCCTTACTCAATCCCGCCGATTTGAATATTCAGGTTACGGCGCTCCTCGAGACGTTGCACTATCCCGTCCCGTATCCATAAGATCCGGGTCGAGACATCCAGCATCTTCATGTCATGCGTCGCCGAGATAATCGTGATGCCCCGCTCCTGGCGCAGCCGGTTCAGCAGGTCGATGATTTCCTCGCCGGTGCGCACGTCCAGATTCGCCGTGGGTTCGTCCGCGAGGATAATAACCGGGTCATTGGCAATCACATCTCATAGGGACGGTGCAAGGCACGGTCGCCCAGGCCCACCGTCTTTAAAATAGACATCCCCTTTTCCCGTGCCTCATTGGGACTGCTACCCGCAAAAATCATCGGCAGCGTCACATTCTCGAGGGCGGTCAGCACCGGCAGGATATTATAACTCTGGAAAATATACCCGATTTTGTGACACCGCAACCAGGCCAATTCGTAGGAATCGAGCTGGGCAACATCGATCTCATCGATGAAGACCATGCCTTCCGTCGGCGAGTCGATCCCGCCGATCATATTGAAAAGCGTTGATTTGCCGGAACCGGATGGTCCCATGATCGAAAGGTACTCGCCGCGCATGACATCGAGCGTGACCCCGTCAAGGGCCTTGGTGACGACGCCTCCAATACCATGGTAATGACGCTTGATGTCAATCGCCCGAATGACGATATCGGCATGCTCATCAGTATCGCAAAGATAAGTCGGTTCAGCCACGTGTCGTTATTCCTGAAAGAGGCTTTCGAGATGATCGCCTGAATGATACATAAGTAAGACGTGTATATTACCGACAAACGCACCTGTCGAGAACTGATTAATTGCGTCATTCAAATACCGCGTTTGCGGCACCGACGCAGGTCCCCTCCTCGGAGGGGTGCCCGAAGGGCGGGGTGGGTTCCCGAGCAAAGAGACGCATATAACCCAAGGTTCGGGGCTTAAAACGCGGCGGACGGGGTTGAACCCGTCCCTCCAGGTTGGGGCTTACCGCTGCGGACGGGGTGGAACCTGGCCCTCCCGGCACGGGTAGTTCGATGCTCGCAGCTTGCGGATGCAATTGTCTCGTCAGCAATGAGACTGTTGGCGGAAGAATTAATCTCGCAGAGACGCGGAGACGCAGAGGTGGGTGAGATTCACCACGAAGGGCGCGAAGAACACGAAGGGAAGACGCTTGATACTGTTTTGCCCGACGCACAGAAGGAACTGCCAACTAGACCGGATTCTGGGACGGAAGAAGAATCTGGCGGCGCTTGAAAAGGCGCTTGAGGTGGAGTTTGTGAAGGATCCCGTGCGGTTCTTCCGCAGCATCATCATGCCGCTGCTGGCGAGGAGTCAAAGCTAGAGCTGGAACCGGTATGGGGTGACACCTGAAAGCGGAAATGCGGAAATGGGCTTATACGCGACAGGGATTTAACCGCGAATAGGGCGAATTTAGCGAAGGTTGGGCTTACTCAAGCGTATGCGAAGACAGGGGCGTGTGTGCGCGGTTTGTTTTCCTGCTTGAGTAGCGCTTCCAGATGCCGGACTGTTTCCGGAGCAAGAACCGTATCCGAACAGACATCGCATACCTCGGCCGGGACGTCCTCGAAGACGAGAACTTTGCGTCCTTGCTTTACGGTATGAATAATAAGGCGAGGCTCGTAATGCCCCGGACAACCTGAAATCGTACACTTCATATTGATTTTCTCCTTGCGAACGGACTTTCCCACTTCGGTAGCTTCGGTTCGTAAACAGTTATGATTATTGCAAACTCATGTGCCGTTGTACAGACCACATGTATTTCATTACCATCCGTGCCCTGCCCGTATACAAGACAGCACGGTCCACGTTGGTGATCGGGATAGTTTTCAAGCACAGTCGCCCGTCGAAGCACACAGAGCACATCGTCAAGCAGGATTGATTCCTCAGCCATCTCCTGATGGGCATGTGCAGTGACACGAATTTTCTCGCCCTGCGCTTGAAAAGCAAGACGATCCGCAATGGCTTTTAAGTCATGAGTGCTCATATTTTTAATACAGGGAGATTACTTTGCAAAGACAGCTCGTGCAATATCTTTCGACATTGGCCGCCATTTTGCAATGGTGGCGGGGATGGGGCAAGGGTGATACGACGCTCCCCTGCCCTATTGAAACGGTCGTACGGGCTGAGTTGCCTGACCGGGCGGCGTGACCATTACACCAAAGGCTTCCGTCTTCGCTAAAGCTGCGCCTGACAAGACCGGCAGGAGCAGCAGGTGCAAAGGTCAACACCCGATGGATTGGGATCTGTTGACGGTGGATCTGAAGCGGTATGAGTATGAGATAAGCTCGACGGGGCATCTCAGTAACAATGCGCCCTCGGGGTACCATGAAGACTGCCTGATTGTGCTGGCGCTGGCGAATCAGGGGCGGTGGCAGGCTGGGAATGTGGGAATGATGACGTGGCTGGCGAGATGCCGGCAAGCGGCAATGGGGGAAGAAGGTAAGCGGTGGGATGAGCGGGTAGTGGCGGGGTGATGAGGGGTCTATCACTGCTTAAGGCTCACGGCCATGCCGTCATTCAGCATTGATGAGACCGTCGTGAGGCCACCAGAACATGGTCATGAATGCGTTCAGAGCTGGACTATATCTTAATATGGAGACTGTGCACGAAATTCACGTATATCGGCATTTGGCGTGAACGCAGTCCCAAGATAAAGAGCCGCAGCCGACGAAAGAGTGTCCATGTCGCAGCGGAGGTTCATGTCGCAAAACGCTAGCGCAGCGATCAGAAATACGTGATCCGAATCAGACCGCCGCAAGTCTTCGCCAACAGGACGCCCGACCAACATCGATTCAAGGTTGTCCATACCGACTTCCGGTATATCGTAGGATTCAAAGAGCGAGGGAACGGCCCTGACAACGCAGTGCCCAATATAGAAGGTCAGATTATCAGCCCGGTAGATAAGGTCCAGCAGGTGTGGTTTTAGCTCGATAGTCGCTGCGACCAGGTCTGGTGTGATATGATTGCCAGCAAGAACCAACGGCTCGCTCAAGAATCGAGCGGCATTATTCCGAATCTCCCTCTCAGCCATTGGGTCGAATGCCAGCAAGATGCGGTTCCGCTCACAAATTATCAACCAATAGCGAAGTGCTTCATCATAGTGCCTGATTCCCGTCAGGAGTTTGGCTAGGTTGCCATAGGCGCGGCCATCATCAGGGCATAGGGACTGCGCCTTTTTGTAGAGGCTAACCGCCCGGCCATAGTCGCCAGAGCGCTTGGCGGCGATGCCCTGCTCAAGAATCTGTGTTACGTCCATAGTACATTTTACTTTCTTCCGCCAGTTTATTAGACGGATTGAATCTGTCTAATTCGGTTTGTCTATTCCCTGTTGCACAGGGGATTACGTTCACCATTAACTTGGACTACAAGCACATACTAGATGTTTTTCGAATCGGGTCAAGGTGCAAAGACGCGGTTGAGCTGTCGAAGGCGGGGCTGATGCTGGATGCCGGGGAAGTGGCGGAGAAGACGGGGTATCGGGTGGAGTGAGGAGGAAGAAAGTCAATGAGTCCAACACATTGCGCCAATCTGACGGCGAAACCGGCTCTTCTTCTGTTGCTTTAGAAGTTTGTTGACCCGTTTGATATATTGATAATTAGTCTGTTTAAGATCTTTTAGCTGGCTAATTATTGCTCTCTTTCGTTTTCCTTTCGCGCAAAGAACGTGTGTGCTTAGGCAAGCAACAATTCCTAACCACCAGGTGTTTGTTACTGCAGCAACACCACCACCGATGAGATAGCTCAAATATGACTTTCCAGCTCGCGCTCCTGCATAATGAGCTTTTTGGTATACGTTAAGATCTTTGAGCCTATAGGATGTAAATGCAATAAGGGCAAAAGAAAGTATAGGTACATCAAAGTCAAATGACAGACCAACATCATCACAGGCACTATCAAGCGCAACAGCTAATTCGTTTTCAGTAATACCTGCTGCTTGAACGTGTTCTGCGGCGCCTATTAATGTCAATTGCGAATAGACCTCATCTGTCGAGACGACATCAATCTCTGGGTATCGCTCAATGGCCTCTTGTACATAGCCAACTGAGTTGGTCGCTTTCAGTTGAATTTGATTAACTATCTCGCTGTCTTCACCAATAATCTGTATATCCCACCCCGGCTGGTTCACACTTTCTGCCATTTGAGCGAAATATCCGTCAGGAAGCTCCCCTGAATTCAGGTAATCTGTATACTTAATCTCAAATAATTTACCTTTGATGTTACTAATAAAGCCAGTGAGTTGCTCATCACTAAGACTATTTACCTTTTCTGAAAAAGATTCCATCTGGGATTCTATTGGAAATGCAGCTTCATATGCTTGCTGAATGTCTGCAGGGACATTTTTCATAAGCAGAAGATCGAACAATAAAGTCCCGCCGAGAACGGTACTATCGGCTAGGGCATGCCCGCTGCGCAGATCCGTTATTTTGTCTTCATACTCCTGAGACTGTTGGTTTAGGTCATGCTGCAGCTTTGATATCCTTTTGTCACAAATCTTAAATGAACCGAGAATATTTGCCACATAATCAACCCCACCGGCGACAGCACCGCTTACAGCACGAACGGCAATAATGGTGATCTTGACTGCTATGCGGATCACTTGTAATATAAGCGTGATTACTTTCACAATTCGTGCCGATTCGTAAAAAGGCTTACAAACATGTATAACGAGACTCCGATTTCGCTCACGATCTCCGAGTTCTTGAACGTGTACTGAAAACTGCTTTGAGGGTTCTATTAATTTGAAAATATAATGTACGAAATTGTTCGGACAGGCATCACTGTTGCGTCTTGCGATTCCAGACGATGCAGTCCTTCGTCCCGGACACGTACTTAAAGTAACATCCCGGCGACACCCATTCTTTGTCTCCTCCAACCATCGGGGTGAAGCCTTGACGTTGCAGATCAAATGCGAACTGTTCCCGCTCCAGAGAGGAAGAGAAGGGCTTCCTGCATAGATCAGGGCTTTCGTAGTCGTCAGGGTTAAACGGTTCTGTCCTCTTCTTCGTTATGTTAATCCTCCTATCTACACTCCGCATGGTCTCGGCGCTGATTAAGGCTTTCTTCCAGCGCGTTTGGGTCACTCTGGGATTGGCCAGAGTTTCTGTGGTCTGTATGGGTATGCACTTCCAAGGCCGCGATTCGCCTCCGGTGTTGAAGGGGTGATCATGGTCATATATCCCTTGAGCACGTGATTTGGGAAGATCACAACTGATTTCGTGCTCACCGTGAACCGGTACACACATTCGTCTGAGCAGAAGTGCACAGTTCGGTCATTGTTGGGTCTCATGCGATAGAACCAGAAGTGCCCCTGCGGTTTCTGTTTGGACGTGTCCGACTGCCCTAGGTCGAAACCTGCAGGCATACTCACATGGCCCTGTACCCCCTCAACCACACGAGTCTCGATGATGTGCTGGACGGTGAACCGTTTGTGCAGATTCGGGAATGTTCTGGCGCATTGTGTACACTGTTGTTCCTCGAACTCAAACTGCTGAGGATCGAGTGGCATAGGGTCCCAAAAGGGTGCTTCTTCGTCCGTACAGTCTATGAAGGGGGTCTGATTCAGAAGCTCTTTGGTGAACATGATTCGTTGCTTGGCCAAGTCCATAGCGCACGCCGACCCGCACAGAATGTGCGGCAGCAGGCGGGGCTTAAGTTTGTACGCTATGTCCCCATTCAGCGAATCGTATTCTAGCACCTGGCCATCTGCGAGCCGAACCGTTTTGGCAATGGCATCATGTGAAACGACATGCGGGGACTTGAGTAGGATGATCAAATGTGACTCGGCGATGAAGAAGTAGCGTGCGTCATCGGACTTCTTCCAGCAGTGTTCGCAGTGTTTGCCTGCTGCTGACAGTGTATCTTGCACAGTGCATTCTTTCGTTTTGTTCTGACCGAACAGAGTACTGAATATGCCCATCTACTTCTCCTTTTATTTTGGCCGAACAGTTTTATTGAGCGGAGTTCAGATTTCCCTGAGGTGCGTTTCGACATAGGTGCTCAGTCTCCAGACGAACCGGCATAGTGATGTTTCTTTTCTCATGCGGGAATAGAAGCAGATTCGGAGGCTGGTTGCAATCCTTTTGCGCGCATATGCGCCATGGTAACAGAGGGGAGACTGAAGACGGAAGACGCTTACAACGCTGCGGACGGGGTTGAACCCGTCCCTCCCGGAATGGAGCTTACAACGCGGCGGACGGGTCAAGTGACAACACGTTGCCGTCAACACCAACGGAACTAACGCCAGCGCCAACTTCCCGAGAACGCCAACGATTCTACCGCAGGTTACTCCTCACAGCGAAACCACAGTCCTCACAGCGAAACCACAGTCCCCAGATCCAGCGCCGTGCCGCGCGCGAGCACGACATGGGCGGCCGCCAGGTCCTGGTTGCCGACACCCACGGATTTGAACAGCGTGATCTCGTCGGCCGACTCGCGCCCCCCTGCCCGTCCGGCGATGATGTCGCCTAGTGCGGCATGAATGTGCGTGGACGCGATAGCACCCTCCGATCGCGCCAGGATAAGGTCGCCGGCCTCTTCCCAGGCGGCCGCGATGTCGTCCACCACCACACGGGCACGCGCCACGGTCGCCGCCGGGATCTCGCGCTCATGCGGTTTATACACCCCGATAGCGTTGATATGCGTCCCCGGCGAGACATCACGGTCATCGAACACCGGCGTGCGCGAGGTGGTCGCCGTGCAGATGATCTCGGCATCGGTGATCGCCACGGAGGCCGAGGGGGCCGCCACGACGTTGACCTTCAGCTTCTGCTGCATTCGCTCGGCAAACAGATTGGCGCGAACGCTGTCGACATCGAAGACGGTGGCGAACTTGATGTCACGGACGGTACAGACCGCCTCCAGTTGCGTGGCGGCCTGCACACCTGTGCCGATAATGGCCACCCGCGTGGCGTCCGGATGCGCCAGCAGGTCGGTCGCAACCCCGCTAGCCGCCCCCGTGCGGATCGCCGTCAGGACCGCACCGCTCATGACGGCCAGCGGCGTGCCGCGCTCGGCATCGAGCACCATCACCGTGGCCTGGATGAACGGCAATCCCCGTGTGACATTGCCGGGATGCAGCGTAATGACCTTCATGCCCACCTGGTCCAGGCGAGGACTGTAGCAGGACATCAGCAGGACGTCGGCGCTGTGCTTCTCCAGGCTGATATGCGTCCGCAACGGCACCACCACTTCGCCTGAGGCAAGTTCACGGAACGCCTCACGGATGGCGGCAATCGCCTCGCGCATCGGCAAGGCGGCTTTGACATCGTCGGCGGAAAACACATGGAAAGGTTGCTGGAAATCCATGATCACTCTCCTTCATGTTGCGCGGTGCGCGCGATGATCTCATCCTGCAGTTCCCGGCTCAAGTCGCAGAAGTAGTCGCTGTAGCCGGCTACGCGCACGATCAGGTCGCGGTGCAGCTCCGGATGCGCCTGGGCCTCGCGCAGGGTCAGTTCATCGACAACGTTGAACTGGACGTGGTGTCCATCCATCCGGAAGTACGACCGCACCAGTTGAGCGAGTTTGCCGATACCCTCGGCACTAGCCAGGATACTTGGCAGGAACTTCATGTTAAGCAGCGTGCCGCCCGTGCGCAACTGGTCCATCTTGCCCGCCGACTTGATCACGGCTGTGGGCCCGTGGCGATCCGCGCCCTGCACGGGCGAGATCCCCTCCGATACCGGCATGCCCGCCTTGCGCCCGTCGGGTGATGCGCCGAGCACACTGCCGAAGTAGATGTGGCAGGTGGTCGGCAGCATGTCGACGTGGTACTTGCCGCCGCGCGCATTCGGACGCCCGTCGATGCAGTCGAGCAGGGAATTGAATACACGCTTCATGATGGCATCAGCCCGGTCGTCGTCATTGCCGTAGCGCGGTGTCTCGTTCGCCAGCTTCTCGCGCAGGGTATCGTGCCCCTTGAAATCGCCGGCCAGGGCGGCAAGCAATCCGGACAGCGTGACCTCGCCGCGGTCGAAGACATGCTCTCGGATCGCGGAAAGACTATCGGTAATGGTACCGATACCGACGCACTGGATGTAGGTGGTGTTATAACGGGCACCGCCCGCGTTGTAGTCCCGCCCAAGTTTAATGCAGTCGTCGATCAGGACCGACAGGAAAACCGCTGGCATCTGCCGGGCATAAAGCTGTTCGATCATCTGGTTGCCCGTGACCTTGATAT
>JFJP01013434.1_pt1 | contig 10084 bp, 8 predicted proteins | sample 431651 | NCBI WGS metagenome assembly JFJP01 (sample SAMN02602958, study PRJNA72255) | Microbial mat metagenome, whole genome shotgun sequencing project. | biome: fresh water; feature: sink hole; material: water; isolation source: purple microbial (photo- and chemosynthetic) mats found in... | reverse complement strand
GTTCGAGTTTTGGCTCCGAAATTGACGGCATGTTTTTCCCGCGCGCGCTCTCGACAGCGGTGGTGCGGCTGTGGTTTGACATCAAACTCGATACGCCCGAAGCGGGGATTTTCACAGGCGACTTCACCGTGCATAATTTTTTCTGGCTCGACCAATTGACAAACTCGTTTCGACGCTGGTCGCGTGAAACGGGCGGCAGCGCGTTGGAGATGCACATTTACGGTCCGCCCGAAACGCTGGCGCAACCCGACGCGGTTTTGCTGGCGCGAGCCATCACCGACGCCCAGCAGGCATGGAGCGGATTGCGCGGGCACGTCGTCAAAAGTCACCTGCAACGTAACGACGAGACTCACACCCTGCCCGAAGTCGGGGAGCAACTGGGAACCGTGACACCGTGGAAAAATTTATTTTGCGCCGGCGATTGGGTGCGGCATCCCATGCCATCCTTCTTTTTGGAACGCGCCTGCGCCACAGGCATCGAAGCCGCAAATATGATTTTAGAAAAGCGTGGTTTGGATAAATTTGCGTTGATCCCCTATTTGCCCGCCGAACCGTTTGTGGCGTGGATCGAAAAGTTGATGGTGAATGGAAGAAGAAAAAGGCGAATGCAGAAGGCAAAATGAGGAACACCTGCACTGGCGTGCGGCGCAAGTGTGCAGAATGAGTGGGGTAAAATAGCGGGATGAAAATTGGCGACCGAATTCAAGTTCAAGCGCGTAAAACGGACGGAACGGTCTATCGCAGTTGGCAAGCCACAATTGAGTCCGTAACAGAAGATTTGATTGTTACAATTGCGCCCGCTGGTTCCTCTGTGTTTAATATCAAAGGAGAAGATTATCCCATCCGTCATCATTATCGAGCCTACTACTGGCTTGATAAATTCTACAATTTGATCGAAATCTTTGAAACCAGCGGTGAATTGGTTCATATCTATATTAATGTAGCTTCGCCGCCAATATTTGAAAATGGCGTGATGAGTTTCAAAGACCATGAGTTGGACGTTTCAAGGTATCCGCCCAAACCTGCCGAACTGATAGACGAAGACGAATTCGCCGAAGCCGCAGTAAAATATCAATACTCGCAGGAATTTCAAGACAAAATGTACTCGGCTGCGGAAGAATCTCTTGAACTTGCAAATCACTGGCAAGCAAAGCCCTCACCACATTTTCCATAAAAACCACATCACTTCTCACTTTTTACTTTTTCCATCCCTCATCCTTTGCTTTTAGGAGTTTTCCATGCTAAACAAAAAAATCACATTCATCGGACCTGGCGTCATGGCAGAAGCCATGATCGCGGGCTTGCTGCGCCAGAAACTGGCTGACCCGAAAAACATCACCGCCGCTGGTCCGCGCGAAGAACGCGGCGGAGAGTTGCACATGAAATACGGCATCAAAACCATCACCGACAACGCCGCCGCCGTACATGAAGCAGACGTAATTGTGCTGTCAGTCAAGCCGCAGAGACTGACCGAGGTCATGAAGGGCTTGAAAGGTATCCGCCCGAGCGCATTGGTGATTTCGATCATCGCAGGCGCGTCCATGAAAAAGATCAGCACAGGGTTGAAACACAAGGCGATTGTGCGCTCCATGCCGAACACGCCGGGACAAATTGGCGAAGGCATCGCGGTTTGGACGGCATCCAAAGAGGTGACTGAGGAACAGCAAAAGATAACCCGCGCCATTCTCGGCGCGATGGGAGAAGAAGTCTTTGTGGAGGATGAATCTTATCTGGACATGGCAACCGCGCTTTCAGGTTCGGGTCCAGCGTATGTTTTCCTTTTCACCGAAGCCCTGATCGACGCCGGCGTTCACATGGGATTCCCGCGCCGTATTGCCGAGCAATTGGTCTTGCAGACCATCAAAGGTTCGGCATCCTATTATCAGGGTGCAAGCAGGCATCCCGCCACGCTGCGGAATCAGGTCACATCCCCAGGCGGCACATCGGCTGAGGCGTTGTATTATTTAGAGAAGGCGGGCTTCCGCACAGCCATCTCACGCGCGGTTTGGGCGGCGTATCAACGCTCGCTGGAGTTGGGCAAGGAGAAGCCTGCTCACAACCCCGAAGCGCGCGAGGATGAAAGCGCGTAAGAGAGTTTTTGAAAAAACTCACTGCCGTACATACGCCCTGAAAAGTCAGACCCTAAAGGTTTTTACTGCAAACCAGAGGCAAAATTCGCAAAGAATTTCTGCTTTCATGACATTTGTTAGCAAAGAAAACCTTTAGGGTCTCTTCTGCGAAGCAAATGTACCGTAGAGAAGAAAAAACATGAAGTCAAGCAAAATGGTCTACCAAGCGGGGCTGGCGCTTTTATTTTTACTCCTGCCTGCCTCGCTGCTGTACTATGGGAATCCGCTTGACCACCTGCCAGGCACAGACAACGGCGTATTTCTTTATGGCGGACAGCAATTGCTGGCAGGGAAAATTCCATACCTCGATTTTTGGGATCACAAGGGACCGCTGATCTATTTCATCAATGCGATCGGATTGCTATTTGGAAAAGGATCGCGCTGGGGTGTGTGGGGTATGGAGTTTATTTTTCTCACCCTGACTGCTGCGGGAATCTACAAGATAACGCGCGACCAGTGGGGTAAATCCGCTGGCATCGTTGCTGCCGTTTATTGGGCGTATGCGCTGGGACAGGTGGGACATTACCGGTATTTCAACGACACAAATTATACCGAGGCTTACAGTCTGCTGTTCAATGTGGCGGCAGTATATTTTTGGGCATGGTCAGCAAGGTCAAAACAGTCTCATTGGGGTTGGTCGGCAATGGGCATTGCGACAGGTTTTAGTCTTTTGCTTCGACCCAACAACATCGGAATTCAAGTCAGTATCGTTTTAGCTGGCTTCATTGCAGCCATTGCTCAAGGGGAAATCAAGGGCTTTCTCAAAAACGCATCTTTTCTCGCGGCTGGCGTATCGGCGGTCTTGGCGGTCTTTGCGATTTGGTTTTTGTTGCACGGCGCGCTATCTGATTTTGTAGATTCGGTGTTCAGCTACAATGCCTATTACGCGCAAAAAAATCAAGCCAAGGGCTTTGCTCTCAGTTATATGGCAATGGTGACAGGGAGTTTCGACAAGCTGGGTTGGTTTCCGTTTTTTGGGTATGTCATTATTCTCTTTCTTTGGATCTTGCGACAGGCGAAACGGAAAACTTTTGACGCCCGCCATGAAAATATTTTCATCCTAATGCTTCTGATCGGCTTGCCGCTTGAGCTGTTTCGGGGCGCGTTTTTTTTCATTACATCATGATCTGGACGCCCTATCTCGGAATCCTGTCTGGGATACTAACAAAAGAAGTCCTCGCAAAAATCGCTCCCCCTGCATTGGGTAAATTTGTGCCTGCCGCGCTTCTCGCGAGTACGCTCGCGGTTTTACTCGCAATCCATATCCCTGTCCTCGAAGGATATGCGCGACTGGGAAATCATTTCCTTGCTCACGACAGCAATATATCGAAGATGTGACCGAACCCGGTGAAACCGTGCTGGTTTGGGGAAATAATGTCTGGATCAACTTCCTTGCAGATCGCGCATCGCCCACCAAATATTCCTATCAATTCCCATTATTTATGCCGGGATATGCAACTGAAAATAGAGTGCTTGGATTCCTTGCCGACCTGCAATCCGCTCCGCCCGTTTTGATTGTGGAGCCTCAGACGGATACCGCGGAAATGCTGCCCCTCAACCCAGAATTGCGCGTGGCGGCAACGCAGGCACAAGTTGGGATTCCACAAGGGATGCCGCTGGTGTTTGAATATGTCAATGAAAATTATTGCATCGTCAAAAAATTTCACGACACGATCATTTATCGTTTGAAGAGTTCAGGCTGTGAGTAAAAGCTGATTAAAACCGATCCACCCGCAGCGGATTCAGATCAAACGCCGCTTCCTCCCCGTTGACCAATTCCGCAACCACCTGACCCGTGCCTGTCCCCAGCGACAGACCGAGCATGGCGTGACCCGTGGCGAGGATCAAATTCCTGTAGCGCGGCGAACGCCCGATGATGGGCATCCCATCTGGAGTGGTGGGACGCAGCCCCGCCCAGGTTTCGTGGATGTCCAGTTTTTCATCCAGATAAATGTATTCGCGTACGGCGCGTTCGATGCCCGCAATATGTTTTGCGCTGACCGTCCTGTCGAAATTTCCAATTTCCAACCTGCCCGTAAAACGCAACAAATCCCCCATCGGCGAAACCGCCACACTGCGCTCACCAAGCAGAAGCGCGTGACGCGGCATGACTTCGGTCGCAGACATGGTCAGGCTGTAGCCGCGCGCAGGCTGGACGGGAATATTTAGTCGCAGACCACGCGCCACCACCGGAGTCCATGCGCCAGCGGCAAGAATGATTTCATTCGCTTCAAAATCGCCAACGCTGGTTTTCACGGCGCGGATATTTCCATCTGCCACATCGAAACCAGTGACAGGCGTATTTTCAAAAATTTCCGCGCCGAGCGAGCGCACACGCTGACCAAGCAATTTGAGGAACAACGCGGGGTTGAGGTTTGCATCCCCTGTGAAATGCACACCGCCCAAGACATCGTCGCGCGCAGCAGGTTCAAGTTCGTGGAGAGCCGCTTTGTTCAATATGTTCACTGGAATGCCGTGCTTTTGTATCACTTCAGCTTCGTGTTTTCCACTCTCGAAAGCCGCTTCAGTTTTGTATAAAAAGAGCAAGCCTTTTTCCTGATAATGGCAATCGAATTTTTCTTCGGCGATCAGGTGAGCGAAATTCTTTGCGCTCAATTGACCAAGGCTATTCAAAGGCGGAATGGCGCGCTGGACATTAGATTCAGCGCATGACAGCGCAAATTGCATCAACCACGAAATATATTTTGGATCAAGGCTGACCTTCATGCCGAAGGGACTGGTCTTCGGGTTGAGCAGCCACCGGAGAGTGTTGCCAATTGTTCCAGGCGCGGCAAGCGGAATAATATGACTCGGCACAATATGTCCCGCGTTGCCTGCCGAACTTCCATCTGCAATTTGTTTTGATTCAACGATGGTTACTTTCCGCCCCGACTTCAAAAGATAATACGCGCAACTTAATCCAATTGAACCGCCGCCAATGATGAGAATATCCACTTTATGGGCTGCCATTTTGTCTTCTACCTAATTGCTCCGTCGGAGGCTAAGCCCCCGACGGAGCAAAGCTGCTATTTGCAAATTCCATGCTCGATGACCGACTTCATTTCATCGCTCAGTGTTTCTTTTTTCATAAAATCCGTCATGATCTCGCAGACTTGCAGACGCAAAAATTTATCGGCTATCACCAACTTGACCGTGCTGCGAACCTTGTCCACATCATCTAGCACAGCCGAGGCTTGCAGGAAGGGCATCCACTCCAGGCTGTCGTTGGGATATTCACCCGCCGCCAAAGCCTGTTCCAACAGCATAGAAATCTTCTCCCACTCGCCGCGCTGACGGGCAAGGTCTGCCTTTTGATAATAGTAGCACCAGCCATGTTCAGGCTCTGCGCCAAAAATATTCGCAGGCGGGGTCGGCGACTCGCCTTCCGCGATAACCGCATTCAGCCGCGAGTGAGGCGCGATCAACACCAGGCGGTCTGCATCCGATGGGGATAGCTCAGGCGCATCGCCATTGATCAATCGCACGCAACCGTTCGGGTTGGTTTGAATCATCACCAGCACATTGCCGAAATCGCGCTCCAGATAATTGCCGCGCCGCAGCGGAGTCTCGACTCCGCCGTTGGTTGTGATTTGGTTGATCACATCCCCAGTCAGCACAGCCGCAGGAAGTTTTACCACCACAGGGTTGTTGCTTTGTTTTTCAGGATAATAAATAAAATTCGCGGGTCCCCAAATAAAATAATCCTCAGCCAGCGGACTGCCCGGATACGACGCGATCAGCGTCACACCTTCCTCGATCTGCGGCGCGCGCCACGCCACCTGCCACCAAAAATTGCGAGTCGCCTCGGTCTCATACACATAACGGATGGTGTTGCCATAATGCGTCATCACGGCAATCGAAACCAACACACCCATCACTGCAATCTGCATACCACGCCGCGAAATGCCTTCGAGTAACAGCGCCAGCAGCATCACCGCGCCGACCGAGGCGATCAATGTATATCGCGAATAATCGGGCAGGGTCACATGGCGATTGACGAGGATAACGGGAATCAATCCGCCCAGCATGGTGAGCAGGCTGATGAATAAAGTCTCGCCGATCATCCCCGCCCCGTTACCTGATTCTGCTTCGGATGCCTTTTCCACCCGCCAGCGGATTCCAAACAGAACCACAGTCACCGCCAACGCCGCCAGCCCCAGTGCAGACGCCATGTCCTTCAATCGCATGGGGAATGCCAGTTGATACACGGGCAAATTCCAAGCCACCAGAGTGACCGTGAAGAAATCTTGAATCAAATAATTCAACCACCACAAGCCGATGATGGGCGAGGACAAAACTTGCGAAACCTGCAAGCCTACATCCGTCGCCTTGCGTGCGGATTCGAAGAAGAACAAGCGCCAGACTAAAAATCCAGCCGCGATTAGCAGGAAGGGCAGGCTGACAGTGACAATCTTCGTCAGTTTGCCGCGGAAGGTTTCACCCTGTCCGCCGAAACGCCTCGATGCCGACGTAATATTCCATCTGACTCAAACTTCCCCAGCCTGCAAGAATGGCGCCCGTGATCAGCAAAATTTTGCGTGTGCGATCCGCCGTTAAAACAGACTTGACCGTCAGCGCCACCGAAAGCATGGAGAGAAACAAACCGAGGATGTGCGATTGATAGTCAATGGCATTGGGCTGAGATAGAAAGCCCGGATAGACGGCGAACAGCAGTCCCGTGGTCAGCGCAAAGAAATTGCGCTTTTCCCACAACATGTTTACTGTCCAAAAGAGGAATACGCCGCCCATCATACGCAGCATGAATGCGCTCAGGTGATACCACAGCGGGTTGAACCCAAACACCGAGAACAGCGGAATCATCGCCAGCGCGCGCCCGGGGCGGTCAATGGCAAATATCTCATGGTAGAAACTGGGGTCTTTGACCTGCATGTCATACATCTGATACCAGTCATCGTTGACATAGCCGATCTGACCCACAAGCGGCAGGTAGGCAATGACTGAGACAATAAAAATGAGCAGCACACCCCACCAAAACAATCCGATTTTTTCACTAATCTTCTGCATTATGTTTTTCCAAAAAACAATGCCTTTACGAGAGCGTTGTGTTTTTGCCCGAAGCAATCGCCAGCAATTGGAGATTGCTTCGCCACAAAAAAGCGCGGCTCGCAATGACATTATCCTTTTCTATTTTCTATTTTCTTCGCTTCATCAAAAAATCTGTAATCTCAAAATCCAACTCTTCGTCGATGTCCCAGGCTTCGGACTTGTCAATCTCCAGCATGAAAGGCTTGTCGCCGATGCGGTGATGTTTTCGCGCCAAATTCTCGCGGGTGAAAAGATACAGGCATGAGTTTTCTTCGTACACGGGCGGAAGGTCTTGAGTCTGAAGCAGTTCCAGCGGATTGTGGTTGATGGCGCGTCCATCTTGAAAATACAAGCGCGTCTGCCAGCGGGTGACAGAAAATAACGAATCATATTTCGGATATTCGTCAAAAAAAGTTTTGACTCCGCGCGAGATGGTTTCGGCTTTCAACAGCGGATTGGTGCTGTGGGTTTGCAGGTAAAAATCCGCTTGCACCTGATCTGTGTCGTAGAGCAGGATGTCGTTCATCGGGATGTCATCGGCGCGGAGATGCTCGGGGCGCTGAATCAACTTGACGGTGGGAAAGAGGCGGCGCACGCCGTCCATCACCGGCTCAGAGTCCGTATCCACCATCACGGTTTCGATTTCAGGAACCGCAAGCAATGTTTCGATGATGTGATGAAAAAGGGGTTTGCCCGCGAGCGGGCGATAGTTCTTGCCAGGCACACGCTGGCTATGATGACGCATGGGGACAAGGGCGGCTAGTTTCATGCCCCTATTTTATCCCCTTAACGGCACTACGTCTTACAACGCCAGTGACATTTGCCATTGCGAAAGTTCTTCGCGCTTCATTCCCGCCTGTTCGAAGATGAAGGACATCTCTTCGGGGAAGATGGCGGAGACATGCCAGGTCTTGTTTGGGAATTGAGCAAAGAGCGCGCGCAAGAGGACTCCGCTGAGACCTGCTCCCCGCGAACGGGTTTTGACCAGCACCGACGAAATCGCCACGTGCGCGGCGGACGGATCGCTGATGAGGCAGTAGGCGTCGTTGATGCGGAAGGCGCGCGCGGGCGGCGTGTGCTGCATGATGGTCGCGCCTGAAAGCTGCCACGGCAAATCAGGCAATCCGTGATACGTGACCAGCCGTCCCAGTTCGCGGATGTCCATCTCTTCGAGTTGATACTCACTTTCGATTTGCGGGTTTTCGATTTTGTACCCCACCAGTCTGCGGATTTTTTTGAAGCCGACTTTCTCGTAGAGTTTCACTCCCGCCGTATTCTGCTCGATGACTTCGAGAAGCATATCCCGCTCGCCACGCGCCTGTGCCTCTTTGATGAGCTGCCCCATTGCCCAGGTTCCAGCGCCGCTGTTTCTAGCGTGGGTCACAATCCCCATCGCCGCGAGTCGACTCGTCCAACCGCGGCGGGCGATCAACCCAATGCCGATTGGCTCGTTGTCTTTCATCAGCACGCGGCTGGAGGTCAAGTCAATGCTGTCACGGCGAAGCATGGTTAGAAAAACGTCTTCGGTGATGTGAATGGGGACGAGGTAGTCTTCAAATCCGCGCGTGAGCAGGTCGGCGAGTTGTGAGATTGGGAATTCGGGGGAAGGTCTGAATTCGAATGATGACATGATGAAATATTTACAACCTCTTACTCATATTTACGCTTGAGATTTGATAGCCGACGGCTTCGTATAAATTCCGCGCGACCTTGTTGGAAGTAAAAACATCGAGAAAAACTTCATATTCAGATTCAGTTATGGGGAGTAGTTTTGGCATGGGGTGATTATACCGAAAGAAAAGGCGGGGAATGGGAAATGGAAAATAGAAAATAGAAAATGGGAAATGGAAAATGGAAAATAGGTTAAGGGCTAGCGGTAAATTACAGTAAATTGGCTATTCGAGAAAAACTCTACTCATGCCAATCTCCTCTCCATGATTGCCTGTTCCCCATTCACCACTCACCATCCTCCATTCACCATCCTCCACTCACCACTCACCACTTCCCTTATCATATTTTATCGGCTCCACATCCCGTTTTTCATCTTCTTGTCCCCTTCTCTCCCTCGCATAATAAAACGTCTCGCGCAACTGCGGGGTGATGAGGCTGGTCTCGCGGTGACCAATGCGCGTGCCGTGAAATTGCATGAATCGAAACCAGAAAATGGAAAAGAGGTTTTTCAATAGCGCATGTTCGCGGACGGCGTGCCAGAGGTCGCTGAAAATGTTGGTTGTGGTCAGACGCAGAAAGTCATAAAAGTTGAAGTGCGCTTCGGGATAAATTTTCCGTAGCGCCATCGCTTCGCGGCGGTAGCGGTTATAGACGCCTTGCGGCGTTTCGTTGTGGATGTGGATGATCTCGGCTTCGGCGACGTATGCGATGGCATATCCCTGCTGGGTTGCCCACTTTGCCCAGGCAAGGTCTTCCAAGCCTGTCAGCGTTTCATCGTATGGGTTTTTCTCCCACAAACTTTTGCGGATGGCGGCGTTGGCGTTGTTGCAGAAGGCAGTCTCCTGTTTCGGCTTACTCAGGTCGGGATACCATTGATGAAAGATTTGATGCTCGGAATATTTTGAGCCTTCATATCCGCGCTGCTTGCCGTAGGTCAAGGCAATACCGTCATCTTGAAACGGGCGGAGTAGAGTCTCAATCCAGTCGGGATAAACGGGATAAACATGGGCGCTGGCGAAGATAACCAATTCATGGGTCGCGGATTTAATCCCATAGTTGAGCGAACGCCCGAAGGTAAATTCGTCGGGATGGATGTGGACGATCCGCGCGCCGAAGGATTCGGCAACCGAAACTGTCCCATCGGTCGAGCCTGAATCAACGAGGATGACTTCCGCATCTTTGACGGTTTGTTGGCGGATTCCCTCCAGCAAACGCCCAATGTGTTTTTCTTCGTTATA
>JFJP01041204.1_pt1 | contig 10085 bp, 6 predicted proteins | sample 431651 | NCBI WGS metagenome assembly JFJP01 (sample SAMN02602958, study PRJNA72255) | Microbial mat metagenome, whole genome shotgun sequencing project. | biome: fresh water; feature: sink hole; material: water; isolation source: purple microbial (photo- and chemosynthetic) mats found in... | reverse complement strand
AGGCACAGAATGCCGGCAGGTACAATAAGTTATTCAACTCTGGCAAATGTTGGCACAAATGATTTGGATGAACAAAGATTTTTTGAATTCAATTTACAAACAAGCGCATTGCTTGAAGGATTAAACACCATTGCTGTTGAAATTCATCAGGTTAATGCAACAAGTTCTGATGTTAGTTTTGATTTGGAATTGAAAGCTGCCAAAATGCAAAATCAAAAAGAAGAATTAATCCCGGGACAGGATATTAGTTTTACAAATCAATCAAATGCCCAACTTTTGGCAAAATACCAATATTTGGGAAATATTCCTGCAATCTATTTTAATGAATTTGTGGCCGATAATCAAAGCGGTATAAAAGATGAAAAGGGAACGCCTACTCCATGGGTTGAATTGTACAACGCAGGTAATCAAAATGTTAATCTGTCTGGTTTATACCTAAGTAATGCAAGGAAAAATTTAACACCTTGGCAAATCCCAACTGATGATTCATCAAAAACTTCAATCAAAGCAGGTGGTTTCCTTGTCTTTTGGGCTGATGGGCAAACAAGCGAAGGAATTTCTCATTTACCATTTGAACTGAATAAAACCGGCGGACAACTCTATCTTACCAAAATTACAGGAACTGACACTATCATATTGGACTCAATAAATTATCAGGCACAATTGACCGACATCGCTTATGGGCGCTATAAAGATGGAGTATTAAATAGTTATTATCTCTCTGCCCCTACTCCACTTTCCAAGAATGCCTCTCCCAATAAATTACCTGAATTCACCTCATCACCTGTGATAACCGCAAATGATCAATCGCCTTATTTATATACTATTACAGCTTCCGATTTTGAAAACGACAAACTAAGTTTTGGAAGCGTCAAACTCCCTGCATGGTTAAATTTAACTGATAATAACGATGGCACTGCCAAATTATCAGGCACCCCTAAACAAGAGAATAAAGGCCAGAACCCGGTATCGATAAAGGTAAGCGATGGAAAATCTATATTCCATACCGAACAAGTATTTAATATTCAAGTAGAAGGCCCTCTTAAAACCGAAAACCCTTCAATAGAGAAATGGGCTGTTTACCCAAATCCTGTAAAAAATTTTGTTCAGATTATCCCAAATAAAGACGTAATCAAATATCAAATTACCATAAGAGATATTTCAGGCAAATTAATTTTCGAAAAAGACAATGTTTCCGGCAATTGCCAATTAAATTTATCGAATTATGCCAGTGGGGTTTACTTTTTGGTTACCCAAATAAATCAAGATTCATTCATAACCAGGCTAATTAAAACGCAATAAACCAAAAGATTAACAAACTAATCAGACTTATCAATTGGTTTGTTTTTTTTGTTCGCTTTATTCTTATTTGCCAACCAAAACAAGCCGTCTAATATTAATTTATTCTGAATGTCATTATCAAAAGTAAACGACAGCTCTTTGTTAGTACCATGTTCATAATCAATATCATTATGTCCCATATTCATATATAGCATGTTGTAATTTTTGTTTGTCCATACAACAGGATAATAACCACTTCTCCAGATTTCGTATTGTTTTGGACCTGTTCCAAGGGGAAAACTTGTTGAGTCAACCGATAATAAAATTTCAATATCAGGATTTTTCGTTAAATCCTTTTCCCAGCAATACCATTCATTGGGCGATGCTTTAAAAGTTGAAGGCAAATGTTTTGTTACTTGATGCTTTTTATCTTTACGCAAAATAGCCGAAGTTGGTCGCCAAGTGTTGCTTTTGTATTGTCCTGAACCTAAAAACTGATTGTGGTACCAATCCCAGTTCTGGGGAAAATCAGAAGGTGTTAACGCAAATGCTGAGAAATGAAAACCCATCCAACCGCCTCCATTTTTCATATAGGTTTCGAATGACAATCGTTGTTCTGGCAAATCAGGCCGTGTATCCAAAAATATAACAATCTGATAATCTGACAAATATTGTGAATTCAAATTATTCCAATTATTAGTTGAATCGTAAGTAAAATGATATTCAACCGACATTTGGTTAAACCACTTGTTTGCTTCGTGAACAAAACTACAGTGCGCTGGTTCATTTATGGCAGAAAAAAAGGCCACAACTTTAAATTTAGCTTTGCTCTTTTGCGAATATATGTTTGGCATACAAAATATTGCGACTAAAACGCAAAAAACAATTTTAATTTGAACGGATTTGGACATAATCTATTTTAAAGATTAGATTTTCAGCCAAATTATTGCATTTTTCAATCAATCCAAATCAAAATAAACAGTTTGATAAATTATTTTAGTAATTTAACGCAAATTTAAACAACCCATATTATGAGAGTACAGACTATAACCCACAAAAGTAGGCAGATTTTCTTTCTTGATTTTTCAAACCTGAAAACCGAAGAAGAAATTAAATCAGTAATTAATGAAAGTGCAGATTTGATTAGGAAACAGGCATTGGGATCTTCGATATGCCTTGCAAATATCAGCGAAATGCATTTTAATAACCAAATTAAGGAATTGTTCTTAAATCTAGTCAAAGGCAATAAACCTTATATGAAAGCCAGCGCTATTGTTGGAGTTAATGGTTTGAAGCAAATTTTGTTTAATGGAATTATGAAATTGTCGGGTCGTGATGTAAAATCATTTGATACTGAAAATCAGGCCAAAGAGTGGTTGGTTTCTCAAAATTAATTTCATTTTGAATATTCTTTTTCAATAAGTATAATGGCGTTGTAAAGATTGGCAATTCCGCCAGATACCGATAATTCTTCAAGCGAAAACCGCTTTTCTGGTTTATCTTGAAGTATTATTGATTTGGTTTTGGGATGATAGGCTGATTTGATAAGGATTTCTTTAAGTTCAACGGCATTTAATTTGGGATAAAATGATTTTAATTGTGCAGCAATACCTGAAACAATAGGCGCAGCTATGCTGGTTCCGCTTGATAAATCATATTTGTTGTTCAGGATACATGTATTAATTTCAATCCCTGGAGCAAAAACATCTACTGATTCTTTCCCATAATTAGAAAAATAAGCAATAAGGTTTTCATCGTCTTTTGCCTGACTGGCTCCTACATTTAACCAGTTTTTAGCTCGGCTGCCATCAGAATAGAATCCAGTTGGGAAGGTTGAAATGCTGTCGTTATTTTGCCCATCGTTACCTGCTGCATGAACTATCAGAACTCCAGCTTTTTCTGCTTTTTTCATAGCATATTCAACCAACTCTGGATGTGCCGACCAAGCTTTTCCAAAACTGCAGTTGATGATATCGGCGTGGTTATTAATTGCATAAAGTATTGCCAATGCAACATCTTTATCCTGTTCATCTCCATTTGGCAAGGCTCTCAATATCATAAGTTTAACATTGGCAGCTATTCCGTCAATTCCAATTTCATTATGTAAACCACCAATAATTCCCGCAACTCCGGTTCCGTGAAAAGGGCTTTGTGCATCTACATGGTTATTGCCATATTTATTATCGTTTAAATTATTTAAATCATCGCCAATAATTTCCTTTCTTATATTGAAATCAGGGTTTAAACGGGTTGCAATATCTTGCTTGTTGTTATCGATTAATACTTCGAGTTTCGGGATGTTTAAATTTGCCCTATAAACCTTTAACATATATTTTCCAGCCTCAAAAGCATTTTTGGCTGTGTCGGGAATGGACAATAAATCAGTTTCTGAATAAGTGTTTTTGTTAAAATAATTGTTCAATGTTTTATCAGCCTCTTTACAATTCAAAAGTATGTTTTGATAGAGGTTGATTTCATCTTTCTTTGCATTTAAAACTTTAAGGTAAGCTGCTTTTACTTTTTGGAATTCCTGATAATCTTTTAATTCTTTGCTTTTTAGTTTGTTTATATCGATATTTCCATATTTCTTACTTAAAGTGGCATAGAGCCGTGTGAGTTCGGTTGTTTCGCGTTTAATATTTTGTCCGTTTTGATTTCCCAAAAAGTTCCAGCCATTGATGTCGTCAATATATCCGTTTTTATCATCATCAATGCCATTTCCGGCAATTTCATTGGGATTAACCCAAAATTTACCTTGCAAATCATGGTGAGTTAGTTCCACTCCATTATCAATTATTGCAACTATTACCTGTTTGGATTTTTTATTTTTTAAAAATTCGTGGGCACGATAAGAGCTTACGCCTAAAATACTATCTTTATAAGGATCAAGGTGTTGCCAATTTGGATTTAGCTGCGCATTTAAAACAATTGGCAATAAAAATAAAACCACTAATAATTTATCCAACATCTTTGAATTATAAAACCTAAATCTATTCAAAAAAAATGACTTGAATGCAATATGATATTCAAGTCATTAAACTACAACATATTAAACAGCTATATTTTTTTAACCAAAACCAATTTCGCCTTATCTGCCTTTACAATTTGTTTGCGATATTCGTAAAAAGCCACATAATCTTCAACAGGGAATAATGCTTTTTCGGCTGTAACTGTGCGCGCAGATGTAATTAAATTACCATCCTTAGTGGTCTTGGCTGAATAAGTTCCAAATTTTGTTTTCAAATTTACTGCCTGTGGAATATTTTCAACATCATATCCTTCCGGGATTTCAAATACAATGGTGTCTGAATCTATAAATTCGCTCCTTAACTGAAACGGAACTTTACGGACTTCATTTTTAGGAACCGAAGTAGTTTCGTTGAAAATATTCAGTTTTACAAACATTCGTTTATTTGTAACAGGTGCAAAGCCAAGTATGCTGATATCCAATTGTTCCAGCATGCTTGGTATTTCATCTTTGTTGTCAATAAATTTAAACGATTTAAATTCCAGGCCTGCAACTGTATAAGCATTTTTCAAGGCATCTTTCTGCTCCTTGGCCGAGAGGCTGGTTATTCCCTCCCTGTTTTCGTATTGAATTCCATTAAAGCTTGTGATTATATTTCCGGAAGCATTTCCATCTGCACCAATTTTAATATTTGATTTTCTTACTTGTGTGTTGATTGATTTTCCATATTGAGGCGTTTTTACCAGTTTCGCACCAGTTTCTGTAATTAATAACACATGTCTGTCGTTGGTAAAACTGCCTAAAAAGTTAAAGGCTTGCTGCTGGCTCGTGCATTCGAGCCAAATACTATCTTTTTGCTGTGGCACACACAAAATTACATGGTTAAACTGGCTTGATGGAAAATCTGTAAGAATATCATTTTCTCCTGGCCCTGCTGAAACAAGAACATAATTCGATTTTATCCCAACCGCTTTTAATAAAGAAAACATATAATTTGTTAATGCCTTGCAATCGCCATAGCCTTTGGTATCCACATATTCCGCTGTAAATGGCTGAAACCCACCAATACCCAATTGAACTGATACATAGCGGGTTCTGTCCTGCATATATTTATAAAGTATTCTTACTTTTTCTTTATCGGTTTTGGCATCTTTTACCAATGACTTTATTTCGCTAATGCGGGTTTCAGGTAATATATCTTTTTCTTTATTGAGTTTCAAAATCCATTTTCCAAAATTATCCCAGCTATCAAGTTCACCTTCATAGCCACCCTGTGCGAATTGGACAGGTGCTAATTTTAATACTTGTTCATAATAGATTTCTGAAGGCGGAAGTTCAATACTCTCGAATGGTTTGATGTTTTTTTCAGTCCATGTGTACATTTTCTTTTTGCCTTTCTCTGTAATTTTTGCAGATTGGCTTAGATTGTATTCTTTATGCTTGAATTGCACCTCGTTGGGCACAATTACATTAATCTGCGACGAAAGTATGCCAGTATTGGCGTGCAGTTGAAAATATTTAGAAGGATAAAAAAGCAAGCCATCCACCTTTTTTTCATACTCATAAACAAGCGTATAAGGATATTGTCCATGAATAAAATCGGCATACATCACCCTTGAGTCATCAAAAAGAGAATAGCCGGATACAGCACTCACATCCTTTATTTCACTAGATTTTATTTTTTTTACTGAATTGCCATCTTTGTCAAAAATCTCAGCTTTAAAACCACTAATCTTTTCATTTTTATTATAATAAGCTGTTATTGTATTGTAGTTTTTAGAATATTGATCAACAATACAAACTGCAAACTTCACTTTTTCAATTGCTGTTCCTTTATCTATAACTTCAAATTCCTTAAAGTCTTCCCATATAATGTAGTTGGCATTTTTTTTCAAATCTTCGGTTATATTTGCAAAGGTGTAATTATTTTGAGCGAATAGTGCTGTGCAGGTAATTGTAAATATGAATAATACAATATTTCTCATTTTTATAGATTTTAATTAAAATTGCTTTTACATTTATTGAATTTTATTAAAGCTTATATCTTTTTCTTTAAAACGATTTGCTCACCATATTTGGCAATAATATTTTTATATAATTCCTTTAAATGTGCATATTCGTCTGATAGATAGGTTGTTTTGTTGATTTTTAACTGGCAAACAACTTGGATATTCGTTTGATTTTTTTGAGTTTGGTATGTGAATGAAGCTGCATTTTCAGGTAATGTAACCGAAACTCCTTTTGGCAACTCATCTACATCGTAACCTTCGGGAATTGCAATACTTAATATGTATTTTTCAAATCTTGGAACTGCAAAATCTACCGGATATTCCCTGGTTTCGGATGAAAATGGATTTTCCTGGACTTCATCAACCAACACGGATGGAAGATAGATGATATCGCCACTTATATCAATATTGTTGAAATTATTAATAGTGATTTTTTCTATTAAAGGATCGTTTGAATTGATTTCATTCTCAATGGTATAATCGCCAATTTCCCAGTTGTTGTTTTTCTTTTTGTAATTTTCAATGAATTTTTCTTTGCCTTCGCTGGCAATACTTTGTCTTTTGTACATTGCTTCCATACTTTTTGTAGCCCTCGACATTTTGGCAAAAATTTGTTCGTTCTTAATTTCAATGGCTACTACACTGGTGCTTGAATATTGCTCAGTGCTCAACAATGGGATCCATTCAATCTTGTCTTTTGCAACCAATAAGCCTTCACCGTTAATTGAATTTAAAGTTAGTTGGCCAGGTTTTAAAAAAGGCTTTGTGGCATCGATCAGCATGTTTTTACCTTTTACTTTTGCCAAGGCTACTACCGTATTAAAACTACTAAGGCGTGGATACACCTGGTTAATTTTACCATGATTTCGTGTACTGATTAAAACCGGATAAGCTTCAATTCCAACTGAGCGCAATAAATTAACAAGCAACAGATTTATTTCTGCCATGTTCCCTTGTTTTTTTGTAGAAACCGATTTTAAGTTTTTATCAATGAAAATGCCCAATGACTCGTCCCATTTCATGGTTTGCATGATTAAAGCGCAGGCAGTTTCAATTTTAAAATATACACTGTCTTTTGAATTAATTTTTTCGGTAAGTTCTTTAACCATTCCGTGTTTGTCAATAGCTTTTCCGAAATTTTCATCTTCCATTAATTCTTTACCTATCTGATGCCATGAAGTTGAATAATTTTTGAACATTGCACCTGGAAATTGAGTGGATTGCAAATCGAATTCTACTTTTGACATATAATCAATAGGAGTTGTAATGAATTTTTCATCCTTGAAAGAAGGTACATCCTTAAAAACCCATCGTTTTGTTTCTATGGAATAATTAAGCTTTAAATCTGGTAAAAATTTATTCTCACTATTGCTTTCGTTTATTGAAGGGGAAATATATCCGCCAAATATGTTTTTAAATGAAAGATATTCTGGAATTTTTATCTTAAGCTCGCTCCACGCGCAGGGAATTTCATCCTGGAAATACCAAGGATCAATTGACCAGAAAAATGGCGACCTAACCATGTATTCATACTCAATTATGGAACCTACTTTAACATTTGTAAGGGCGAACTTTTTCAAAATTCTGGTTTCAGATGCTTGTTCGCTAAATACTTCTTTTTTTGTGATTTTCGAAATTATTTGCTTACCACCTTCTATATTGTAGGTTTGCCCTTTAAAATTAATTAAAACTTCATCATCTCCTGTTTTTGCATCATATAGCGAAATAGTGCTGTTTGCATAATCAAGTCCATCTTTGGTGAGTATTTTTATTCGCTTATGGACAGTTGTCTCTAATACAAAACCCATTGATGGATTATAGTTTATGTCCATTATACCATAATCATAAAGTACAACAGCAGGGGCACTTGTATCTTTATCATACACAGTCATATTCATTTCCTCGTCGCTAACTTTACCAAATTTAACTGTTTCTTTCTGAGCAAAGGAAAGTGAGTTGGTTGCCATGAGTAAGGCAAAAAAATAACAAAAAACTTTAGGGTTCATAAAATTAGAGTTAGGTTAAAACATTGAATTTCTAATATTTGCAGGACAAATTAACAGACAGTCGTACACAATATCTGGTTTTAAATGTATTGACTAATTTTCAGAAATACTATATGGGGAGGAAGTACTTGTCTAATTTAAATTAAATCTAAATAATAGATTCTATAATCTTCTTGAAGTTGTTTATTGGAAAATTTGTGTAAAAAGTGTTTGGAGCATTAATTACAGGAAATAAATAATAAGACGACGGGTTAGAAACCAATCGTCTTTTGAAATTTGCGCTATAATTGAATGAAATGTGCAACTAAATCATTTGTTGAAACTTCTGTCTGTTGCCCGGTTTTCATATCTTTTACCATTATTTTGCCAGATTTGATTTCGTTTTCACCAATAATTGCAACAAACGGGATGTTTCGCTTATCGGCGTAAGCCATCTGTTTTTTCATTTTATCCGATTCGGGATAAAGTTCAGAATTTATGCCGGCCTTTCGCAGTTCAGAAACCAAAGGCAAACAATGCATTTCTTCTGCCTGTCCAAAATTGATGAACAATACTTTTGTAGTATCTGCGTCCTGCGCGGGAAAACGGTTACTTTGTTCCAATACGTCAAAAATACGGTCGGCACCAAATGAAATACCCACTCCAGAAATTCCTGGCATTCCAAAAATGCCGGTCAAATCATCGTACCTGCCTCCACCACATATACTGCCAATGACAGCATCTTTCGATTTCACTTCAATTATTGCACCTGTGTAATAGTTTAAACCACGCGCCAGGCTTAAATCGAGTTCAATTTCAGTGTCAATGCTCGAAACTGAAGTATATTTGAAAATTTGCTCCAATTCTTCAACTCCCTTTAGGCCTGATTCAGAGTTTTTAAGAATTTCTTTCAGCTTTTCGAGTTTTTCTTTATTTGATCCAGCCAATAAAATGATGGGTTGAATTTTTTCAATTGCTTCCTGCTGAATTCCTTTTTCTAAAAGCTCGGCATTTACTTTTTCTATACCAATTTTATCAAGTTTATCAATAGCAACAGTAATATCTACAATCTTTTCAGGGTGCCCAATGATTTCAGCAATGCCACTTAATATTTTTCGATTGTTCAGTTTTATTAAAACATTGGTATTTAATAAATTAAATACATTGTCGATGATTTGCAACAATTCAAATTCGTTGTACAAGGAGTTGCTTCCAATTACATCAGCATCGCATTGGTAAAACTCGCGGTAGCGCCCCTTTTGTGGCTTATCTGCCCTCCAGACCGGCTGAACCTGGTATCTTTTAAATGGAAAAGTAATCTCATTCCGATGCTGAACCACATAACGCGCAAAAGGAACGGTCAAATCATACCTAAGCCCTTTTTCACTGATTGAATTGGTTAGCTTTAAGGAATCTTTAGCCTGCAACACATTCTCGTCAGTCTTTTCTAGAAAATCTCCTGAATTCAATACTTTAAAAAGCAATTTATCGCCTTCTTCGCCATATTTGCCCATCAAGGTAGTTAGATTTTCCATTGCAGGTGTTTCAATTGCCTGGTATCCATATTTTTTGAAAACACTTTTAATGGAGTCGAAAATATAATTGCGTTTTACCATTTCTTCGGGCGAAAAATCGCGGGTGCCCTTTGGTATTGACGGTTTTTGAATTGACATAATATTTGTTTGTTGATTCTTTTTTAAATTTATAGGTTAACTAGGCTCAGTCGCACTGTTTAATATTCCTGAAATTGTTTAGATAATTACACAATAAATAAGCCTTAAGTTCACTAGCAATGGGCTTTAGCCCGTTGAAAATAAATACAATACTACTTGGCTTTAGCCA
>JFJP01006114.1_pt1 | contig 10085 bp, 7 predicted proteins | sample 431651 | NCBI WGS metagenome assembly JFJP01 (sample SAMN02602958, study PRJNA72255) | Microbial mat metagenome, whole genome shotgun sequencing project. | biome: fresh water; feature: sink hole; material: water; isolation source: purple microbial (photo- and chemosynthetic) mats found in... | reverse complement strand
AGCTTCCTGGCGCTCAACCACTTGGCGGCGTCCATCATGGCATTCCGAAAGATAAAATCAGGCGAAAACATTATTTACGGATAGGCTCTAAATGTGCCCATGCCGCGAAAATCGGACACTTTGTAAAGTTGACCCCAATTGCGTACATCGATTTCGACTACAGAATTCACAAAGCAACACTGATTCAGTTCAGGGCAAAGTAAACAACCTTAAGACCGGCTGCACTGCCGGTCTTCAATCCGCTCGATGCCCGACATTCACTTTGAATGCCTGCTTCGGAGAATTTTGTCCGAGTCCACAGGGCTGATGCCGGTAGTAGCTGTTTGTGATTTGCCTCATCCAGACCCGACTTTGGCTATTGTTTATCCCTGCACGCGGGCCGCCAATGTGGGACGACTGTGTTGCGCACGTGGATGATGGGGTGCACGCCGAGCCGGGCTGGGATTAGGCGCAGCAACTGGCACCCGATTTTGATGTCGATCGGGGCGTCAGTTAGTGACTGGATGAGGCGGCAAATTCAACGGCTGGCTTGGGTACCATCAGAGGGAACGCTATTCCACGAACCTGCTGTCATGAATTCACGCGCTCTTGTTCCTTCCCCCTGGTTGCACCGCCTGGCTTGGGGGCTTGGCGGTTTGCTTGCTTTGTGGGCGCTTGCTTGGGGTGCAGTGCCACCCCTGGCCAAAAGCCTGGCCCAGAGCAGACTGAGCGAATTGCTGGGTCGGCAAGTCACTATCGGTAACATTGCGTTTTCGCCCTGGTCCCTGGAGCTCACTGTGCGTGACTTGGCGGTGGCGACCGCCGACGGCAAGGGTGTGCAGTTTTCGGTGGAACAGGTGTATGTGGATGCCGAAGCGCAATCCCTGTTCCGACTGGCGCCGGTGATTGACGCGGTAACGGTGGATGCGCCCAATGTGCAGTTAACCCACTTGGGCGAAGGCCGTTACGACATCGACGACATCGTGCGACGGATGAACAAGCCCGACGACACGTCGGGTGGTCCCACACCCAAGTTTGCGGTTTACAACTTGACCCTGAACCATGGCAACGTGGACTACATCGACCGTGCCGGAGGCGCCGAGCGCCTGCATACCGTTCGGGACTTGCAGATCAGCCTGCCTTTTTTGAGCAGCTTCAATTCCCAGCGCGATGTGCAGGTCTCACCCCACATGGCCTTTGTGCTCAATGGCAGCCATTTCGATTCCGAAGCGCAGGGCACACCGTTTGCGAGTATCCGCAAGGGAGATGCCGAACTCAAGATCAGCCAGCTGGACTTGGCGCCCTATCTGCCATACCTGCCCTCCAACCTGCCGATGAAGCCCCAAAGCGCAGTGGTTGATGCCAACATCAAGCTGGGCTTTGTGCAGAGCCCCCAAACCGCCGTCACCTTATCGGGCTCGGTGACCGTAAACCGCTTGTCAGTGCAGGACACCAAGGGCAAGCCCCTTTTCTCGGCGAACAGCCTGCAAGTGGGGCTGGTCGATGTGCGCCCGCTGGAGCGCAGCGCTAAGCTCTCGGGCATCACCCTGAATACCCCAATTCTCAACGTGGTGCGTGCCGCCGATGGCAGCCTGAACCTGCTGCCATTTGGCCCGGTCAAGCAGAACGCTCCTATGAACGTAGCCGCTCGCGGACATTCCACAGGTGCCAGCGGCCAAAAAGATGCATACGCACTTGAGCAGGCCGCATGGGCACTGCAACTGGATACGCTGGCCCTTAAGGATGCGTCCGTGGATTGGACGGACCAGGACACCACACCGACCACCCGCCTGGGGCTGCGGGACTTTCAGGTCACCGTCTCCAAGCTGCAGTGGCCCATGAAAGACGCCGCCACGCTGCACCTGAAGGCACGCCTGCAACACCTGACCGAAGGAGCCAAGGCTCCGGCTGCACAACTCAGCCTGCAGGGCAGTGGCACAGTAAACGCTGGCAAGGCAGAGGCAAGTGTGTCGGACTTCGGGCTGGGGCTGGTGTCGGGTTATGTGTCGCCATATCTAGTGCCAACCCTGCGAGGGCAGGCCGACACCCGTGTGAACATTGCCTGGGACGGCGAGCGCCAGACCGCAGTCATCCACAAGCTGGCCTTGCGGGATGTGGCATTGGTCAGTAACAGGCCGGCCGCAGAGCCCCGAGCCAATGTGGGCAACAACAGGGGCCCCAGTTCCTCTGACATGCCGCAATTCAAGTTGCTGGAAGTGAGCGATGTGCGGGTTGATACTTTGGCGCGCAGTGCGACAGTGGACAAGGTACTGCTGCAAAAGCTCAACACCGGCGTGCGCCGCGACGCAGAAGGCAACTGGATGTTTGCAAGCTGGCTTAAGCCCTCCGAGGCTGTTGCTGCGGCTCCCTGGAAGCTGAATGTGGGAGAGGCCAAGCTGGAGGACTGTAACGTGGTCTTCTCGGACCGCATGCCTGCGCGGCCGGTACGGGTCGAGCTGACTGACCTGCAGGTGCAAGCCAGAGATATTCAACCCGACGGCAAAAAGCCGACGCCCTTGCAACTTGCCGCCAAGATCAAGTCCGGCCAGGTCGAAGCCGGTAGCCTGCGCTACACGGGCAGCGTGATGTGGGACCCGGTAGTGGCCGAGGGCGAGTTGGACATCGCTGACTTGCCAGCCCATGCACTTGCGGCTTATGCGGGCAGCGGCTTGAACCTGCACGTGTTGCGCGCCGATACCAGCTTCAAGGGACAGGTGCGCTACGCCGCGCTCTCCAACGGGCCGGAGGTGAGCGTCAAGGGCAATGCAGCGTTAGAAGACTTCAAGGCCGACACCACCGGCAAAGGAGCCGAGAGTCTGGGAGAAGAACTGCTGAGCTGGAAGGCGTTGAACGTGCCCGGCATCGATTTCAGCATGGCACCCGGTACGGCGACCAAGGTGCAGGTGCGAGAAGCAGCACTGTCCGACTTTTATGCCCGCCTGATTGTGAGCTCGCAAGGCCGATTGAACCTGCAGGATCTGTGGCAGAGCGCTCCACCCGCCGCAGACGGCGCCAAGCCGGCATCGGATGCAGCTAGTGCCGCGTCACCCGTGGCCGCAGCATCCGCCACAACCACCGCATCGGCAGGCACGCAGGCCATCATCCAGATAGGGCCCATCAGCGTTGTCAATGGCCGGGTGCTGTTCTCGGACCGCTTCATCCAGCCCAACTACACCGCCAACCTCTCCGACCTGACCGGCAGGCTCAGCCGCTTTTCAAACCAGCTCACAGGCGGCATGGTGCAGTTGGCCGACCTGGAACTTCGGGGCCGCGTGGAGGGCACGGCCTCGCTGGATATCCTAGGCAAACTTAACCCGCTGGCGCAACCCTTGGCTCTAGACGTCAAGGGCCTGGTGCGCGACCTAGAGCTCTCGCCCCTGTCTCCCTATGCCGTCAAACACACCGGATATGGCATTCAGCGCGGCAAGCTGAGCGTGGATGTGCACTACACCGTGCAGGACGACGGTCAACTTCTCGCCACAAACAAACTGGTGCTCAACCAGCTGACTTTCGGTGACAAGGTTGAGGGGGCGCCCACCAGCTTGCCGGTGAAGCTGGCGGTAGCCTTGCTCGCCGACCGCAATGGCGTGATCGATCTGGATCTTCCCATTAGCGGGTCCCTCAATGACCCGCAGTTCCGCATCGGGCCGGTCATCTGGAAATCCATCACCAGTCTGGTGACCAGAGCGATCACTGCGCCCTTCAGTGTGCTGACTAATGCGCTCGGTGGCGGCGGTGGAGCAGAGTTAAGCAGCGTCGCGTTTGCGCCCGGCAGTGCCGGCTTGAGTGATTCGGCCCGCGTCGGTCTGGACCAAGTAGTCCAGGCCCTTCAGGACCGGCAAGCTCTGCGGCTGACCGTTGTGGGTTCCGCGAATCTGGAAACCGAGCGAGAAGCCGCCAAGCGTGAAAAGCTCAGGACCTTGTTGTTAGCAGAAAAGCGCCGTACTACCAGTGCGCAAGGCAGAGATGCGGCTGCGGTAACCAGCTACAGCAAGGAAGAAATGCCGGTGTTGCTGCGCTCGGTTTACCGTCGCTCCGACATCACCAAACCCCGCAATCTCGTGGGCATGACCAAAGAAATCTCTGCGCCTGACATGGAGGCGTTACTTCTCGCCAACTTGAGTGCCAACGAGGAAGACATCCGCGCCCTGGCCTTGCAGCGCGCGATCGTGGTGAAGGAGTATCTGGCCAGCAAGAAGCTGGCCGAAGAACGCCTTTTCCTGGGTGCGGTGAGGACCGGAGGTGCGACGGCAGATGCCAAACCGCAGGCGGAGTTGGAAATCGGGAGCAACTAGGCCGTTTTCGATAAAGCCATCAGTTTTTTTGGTGTCTTCCCAATGCTTACTTTGGGACGCTTTCGGAGTCGATAACGTGGATCACCCTTTGGCGGCTAGTGGCATGAATACTTCGCGGCCTTCTCTTGCAAGGGTCGGGTTGTGCGCCCCTCATGCAACACCCAGCGCAGGGTGTGGAGTCGGCGGCACACCAGAGTACGATGTGTTCCCACGCCTGCCAGTTCGCCATCAGACCTGTGAGTGCCAAACCGAATACGCATACTCAATGCAGCGCGATGGCTTGTCAGTGCATGGATTGAACTGCAATTTTGTGGTCCGTTCTCGGATGTTAGTGACGGACTCTTTACGGCACACCTGCCCCCACAACTGGCAAGTGCGATTGACCGTTTTGGGCACACTGTTCGCGTTCATGACCGACTGCAGTTCTGAAGCGACATGAAGCGCCGCAAACCGCCACCCATTTCCTTACCGCGACCTGCGGCAATGTGATCTTGAATTTACCGAGGGCTGCAGCCGCCACTGACCACTTGCTGGCGTTGAGGTCGAACACTCTATTGCAATCAATCGGGCAATCGAAATCTCGCCAGATCAGCTTGGTACGATGCATTTAACGCCTCATCACTGGAATTGAAAGATAGGTTCCAGCAAACCTAGTGAACCTGCGAAGCGCCAGACATTGCACTGAGGCTCTCCCGCTTCAATGGAAATCTGCCCCAACCGGCAGGAATTCACTAATATCGTGCAAGAAGCAAAGTACCTGGCGTATTTCGACAAGGGAGCACATAGTGCGAAATGATCATTGGAGGCTTACTGCCGCGTTTACAGGGGTGACACTGGCGTTTCTCTTGGCGGTTCCGTGCACCGCAGAAGAGTTTCCCCCAGCTCCCTTACGAAATGGCACAGGCACAGAGGTCGAGCAATCCATTGAGTCTGCCCGTGGCAAGGTGCGATCCGCAGCCTTGTGGCTGGCTAGTGGTGTTGACAGTTGGTTTGGCAACAAGCCGTTCAGTGATGGCGGCAAGGTTGTCGATGGCCAGGTCAGTCTGAATCTGTATAGCCGCCAGGACACGGGCGGTGATTCGTCCGTTCGCTTCAACGCACGGTTCAGGCTGCCCAATCTGGAAGAGAAAACCTACCTGTTCACCGGCCAGGACTACTGGCAGGGAGTCATTACTGACGCTCCCGCTGCTTTTTCTGCCAAACAGCAGTTGATGCAGACGAACACTGCGGACAGCCGGTCTCTTTACGCCGGTGTTGGTCAGATGCTCAGCGCCTCAACGGATGCGCGCATTGGTTTTCGGGATGGATTGAAGTTGTTTGTCCAAGGACGATTCCACCGCATGTGGAAACCTAGCGCAGACGCTGATGTCGAGTTCAGCCAAACGCTCTTTTACACGCGGCTCGACCATTTGGGTGCGTCAACCACACTTTCTTACGAGCATCATCTTTCACCTACATGGGTTGGGCGCTGGCTTAATACTGTTACCACGACGCAAATGGAGCCCGACGCCGAGTGGAACAGTAGTTTGGGTATGTTCAAAGCTTTCGGACAACAGCGTTTGCTTTCCATGGAGCTACTTGCCAGTGCCAAGCAAAACACCGGCGTGGCGTTGACCGATTACGGCTGGCAAGCGCGCTGGGAGCAGCCTGTTGCCAACAACCGCTTGATGGGTGAGCTGATCGTGGGGCACTTCTGGCCTCGGCCTACTTTTGAAATGGCACGAACTACCGCGTGGGCGCTGGGCACGGGCCTGAAAATGAGGTTCTAGCGTTCGTCGTTCCCCACTCGGACGATTGCCAGAACGAGCATCTCTTATGTGGTCGAACTCAGCACCGCGCTTCTGATTACATCTCATCCACCAGTCTGAGCGTCGGTAGTTGTAGTACTAAGGCGTTCCAATTGACAGGTAGGCGTCCATATTCCCCTTTTTCAGAGTCAAACCAGTTGCCTTTGGCAGACCATCCCCGGGTCGAAATGTAGAGCTGGTTCCTTTGATCGAGTTCGATCGACGCCAACAGACCGCGGATGCGTATCGGATCAGTTGTCAGGACAGGAACACCGGTCTCCAAATCCAAAGCGTGTCGCTCATCGCGCCGCCCCAATCGCGCCTGGCCGACAAGTCCCAGGTTGACGCCTACGCCGACATCGAGTCCAGTAAGATGGTTGCGGTAATCTGAGACACGCAAGTCATTGATAAATAACCCGCCACTTTCGTTGCGCACCGTCACGATAGCATTCGCAAAGTAGCGTTGTGCAGTATCAATGGGTTGGTAGATTTCGGCGCTGACTCCCACGTCCGAGCCCACCTCCCCTGTGAGCAGCAGTTCGGCGCCAAGGGAGTTCAGCCATGTCTTTTGGTAGGCTGCGCGCAAGCTGTAGTTGGACTGTCCTTGCAGCGTGGAACTCAAAGTGAGGCCCATTCGAAGGTAATCTGGACCCCAGGACTTTTCCACCGGCAAAAGTTCTGATTTGGGTACCCAGCGCTTGCACCAGGCGGCATAAGTCTGCGGATCCACCGCCCTCGTCAGGAATTGCACTGAAAACGAGGGAACCCCGTTACAGCCGAAGCCGACACGAAGTGAACTACCGTCCAGTCTGAGGTACCGAGCGCCGCGCCACGGCGGCGAGTCCGCAGGTCACTCAGCGCTCAACTGCCCATGGCATCATCACCGGGGTCATCTCGCCGTTGGTGATGCATTCCACTCCACCGTTGCTTTGGCAGAATCCTCCATGCGCATGATGGAGAACGGGCTGATGTCGGACCAACATTCTTCCCAGCTGGTCCGACATTGACATCACGTTTGCCCATGTGGGAGGAGACTTCAGAAGATCATCCGGGCGATGGCCAGGCCCGTGACCACAGAGACTGAGGTAGCGACCAAACCAGGAACCATGAACGAGTGGTTGAGCACATAGCGGCCGATTTTTGTGGTGCCGGACAAGTCGAAGTTGATGGCAGCGATGAGCGAGCCGTACGTAGGTATAAAGAAGTAGCCGTTGACTGACGGAAACATGGCAATCAAGAATTGCGGAGGAATGCCCAGCGCCACGCCCAGCGGCATCAGCGCGCGGGTGGTTGCTGCCTGGCTGTAAAGTAGAACCGAGGCTAGGAACAGGCCAAAAGCAAATGTCCACGGCGCAACCTTGGCCCAGTCGCCAATCGCTGGAACGATCACCTCTTTGTTGGCAGCGATAAAGCTGTCGCCCAGCCATGCCAAACCAAAGATGCCAATGACGGCTACCACACCAGCGCGCAGCGTTGCGGTCTTGGGCACCTCGTCGACGTTGACCCTCGTTGCCAGCAACATGATCGCTGCGACGGACATCATCAGGATTTCAATAACAATTGGCATGGATAGTGGTGCCTTGGCACCAGGGAGCTTGCGTAGCTCCGGAAAGAATCCAAACAGCACAACCAGTGCCACGCCGGTGAGAAAAATCAGCGCTGAGAGCTTGGCCGTCGGCTTGAGCGCAACGTGCTGCGTCAGGGCTTGCGGTGCGGGCACTTCTCCCGCTGCAAGGCGCGCCTGGTACTGGGGATCGTCTTTCAGGTCTTTGCCGATGAACATAGAGACGATAGCTGCGGCAACAACTCCGATCAAGGTGGCAGGCACGCAGACCATCAGAATCTCGCGCAGCCCCCATTGGGTGAGGCCTTTTTCAGCAAACAGACCGATCATCGCGGCAGTTGCTGCGGCAACGGGGCTGGCGGTGATAGCCTGCTGCGACGCAATAGTCGCTACCGCCATGGGTCGCTCGGGCCGGATGCCACTGCGATGTGCGGTCTCGTAAATCACGGGCAGCAAGGGGTAGACGATATGGCCAGTGCCTGCAACAAACGTGAATGTCCAGGTGGTCAGGGGCGCAACAATCGTCACATATTTCGGATTGGCCCGAATGATGCGCTCTGCGATGCGTACCAAAAAATCAATGCCGCCAGCCGCCTCCATCACCGACGCTGCCATGATGACCGCCAGGATGATCAGCATTACGTCGACGGGAGGTGACGTCGGGGTGATGCCAAAAGCACCGGTGAGTACCATCAAACCTACGGCACCCCATAGCCCCAGGCCGATGCCGGAGGAGCGCGCGCCCATCCAGATCGCGGCGAGCACGACGATGAATTGCAGAACAATAGACACAGACATTTTCTTTTCCTCTTTCTTTCAGTGGCGGGCATCAGCTCGCCTGGCCAATGATCATTGCTCGAACTTCGGGCTGATCAAATTCTCGAACGAGAACACCTCGTCCCAGTGTTTTTGCGTCATGAGCTGGCGTTCGTTGACCACGATGTCGTGCAGTGACTTGCCACTCTCATAGCCTTCGCGGGCGATCTCGGCGCACTGCTTGTAGCCCAGTGATGGCTTGAGTACGGTAATGATCCCCAGCGAGTTCAGCACCAGATCGCGCGAGCGCTCCACGTTGGCGGTGATGCCCTGGATGCAATTGACGTTAAGACTGTTGACGGCGTTTTCCATGGTGGAGATGGAAGTAAACAACGCAAAAGTGATGACTGGCTCCATAACGTTGAGCTGCAGTTGCCCCGCAGAGGCCGCTAATGTCACGGTGAGGTCCAGTCCAATGACCAGAAAACTGGTCTGGTTGACGACTTCAGGAATCACCGGATTCACCTTGCCCGGCATGATGGAACTGCCCGGTTGCATCTGGGGTAGCTGAATTTCGTTGAATCCGCAACGTGGCCCAGAGGCCAAAAGGCGGATGTCGTTGCAAATCTTGGTCAATTTGGAAGAGGTGCGCTTGAGCACGCCCGAGAGCAGTACGTAAGCACCGGTGTCGGAAGTCGCTTCAATGAGGTCGCCTGCCAGGATAAAAGTGGTGCCCGTCAGCTCGGACAGGTAGCGGGTGGCCAGCTCGGGGTAACCCGGCGCTGCGGTGACCATGGTCCCAATAGCGGTTGCGCCGAGATTGATCTCGTGCAGAAACTGGCGAACCTCAGCAATGCGCTGAACTTCTTCACCGATCGTAGTTCCCCAGCCGTGGAACTCCTGGCCAAGGGACATCGGAACCGCATCCTGCAGGTGGGTGCGTCCCATTTTCAGAACTTTCTCAAACTCGACAGCCTTTGCGAAAAAAGCTTCTTGCAAGCGCCGCAGGGCGTCCATATAGCTCTCAAGCCGCAGAATCAGCGCTAGCCTGAACGCGGTGGGGTAAACGTCATTGGTCGACTGACCAAAATTCACATGGTCATTGGGGTTGACGTATTGGTACTCCCCCTTCCTGTGGCCGAGTTGCTCCAGTGCCAAGTTGGCAATGACCTCATTGGCGTTCATATTGGTCGAGGTACCTGCACCTCCCTGAATGAAGTCAGTGACGAACTGGTCTGTCATCTCGCCAGCGATCACGCGGTTGCACGCGCTGGCGATGGCATCGGCTATCGTGGCATCGAGCACGCCCAGATCCCGATTGGCGAGGGCTGCGGCCTTTTTGACGTAACCGAACGCTTTGACGAAGTAAGGTTCTGTCGACATCGGGATGCCCGTGATGTGAAAGTTTTCCTTGCCACGCAAGGTCTGGACACCGTAATACGCACTATCGGGTAACTGCTTTTCACCAAGAAAGTCTTTTTCGGTTCGGTAGTTCATGTGGTGCTCCGTGGGTAAGTAGAAAGTGGGGCCAGAGGGTGTCTGGGCATGGGTGATGCAAGGACTGGGAAGTGCTGTGTCATGTGGGTCAATCGATACTGACCATGTCCAAAATTCTAGGGAAACGCAGATTTATTCGATGATTTTGCCAACCTACCCAGAGGCTCAAGCGTTATAGGCAGGTAGCCGCTACAACACCGAACCGAC
>JFJP01034900.1_pt2 | contig 10086 bp, 9 predicted proteins | sample 431651 | NCBI WGS metagenome assembly JFJP01 (sample SAMN02602958, study PRJNA72255) | Microbial mat metagenome, whole genome shotgun sequencing project. | biome: fresh water; feature: sink hole; material: water; isolation source: purple microbial (photo- and chemosynthetic) mats found in... | reverse complement strand
CGTTACTGGCCGCGAAGGACGGCCCCGGACTGGTCGCGCTGTGCCAGTCTGACACAGGTGCAGAGCTTCCTCCATACCGCCGGTATTACCTGGAAGCCAGCGGCCTCTTCCTGTCTTCATTATATAGCCAGGCTTTGGCGACGATAGACGCGATGCGGGCAGCCTATCCCGCAGAAGCAGGCCGGGATGCTGCCGAACTGGCCATCATGGCACTCGAAGCCGGCTTCCGTGCCGGGAGGGGCCCCTGGGTCGACGAATTCTCTGCCATTACGGCCATGGATGGCTCGGCAAAGGTCTATGCAGCGCTCTCCACCATCGTCGGCCTCGTTGGATCATCCAGCCTCAACGACGCAACCACGGCCATACGCGCGGTGGGACCGAGGACCTTCCTGCTGGCCGAGGCTCGCGCACTTTCCGGTTCCCGCAATTTTGGCCCTGCGATAGTCGCGTTCAGACGCTACGCCGCCGGCACCGAGACCCCTGAAACCATAGCCGGACGCAGCCACCGGCCGCCGCAGCCAGCCTACGGGCAGGACTCAGCAGCCGAACCTGCAGAACCTGCCATGGCCGATTCGAGTCTTGCGGTGACCATGCAGGTTTCCATGCCGGACTACGCAGCCTTGCCGCTCTCCGCCAAAGACGCAGCAAACCTGTTCCTGATACTACCCCGCGCGGCCGCCTCCGATGCGGCGAGGTCGTTCATCGCAGCTTCAAAAGAAGAAGGCGCAGGCGGTTTCCGGTCAATAGTCCAGACTACGCTTGACCGGGGTGCAGATCCGTCCCGGGGTTATTTTGACGCATACTGGCATGCGCGTTTCCTGCGGGATGCCGAGAACTGGAAGGAAGCTGAAACCTGGTTCTGGAAGGCTGCCGGGCTTGCGGCCAGCTCCTCCGAACGTGACGCGGCCGCCTGGTACGCCGTCGAGGCCAGCCTGAAGCAATCCAGGGCCGCAGCTCTACCAGCGCTGGGCAAGGCCCTCGCCGCGAGCCGTAACCCCGGCTACTATTCTGACCTGATCGAACCGCTGTCCCGCGAGGCACTGGTGGCCAGGGACGGCAAGGCACTGGTCACCCTCGATGCCGCGGTTTCCGCACGGGCCAGCGGCAGGGATGCGGCGCGGCTGGCGTACCTGTGCGCACGGGCTGCCCAGAGCGGCATCATCACGGACGCTCAGGTTACCGCGGCTTTTGGCGGCACGTTTGAAAATGCCAGTGCGTATGCTGAAGCGCGCCTGCGGGCCGCATACAATCAGAAATCCGACGACTGGTATCGGCTGGCTGCCGCTTACTGGCTGGGCGAGCCCTTGTTCGCCCTGCTCGAGACTCCAGAGACCACCGAGCCGGTTCCGGTAGTCACGGCACCCGTAACGAAGGAAAAAACCGTCATCGGGCCTGAAGAGTATGCGCTCGGCCTGGCCAGATTCGGGCTGGGCCACCGGCTGAGGACTGAACTGGGCACGGAATTTGCGCTGCTGACAAAGGAGACGGTCAGGCAGGTAGCCGAAGCGCTATGGAGAGCGGACCGCCATGACCAGGCGTATAGGCTCATAGCCACTCAGTTCTGGAAGGCCGATTTTGTGCCGACCCGGCGTGACGCGGAACTCTATTGGCCGCGCCCCTACCGCGAGGTTTTTACCACGGCGGCCCAGGCAACCGGTCTGGACGAATTCCTGCTCTACGGGCTTGCACGCTCCGAGAGCGCATTCGACCGTGTGGTCGTGTCGAAATCCGGCGCGGTAGGCCTGACGCAGCTGATGCCAGCCACTGCCGCGGAGATGGCCGCACGGCTCAAGCTGGTGGACTACGACCTGACCGATCCGGAGGACAACGTGACCATAGGGTCGGCTTATTTTGCCAGGGTACTTTCGGGGGTCGATGGCAGGGTGCTGCCTGCAGTATTTTCATACAACGGTGGCCCCACCCGCTTCAAGCGCTGGGAAGCGGAATACGGCAAGCTACCACTCGACCTTATGCTTGAAGCCCTGTCCTACGAAGAAACCCGCCAGTACGGCCGCAACGTCACGGCCGCTGCACTCTCATACGCAGCCCTCTACGGCGAAGGCGACCTACGCTCCTATTTTGCCTGGCTTATAGGAGAGACTATCCGACCCTGAATTGCATGACTTTCACGGAAACGTCGTCGCCGCAGAATCGGCCGATTATGCGGCGAGGGCTATGCAGCGAGGGAGACTAACATCCCTGGAACGACGCCGGCGGGCTTGTTGTAGGGGGTGCTGGCGACCATGGCGGAGTGGAGCTGGTTGCCGTATTGCTGGATGAGCGCGTCGATGCGTTCGTCGGTCAAGCCCTTGGATTCACGCTCTATGCGGGGCTGACTCTTGACGGTGCGCAAGCGCTCTATCAGGGTATCGAGGATCTTGAGCTTGTCCAGGGAATAAGCCGAAGCTCCTGCGCTCGGGGTGCCGGATACGTTCTTGAAGTTGGAATACAGGAGCTGGGCTGGAGACACCGGTACCGATACCTTGCCACTCGCTCCGGCAGTGTAGGCATACGACAACGGAAGTTGATTCGATATACGTACATCCATAGTCCACTCCACATTCTGTTCCGACGTTCTATTCTATGTATCGGAACGGTGTGGAGGATTATTAGTATTTCTTGTCGGGGCCGGGCCTTGAGGGGTCTATTTGACGGAAGCTTTATAGAGCCGGTCGTTGACTGCGAGCCCCAGGCCTGTGTCCGGCAGACGCTCTGCCCACAGCTCGTCGAAGCCCGCGGCATCGAGTTCGTGCAGTATGTCGAAGAGCGCCGCCGCTGCTTCAACAGGATTTGCCGCAGGCGACAGATCGACAATACGGGACCAGTGGCCACTCCGGTGCGCGGCGCGCGCTGATTCAGAGCCGAAACATATCGCGGCGGCCCGGCCCCGGGGCTCTATGCCCGCGACACTCCCGAAGGCTACCAGGTACAGGGGGCGCGACGGAGCGTAGTGGCTGGGCAGCTGGCCTGGCGCACGCGGACTCGTGGTGGCTCGGTCGAAGACCTGGACGCCTGGAACCACTTCGGCTATCAGTTCCACGGGGAGTCCGCCTGGCCTGAGAATCAGGGGCGGGTCTGAACTAAGGTCGAGGACGGTGCTCTCCACCCCTACGGGACAGCGGCCACCGTCCACGATGAAGTCAACGCGGTCGCCGAGCTGGGCTACGACGTGTTCCGCGCGGGTCGGGGACAGGTAGCCAAAGGGGTTGGCGCTGGGCGCTGCCACGGGAACACCCGAGCGGCGGATTATCTCCCGGGCCACCGCGTTGGCCGGGCAGCGGACGGCCACGGTGGGCAGGCCGCTCGTAGCCAGGTCCGGCACGCGTTCGCGTTTGGGCAGTACCATGGTAAGCGGGCCGGGCCAGAAGCGTTCAGACAACAGTTTGGCATACGGTACGGTGATGTCTGCCACCTCGGCGGCGGCGTCAGGCTCTGCTACGTGTACAATCAACGGGTCAAAACTCGGGCGGCGTTTTGCCTCGAAGACGCGGGCCAGCGCCACGCGGTTCCAGGTATCGGCACCGAGCCCGTAGACGGTTTCGGTGGGTATGGCGACGAGAAGGCCAGCTTTGATGGCCTCGGCGGCCCGTTCCAGATCATGCGCAGAAGTTGTCAGCAGCTCCATGCGCCGAGTATAGGCTCAGGCGGCATGGAGCGGCAACGGGGGGGCTTTGTACATCAGATCAACTCGAGTTTGAGTTTCTTTCCAAGCACTGATGCTGCTTTAATAAGTGTCAACAACGTTACCGATTCGTTATCCGGATCAAGCAACCGATCAACAGCAGCTCTAGAAGTCTCAAGACGATGGGCGAGTTCGGTTTTTGAAAGGTTTTCTTTCTTGATAGCTTCAAGAAGCTGAAATGAAATGAGTTTCTTGACAGCACCGGTTTCAACTTCTTCTGCGATTCCTTCCTCTTCGAGAAAACTGTCAAACGAACTACCAACAGCATTATTTTTCATCTTCGCGCCCTCCTTTCAAAACATCCTTCCGCCGCTTTTTCGCAAGATCAAGGTCATCCTTCGGTGTTTTCTGACTCTTTTTAATGATGCCATGAAGGAGAACCATGAAGCCTTTCCAAACGGTAAAAAATACGCGGGAAATCTTGTGTGGTAATTGTGTGCGCACCTCCCATAAATCGGTGTCCATCTTCCGGACGAGAGGAATCCCAACCGGCCAGGACATTTCGACGGCTTTGATATCCTCGCCAATGGTTTTCTTTTCGGCCACTGGCAGTGCTTTTAACCATTCCCGGACGGGTTCATTCCCTGCCGGTGTTTTATAAAAGACCACTGAAATTTTCTTTATTTCTGGCATACATGCAGTGTACCAATATAGATACACTTGTGCAAGTGTTTTTATCTTTGTATCGGGATTGGCTTATGTACTAATATCCTATCCACAACTCCGGGAACGTTCCCACTTTTTACTTGCGCGTTTTGTAAACCCGTGGTATACCATTCATGGGAACGTTCCCAACACCATGAAACCAAAGATAAGCATCATTGAGGTTGCCCGCCACGCGGGCGTCTCCAAGAGTACCGTGTCACGCGTCATTGCCGATTCCGGTGGGTCGGTGAGTCCCCATGCGCTCGAAAAAGTGCTCGCGGCCATCAAGGATCTCGGATACACCAAGAACACGCTGGCCGCGGGGCTCAGGTCGCAGAAGACCTGGATGATACTGGTCATGGTGCCCGACATAACAAACCCCTACTGGTCTGAAATCGCGCGCGCAGCCCAGGACCGGCTTGAAGCCGAAGGGTTCTCTGTCGTGGTGGGTAACACCGACTGGCTGGAATCGCGCGAGGCACGCTACTTTGACCTGGCCCGCTCTGGCCGTTTTGACGGCATGGTGATCAACAGCGTTACCAACGACATCGCCATGATCCACCGCATGGGCGTTCCCGTCGTGCTGGTAGGCGAGCGGGCAGAAGTCCAGAACATCGACACCGTCGGTACCGATACCATCATGGCGACGAGGCTGGCGCTGGAATACCTCTGGACAACCGGACACCGGCGCATCGGCATAGCAACAAGCGAACACGGCAGCGAACGGTTCCTGTCATTCAGGCGCCGCACCTATGAAGGCTTCCTCGCGGAGAAGGGCGTGGCACCGGATCCGGGCATCGTCTTCTCGGTAAAGCTGTCAGACGAAGGCGGCCGTGACCTGGCGCGCAGCTTGCTTGCTCTGCATGACTGGCGAAGCCGCGTCGATGCCATCTTCTGCGGGAACGACATACTGGCGATAGCCGCGATGGATGCCCTGCGGGAGGCCGGTGTCGAAGCCGGCAAGGACATCTCGCTCATGGGCCTCGATGACATACCGGCCGCGGCCAACACCCGTCCCACGCTGACGACCGTGCGCAAGCCGCGGGCGTTGATCGGCGCAGCCGCCGCCGAACTGTTGCTGGCGCGCATAGGCGACCCGGACCGGCCCTCTGAAAAACGACTCTTCCCCGGTGAACTCATGGTACGCGGCAGCGTAACGGAAAGGCATATAATATGAAGACAAGAATCGAAACACTCGCCGACAGGGCACGCTACGAATCAAAAGCAGGCGGAGCCCTCATCGGACTCGCGATCGGCGACGCGATGGGCGACATAGGCCGGAGCCAGGAGCACCGTACACGCTACGGCATCGTCACGAACATGTACCCGGAGGCAAAAAGCACCGACGACACGGAATTCGGCGTGCTGACGGCAATGGCCCTCCTGGATTGCGGCGGCCAGCTGACACCGGAACTTACGGCTGCCGCCTGGCGAAAGTACGTGCTTGACCGCGGTGGCGCCAAAAAGCGAGCCGGCAGGCCCCTGTACGGCGCCCTGGCCAACCTGGCCCGCGGCATAGAGCCTCCGCTGTCCGGCAGGCACAATGTGATGAACATAGACGACGGCGCCGCGATGCGCGCCAGCCCCCACGGCATATTCCGGGCCGGAGATCCGGCTGGAGCTGCCCGGCTCGCCGCCGCGGACGCCACCGTCAGCCATGACAATGACGGCATATGGGCCGCCCAGGCCATAGCCGCCAGCATTGCGGTGGCCATGGCCGACGGCTCAACCGAGGAAATCGTGCAGGCTGGCTGGTCACTGATGCCAGCCGGATCCTGGCTCCGTGCGGCTATGGACCGTGCCATGGCCATCTGCGACGCCAAACCGGACATCGAGATAGCCTATGAGGAACTGCACACCTCGCTGTGGAACCCGGAACACGCGTCATCTCCCGAAGCGATTCCACAGGTGTACGCGATTTTCCGCCTGACAAAAGGTGATCCCCGCCGCGGGCTCCTGTGGAGCGCCAACTTCGGTCGGGACGCGGATACGATCAGCGGCCTCGTGTGCTCGCTGGCCGGAGCCCTGCACGGCCTGGACGCGTTCCCGGCAGCCTGGATAGAGGCGGTGCGCAAGCCCTCCGGTGTCTGCCTGGAATTCGCCGCGGAGCACGACATGATCGAACTGGGCAAGCGGCTGGTCGCCCTCTCCTATGAGAAGCGCAATGCTTAAGCCCCGGACGCTCCGGACGAGGCTCAGGCAGGAAGGCTTCCTGCTCGTCCTCCTCGTACCGGCCCTCGTGTATTTCTCCGTATACCATCTGGCCCCCATGGCCGGCATGACCCTGGCATTCCAGGATTTCCGCATCGTAGGGCCGAGCAAATTCGTCGGCCTCAAGCACTTCAGGATACTCTTCAGCTCACCCGCGTTCTTCGACGTGCTCAGGAACACGCTGATAATCAGTTCCATGAAGATCATCCTGTTCTTCCCGCTGCCGCTGCTGTTTGCGCTTATGGTCAACGAGCTACGGTCGGTGTTGCTGCGCAAGTTTGTCCAGGCTACGGCCTACCTGCCCCACTTCCTGTCCTGGGTGGTGATAGCGGGCGTCTGGATATCGTTCCTGTCGCCGTCGTCTGGCGGCGCAAACCAGGCGCGAGGCCTCGTAGGCCTGCCGCCGGTGGATTACATGACCAGCAAGACGGCGATACGCTGGGTTTTGTTCGCATCCGAGACCTGGAGGAGCCTGGGCTGGGACTCGATCATCTACCTGGCCGCGCTCATGCGCATCAACCCGAGCCTCTACGAGTCGGCGGACATGGACGGCGCAGGCGCCCTGCAGAAGGCCTGGTACATTACGATACCTGAACTGGCTCCGACAATGATAACGGTACTGATACTGAACATGGGCTTCTTCATGAGCGCCGGCTTTGACCAGGTGTTCAACATGATGAACGACTCCGTGATAAGCGCCGTGGACATCCTGGACACCTACATCTACCGCATAGGCCTCCTCAACATGCAGTATTCGTTCTCCACCGCCGCAAACCTGTTCAAGGGCGCCATAGGGTTGGTCCTCATCCTGGGAACCCACTCGGCGGCCAAGCGAGTAACCGGAAAGGGGCTGTGGTGATGGCCAGACTACGTCTCAAGGGAAAACCATCGTCCGTAGCCGACCGGCTCTTCAGAGCCGCGATCGCGCTGGCTCTGCTGGCCATCTCTCTCGTCGTCATCGTACCATTGCTCAACCTGCTGGCCCTGTCCCTTTCGGATCCGGGCCGGGTAGGAGAAGTGACAGGACTGACGGTGCTGCCCAAGGGCTTCTCCACGGTCAACTACCGGGTACTGGCGGCCAATCCGCTGTTCGTCAGGAGCATCATCAACGCGCTGATCATCACCATCGTGGGCACAGCGATCAACCTCCTGGTAACCTCGATGGCGGCGTTCGCACTGACCAGGGAACGATTGCCGGGACGGCGCTTCTTCATGCTGCTGGTCATCGTCATCATGGTGTTCGAGCCGGGCCTCATACCCGAGTACCTCGTGATCAAGAAGATCGGGCTCATGAACAGCCTCTGGTCGGTCATCCTCTACAAAGCGGTCAATGTCTACTACCTCATCATCCTGATGCGCTTCTTCGAAGAGGTGCCAACCTCATTGATAGAAGCGGCGCGCATCGACGGTGCCGGTTACGGCACAATCTTCCTTAAAATAATGCTGCCACTCGCCAAGCCAGCCATAGCGACCCTGGGCCTGTTCTACGGCGTGTTCCACTGGAACGAATACTTCAGGGCCAGCATCTACCTCTCCGACCCCGACAAATACCCGCTGCAACTGATACTCAGGCAGTTCGTCGTCCTTGACGACACAGCCTCGCTCATCGGCTCGGGCGCGCTGTTCAGCTATGACGAGGCTGCGCGGCTCGACTACGGCGCACTCAAGGCCAGCACCATCATCGTCGCCATGCTACCGGTTCTCATCATCTACCCTCTGATCCTCAAGTACTATACGAAAGGGGTCATGGAGGGTGGAGTCAAGGAATAGGAGGAACTCATGAAGAAGAGCATCGCAACTATCATCGCGCTCATGGCCCTTGTCGCCATTGGCGTGCAGAGCACCTGGGCTACAGGCACCAAGGAAGCAGCCCCCGGGGCCGTAGCGGCACCAAGCGCGCCTGCCACAGTCAGGCTGGTACTCAAGGATCTTGACACGGACCCCAACGCGGCCCAGTTCATAGACCTCATCGAAAAGGGCATGGCCGCTGCCGGCACGCCTGTGGACATCGAGATCGTCAAGATTCCGGCTGGCAACTACGCCGAAAAGCTCTCGCTGATGATCATGTCCGGAGACGTGCCTGACCTGATCTACTTCCAGGGCGGCGACGAGAAACTGGCCGCGCAAGGTATCCTTGAAGACCTCAGGCCCTACGTCGCCAAGTCCAGGTATTACAAAGCTCTCATGGACCAGCACTCGGTACAGCGCCTCGAGAGCTTCCCATACATCACCTGGATTGCACCTCCCAGGATCCGGACGCCCGTCGTGCGCCGGGACTGGTACGACTCCCTGCCGAGCGCAAAGGCTGTGACTGCGACACCGACGGTAGACACCTGGTACGCGCTGTTCAAAGACCTTGTCGCCAAAAAAGGCACAGCGTACGGCATCAGCATAACCGGTGCCACCAATGGCGTGGAAGAACTCGATGCAATCTTTGACGCGGCTTTCGGCATCACTTCCACCTGGCTCAAGGGCTCCGACGGCAAGTGGATCTACTCCCGCGTTACCCCCTTCGAAAAAGCCAAGCTCGAGTTTTATGCCAAGCTGTACAAGGAAGGACTCCTCGATCCCGAGTACCTGACGAAGAAATGGGACTCCAAGGAACAGGTCTTCTATGAAGGCAAGGCTGGCATCATACCCGGCGTCTCTCCCGGAAGCGTCGACGTATACGTGAACAAGATGATGAAGGCCCAGGGCACCGACCTCGTGGCCCTGCCCCCCGCCAAGGGCATTGCCCAGGGTTTCACACCCTTCGTCGATGTTACAAAAGAATCCCGCGGCTGGGCCATCGCCTCGACCTCCAAGGTTAAGACCGCGGCTTTTGCGGTGCTTGACTTCATCTGGAGTCCTGCCGGCCTCAAGATTGCCAAACTCGGCATGCCTGGCCTGCACTACACTGACGACGGTGCAAAATATACGCTCACCGACAAGTACTCCGAGTGGTACAACGGCTGGTTCGGCGATTCATTCAATGGTTTCAATCCCGACAAGCCGCTGTCACGACCCATCGTCACCCCTGCTGCCACCGCAGCCGGCGACCTTGCCAAGAAGTACATGCTGGCTGACAAGACCATCCTGATTCCCGAGCAGTACATCACCAACTGGGATGCGATGACCAACCTGTACAAGGAATATTGCGCCGACATCGTGACCGGCAAGAAACCCGTATCCGCCTTTGACGAGTTCGTAGACAAGTGGAACAAAGCCGGCGGCACCGACGTCACCAAGTACGCCAACACCATACTTAAATAAGGGCTTGTAATAAATTTTTGGCACAGAGACACAGAGAAGATGAGGTGAATGGAAAAGGGGCAGAAAAAGAAATAGACAAAGAATTTGGCACAGAGACACAGAGAAGATGAGGAAGAGGGGAAAAAAGGAAAAGGAAAAGGAAAAGGACAAAGTATAGGAAAGGAGTTTTAAACTACCTTCTTATCTTCATCTCCCTTTTTTTCTTTTTTTCTTCCGAAACTCTTTTCTCCCCTCATCTTCTCTGAATCTCTGTGCTAAAAATCCTAGTCTTTCTCTTTTCTCTTTCTATTTCTTTT
>JFJP01034144.1_pt1 | contig 10086 bp, 5 predicted proteins | sample 431651 | NCBI WGS metagenome assembly JFJP01 (sample SAMN02602958, study PRJNA72255) | Microbial mat metagenome, whole genome shotgun sequencing project. | biome: fresh water; feature: sink hole; material: water; isolation source: purple microbial (photo- and chemosynthetic) mats found in... | reverse complement strand
CGAAGAGCTACTGGATGATGAAGAGCTACTGGATGATGAAGAGCTACTGGATGATGAAGAGCTTCCTGGAGGTGCCGGTGCCCCAATCTCCAGTACGACTTTCTTTGGGAAATCATGATAGGCTACGGTATCATTGGGAGCACCGGGAGCATCCCAACGCCACTCAGGGTTATCCCACTCACCAGGACCATCCCAAAGGAAGGGGATTGATGCTGGAATGGTCAAGGTCATGGTGAAGGCTGGGAAGAAGTTCCCGTTCCGCATGTAGACGCCATCATAGGCGACCATGCGCTGACCACCCTGATTGTGGTTGTGGTCGACCAGGGATCCAATCGGAACTCCCAGGTAATCCCCATCAGGCTGTAATCCAAACATGCCATTGTGGATCATGGCAGCCGAAAAGTCGTCCTGAAATTGAGATGCCACATCCAGGAACATGTTGTCACCAACCATGGGAGCACACAACCTCACGCCCCATTGATTGGTGACACCGGAAGAAACCGGGCCATTGTATTGGACGACTCCAGATATGGTCAGATCACCATCAAACGAGACTGAGGCTGGATCAAGGGCAACATCAAAATAAATGAAATTTTCTATGACATTCCAATAGGCACCGTTCCAACGATAACGTGCCACTATGCTGCTATCTGTGAGGCTGTAAATCTCTATGTCGAACTTGGTCTCAAACTGGTAAGCTTTGCCGATAATGAAATTGAAGGTAAGGATGTTACCGACATAGCTGGTATTCTCAAGGTCTGATGAGTTGAATACCACCTTGTTGAACTGTGGAGCATTAAAGTCTCCATAGGCTTTGATACCGAAGATCGGCTCACCACCAGAAGTTGCCAGGGTTCCCAATCCCAGGCAGCAGCAGTTGATCTTGTTGGAGGTCAACATCTCAGTGTAATACGTCGAGAGGTGAACAGGGTGCTGGAAGAAGTCCCCAGTTATATCCCAGATGGAATGCCAGACATTTAGTGGGAAAGGATAGTTGTTGAACTCTGGAGCAAGTGCCCAGAAATCTTCAATTTCCGCTTGGCTGGTGAAGCGAATGAGGGTGAACTGTGCAGTGTTAAGACCAGAATTAAGGATGACCTGTTTGATGTTCGGAGAATCATAATCAAAAGAAGAGGAACCAAGCGTTGTGTTTGTATTGAGATCCCAAAGTTCAAAGGTTGATTCATCCACGATCCAGTGGACGGAATAACCATAACGACTCACTGGATCGATAAGGAGATCCATGTTTGAAAAGGTTTCGGGTCCATCAAGCTGAGTGATGAGATTGGTGACCGTTGTTACGGCCGGAGAGGTTGGTAACAGGTTCTTTATGGTCCTGCCATGAACCAGGACGCCATTCAAAAGGACACAGTCCTTAGATTGATCAATCCTGAGTCCAACCTGCCTCAGATAGCGAACCCTGTCGTCACCAGTATTACTCTGATCATCACCAACGATGAGGGCGAAGTTTCTCTGAGACAGATTGTCTTTCGACAGGACATCTTTGACCGCTTGACCGTGTATGGACGGCTCAATGGCCAAGGCTCCCTGAATCGAGAACCTGTTGTCATCAACACCGCATTTCTCCCAGGAGAACAAGAATCCATCGGTCATCAGGTTTGAAGCTTTGAGGTCAACGCTCTCAACCACGGGGTTGCGAATGTCGGCCGCTGTCTTCTCGATATTGAATTCAGACAGACGATCCAGATTGGACATGGAACCAGTTGAGGACACCGACATGGGGTTGACCACATAGGCGTCGGCATAGCTGAAGGGGAATTCAATCTCCTCCAGCTTGGTTCTCAGGGGCTTTGAACGTTTGACGATATCGATGATATGAGAAAAATCCTTGGCCGGGAAAGCATTGGGCTTGGCCAGGGTGCTGATCTTGACCTTGAAGAACTCAGAGAGCCTTGTGTTACGGCCAGGACGGGATTCGAAGTCGTATTGATAATCGACCACGACTTCCAATGAAACGGCAGTCTTGACAGCCTCATTGAAGATGATCGTCACTCCACCACGGGCACGGTCAGCATAGACCTGAGCCACATCGTTGACGGTCACATGGCTGCCATCGGTCTTGACTAACCAAGTGGCCGTGGTGTTGAAGGTAACCCAGTGGGCTTTGTTGGTGGCAATGTCCCAGATGAAATTGGCATAGACGGTACCGTCCAAGCCCTGCATGGACAATCTTACCGTATTGTCCACGAAGGTGGAATGGGTCAGTGGGAAGGTGAACCGGGCACGCTTGGTTTGTGAGACAACCTTCAGGGTATCCTGGAACTCATAGCGACGCTTCACACCCTTGACCAAGGTGTTGTTGGTCAGATCCAGATACAGGGGGTTGATCTCGCCATTCAGGGATAAAGCCCTGAGAAGGACCAGGATCGATTCCTTGGTTCCCGCAGACTTCTGCCACTCAGGAAGAAACTTCAATTCATCCCGGATGGTGTCGTCGTTGCCCAGGAGGCCAGCAAAGTAATCATAGCCAATGGTCTTGGCCAGATAGGGGATGAAGGTCTTGGGGACGTTGTCCAGATCGTACAGGGTTTCCAGGTAATCAATATCGTTCTTGAGCGCACCCTCTGCCCGCTGGGTGAGGATGAAGTCGAACATCTTGGTGAAGATCTTATGATCGATCTCGCCCACGAATTGCTGAGGGGCCAAGTTGTTCAGATAAGGGAGTACCGAATTACCGGAATTGTCAGAAAAGACGAATGGGATTTCGAATACGTCGAAGATGTCCACACCGGGGTTCTGTGGGCTGAAAAAAGTGGCCAGGATAGTGAAACGGTGATCACCGGGGGCGATGACATCCCCGTAGACTGTGCCCAGGTAGTCGTCAGTGAACTGGTATGAGGCGATCTCGTCGGCAACATAGTCAACCTCTCTTACTGCTGTTCCATCACAGTAGTAGGTCAGACGCTTGAGGAAGTACCGTTTGCCAAACAGGGCATGGGAGTGGAGTACAGATCCCTGGAGGTTGACGGGAAGCTGTTGCTGGATGTAACCGATGCCATGGGGGAGGTTATTGGGGGATATGGCAGCCACAGACCCGGCCAAGCGCACAAACGAGGTGATCGTCTGCCCTTGGTAAGGGTAGTTGACCTTGATCATTCCTGCGACTTGAACCTGGATCTGGAGGGTCATGACTTAGGTAGCATCTTTCACTACGAACCAGTCAGGGGCAGCTACCGATTCTAAGGCCAGTCTCAGCCCTTTTGAGACAAGATCTTTGATTCCAGGGGTGATATCCATGTACCAGACTTCGTGGCCTTTTTTGCCCTCACGGATGGTCATCTGTTTGATGCGGTCTTCCGAAGCCTCTTCCTCGGTCTCGAAGGGTCCAGAGACGTACCGATCTTCATAGGTGACGTACCATTTGACGTCATCACCAGTGTCATCGTCGTCTGCTGGTTTGACCTGATCACCTTCCAGGCGTCCCCTGGTGGTGTCTATGGTCATGGATTCTCCCATGTCCATCTCTTCCCCTGAATCCTCGGAATCAGGCAATATGACCTTCCCCACCGTTGACCCGCCAGCCTTGGCGATCTTCTTAGCGATGGAGGGGATGCGCTGATCGTAGGCAGCCTTCATGCCTTCGCCGCCGACCTTGATATCCACCCCACGAAGCCAGCGACGACCCTCTTTGTCTTCAGGCTGACTCAGAAGACGTTCTGCCAATTCCTTACCGATGACGTCGCTAATTTCTTCTGGCTGGACCCCTGCCTTCTCGAAAGCTACTCCACCATTGGTGCCTTCGATGTGGGCCACATCCTCGCTTGCTGGCTTATAGGCTCTCAATACCCAGCCCTTCTTCTCGTTATACATCACAGAGCCGATCTGCTTACTGAGATCATATCGATCAGCCGATATCTCTCCCGTCACCCAACCAATACGATCCGCACCGGCTTTGATGGCCTGCTGCAAAGCGTACTTGAAAGCATTCTCTTCCCACGACTTCTTCATGGGGGCATCAGGAACACCAGGACTACGGGTTTCTTTTACACGCCAAGTTGGATCCTCTGCTGCATGGGCTTCCGCTTCTGCTCTGTCTTTGTAGACAGTGGCTTCCTTGCCTCCCCTTTTGAACATGCGATTACCGGCTGCATTATGCACATTGTATTCCACCTTGGAATACCCCTTTTTACGAGCAGATTGATGCCAGTCTGATTGGATCTCTTCGATCAACCAAAGGTTCTTTCCATCAGCATCTTCAAATTCTTGGTGGCGAACGTGGAAGAGTTGATTACTACCGTCCCAATGTCCTGATTGATATTCCTTATTGGGATCTATGTTATCCCTTCTATCAATTTGATTTAATTTGTAGGCACACCTTTCCTTAGCATCTTCAACGCATTTATCTTTTTGCTCCTCTGAGGTACAGGTTGCGTCATAAACCCGAGTCCAACGAGAGCGGTTTCCTTCTTCCTTATAAGGATTATTGTTCTCGTCTTTAATTCTTCCAATTATAATAGATCCACCTTTATACCAGTCTTCCACAAGAACTTCTGCAATTGGACGTTCAGGAGGATTCCAGCGACCAGACCGATCTGCTCCTGGCTTATATCCATTGTGCTGTTCTTTGGTGATGGAGTATTCCGGCTTCTCCAATTTATCCCATTCTACCTTAAAATCTTCACGCTCATCTTCAGGTTTGTAGTGAACAATCTTTTCGCCGTAATTCTTGCCACCCTTCAAAGCATATTCCTGATACCTTGCACCCTTCTCTTTGGCATAATCGGTATCATGAAACGGAACACCTTTCGACTCCAGGTGTCCGGCCACCTCATCCTTGGTGACCATGTCTTTGTTCAGGACATCGTCCAATTTCAGATAACGAAGCTCATCATCCGTCACCCCGTTGTTCTTGAGCATCGCCCTCAATTGAGGACCAGGGGACCGCTTGGGTATCTTGGGCAACAGTTCCTTGGTCTTGGTGGTAAAACCCTCCAAGGCTTCCTTGATGACCTTCTCACGAACCTTGACCAAGTCCTCGTACAGGCTTTTCATTTCTTGGCCTCATACAACGTGATGTCCAGGTTACCCAGTTGAATGAGAGTCATGGAATCGGGGAAAATGTTTTGGGCTGGCTTGAATTCGTCCACATAGGCCACACCCTCAACGCCTTCAATGGCCTTGAAGAGCTTGGAGACGTAGAAAGGCTCACCCAGTTCTCTCGATTTGGGATCGAACAGAGCAAGGATAGCACTCTGGACTTTGTACTTCACCTGAACGGGGTCAGCAGTCTTGTCCACAAACACATTGCCCAGGATGTCCATACGCTTAATGAATCCACGACGGACAACCACCTCAGTCTGAATCTCTTTGTACTGCTCGAAGTAGGTCCTCAGGGTATTGACCAGGGCAGCATTGGGGACAGCAACATTGCCGTCGTCAGCGTAGGTCAGCACATGGAGGTCAACGTAGTTGGCATCAACCCGGCCATAGCCACCGTAGGGGATGCCCAGGATGGGTAGCAGGCTGTTTCCAGACGCTTTGAGATCAACCCGGCACCGGTAGTCACCCGTCTCAATCCAAAGCTCCAAATAGCCTTCTATGGCCTTGTCGAAGTGGGCAATGAACTGCTCGTTCATCACCGTGGGGACGAAGGCCATGGAGTCGGCATCATAGGTCCAGCCGAGAGCTTTGTTCAGGTCGATGATCAGGGTATCAAGGTCAGTGTAGGATGCCGAAGGAACCGTGATGTTGGCGAAGTATTCCTTGGCCGTCTTGTCATTGAAATTATGCAGGGTGAAGCTGATGGTGTACTTCTGGGTTGAAGCTAAAGGAAAAGCCCACGAGGTTGGATCAGTGAAGGAATCAACAATGATGGGCTGCCTGGATACGGCCACGGCCTTGGACACCTGAGGGTGGTTCAAGGCAAAAGCAGTGTAGTCGATGTCCTTGACCGCACGGTTCTGAGCTTGGTAGACCAAGGGGGCCAGGAACTTTGCCTCCTCAATCGACTCCTCATCACGACCACCAACGCCCCTTGAGACGTTGGTCATGGCACAGCCAATGGACTGAGCCGTCCTCAGGCCACCGTCATAGACTGGGAAGTTGCCAGAGCCATTCAGTGAACCTGCCAAGATGTTACCGGCATCACCACCACCACGACGGTAGTTGATTATGATGTCGATATCTTTGCCTGGGATGTTTCCGAAGGTACCATCACCAAAGCTGATGACAGTGTTGCCGTCTGGTTGAAGCTTGACCTCGAAGACATTCTCAGCCTTGTGGAGGACGTAGTAATTGACCTTCTCCCATTCAGGGATGTTGGGATTATAGGTCGTCCCAGCATTGGAGTCGGTTGGGTCGTAGATGCCGATGTTGATTCTGATCGTCTCGGCCAGGATATTCGACTCAGGGAGGATTATACGCTGAAAGCGTTCGCCGGTTCCTTTGACCGAAAAGGTCCTTGAAATACCTTCAGCAGCATAGGCGGTCACATTGGGTTGACCGGCTGGGATTTCAATGTCATCGAAGATGTTGGTGGGGCCAGCGAAGAGTTCGAAGGAAACAGATCCGCCATCCTTACCGACGCCAGCGATTGTGGTCCTGGCAGGAATACGAACAGTCTTGCCGGACTCTGCTGGTATGGCAGTGTTTCCAACCGTGGTCTTAGGGACGATGACCACATCACAAATGGCAGCTTGAACCGATGAACGGGTGTAACCGATCAAGGCCAGGAGGTTGTCCAAAGCTCTGAGGTTGGTAGCTGATGGGAGGTAATTGTTATTGGCGAGGTAATCAGCACGATAGGACAACAGGTCAGCAACGTAGGCAATCTCACGGGTGATGATGTTGAAGCCGGTGGACTCGGTGAAATCCTTCTGCTGTGGGAAATTGGCTTTGACATAATCCATCAAAGCCTGCTCTACGGTGACACGATCCAGCGCAGAGTATTCAACCTGTGAATAGGCTGGACGTCCGCGAGGTATAAGACCAATTTCGATTTCGGTGCTCATGATGATCTCTGTTGTGAACTGAGGGTGAAGCCGCCTGAACCCGTGGCACCAACGGTGAAGGGAACGTTGTTGATCAGGATATCCATATCAATGAGGATCGAATCATCAGCCCAACTTGGTGTCGAGATATTGAGGATCCTGATGATGGCTCTTGGCTCGTATTTGTTGATCTGCCTTCTGATCTCTTGAGAGAGGATCAACTTCAGATCCTCAGTCTTGTTCTCGAAAAGGTAATCCTGAATACCAACACCAAAGTCAGAGTTGTCCAGGTAATCACCCTTCCTGAAGAAAAGGATGTTCCTCAGGTTGTCCTTGATGCTGTTGAAATTGGTCAGGATGTCGAATGGGATTCTATTGGCCGAGAAAGCATTGAAGCCCAGGCTTGAAGCAAGCAGGGAGTTGGTCTCCACATTCGGTGGGACAACGGGCTTATCAATCTTGATAGCCATTAGATCAGGCTCCTGATGCTCGCAGGAGGACCTTTGTTGTTACAGGTCGAAGGCGTGATGGAGAACTGCTGGGCAGCCTCTGTTGCCTTGTTGAACTTCTCGGCCAGCTTGTCGTGGACACCCTTCTCGGCATCGCTGATGATCTTGTTGACCTTATTCAATTGACCCTTGGCATTGTCGATGACATTCTGAGCACCAAAGCATTTGGCCACGGCACCGGGGTCGATCTTGTTGAGGAATGAATTCAAGGTTTGCAGTGGAGCCTTCAGAGCTTGGGCACTGGTCAGGTTCTGAGCAGCGCTAAGGAGGGCATCACCCGTGGAATCGATCTGACGCTTCAGAGCCTTCTCGGTATTGTTCATCGTATCGCAGAGGAGCTTCTTGGCATCCAGGTCGAGGAGGTTACCGGTCAGAAGCTTGGTCAAGCAATCGATGGTATCGCAGGGATCACAAGGCTGGCTGACATTGTTGACATCCCGGCCGATACAACCAAGTACACCCTTCTTGCGGTTCTCAACAGCCAGGAGGTTGGCATCAACTTGAGCCTTGGTGAGTTGACTGGTTCCGGCTGAGGTCGAGTTGTTGGCAGAAGTGAAGGCGGCGGTGCGATCCGAAGCAGATGCCGCATCGTTGGGTTGACCAATCTTGGATCCTTGAACGGTGACAACATCAGCAGATGTTGACCCAGAACGACTGGTCGAAGTGCTGGATATCTTGTCCACCGGTCTCAACGGAATGCTCTGCCTTGCAGGCATTAACGTCAACGGAGCACCAAAACCGGTGGTAGCACCACCAGTGGATGGCGGAAAGGGACCAGTGCCAGAGAGAGGAGGTGCCATATCCTATTTAGAACCTCTGAGGATATTCTCCTCTGCGGTATCTGGATCTGTGACACCAGCACCGGGGGCAATACGACCATCGGCAGCCAGATCGTACTGTTGCTTCAGGAGGGCAGGATTGATCCTGGCCTGAAGCTGGGTGAGGAAGTCATTGGGCTTGGTTGGGTCTGAGGCAGCCAAAGCTTCCAGCATGGTGGCCTGGAAGTCCTTCTTGTCGATCTTGTTGATCTCGACCAGTCTCCTGATCTCCCCGTAGATGTAGCGAAGCCAGTCGGCCGAAGTCTCTTCATCCTCGCCCAGAGTGAAGTCATCAAAGGGAAGCTTGGTATCACTGTTGGAGCGGAGCATCTTCTTGGAGATGGCATTCAGGATGACCACGGTGAAGTAGCCAAAGGAATTGGCAGCTTCAGGATTGAAGACGTCAGTTAATTGTTTGCCGTTCTGAGCAATGTCAGTCAATTGCCTCAAGGTCCTTTCTGCGACCTCCTTGGTCAGGAACATCAATTGATCCTGGAAGCGTTGCCGAGTGGTATGATCAAGGAAAAGGTTTCTGTCAGAAACAAAGCGTTGACGCTGGGCTTCAGGAACCTCGTCAATGACCTTGCCGAAGGCATCCACCGACAGGTGGTTGAATTCAGTGTAGAGCGAATCGTCTGCCGTTGGTGAAGCCATTCCCCAGGACTTGGGGGCACGCTGCTGGTGCTGCCGGTGCATTGCCACCAGTCTTGAAGGAACATCCCAGTTGGTTGATCTCTGGCCCAGGCCGTCCTTATCCAGGTTGAAGGAGCCTTGTGGGGTATTGGTGAGACCGAGATCAACAATTTCAATGTAATATGGCTTCCTATTGGAGCAACCTGCTTTGATTTCTTTTCTCAGGGTCTGATTCTGATAGTAGAATGCAGCACCGTAGCGGAGCCATTCGGCCGGGAACACGTCCATCAAGCGATTGAGTTCAAAGTCCCAGACCATAGCCCATTTCTGGGTGCCATAGAGAAGTTGGCCCTTCTCGTTGTAGGCATCAGCAGATCTGGTGAGGGCCACGCCCTGGATGGGTATGATTCCTGAATTGGTCGAGATGAAGACCTGTTTGGCTAGACCAGGGTCATCTTGCTGTTGGAGAGAGAACGGTGTCTCGGTGTGGGTATCCCAGCAGAAGATGGTGTTGTCGTATGGCTTATTGCAGTTGGCTGGGCAGCAATCGGTGACACAGACGGCATAGAGCTTTCCATCATTGTCTTGGAAAGCTATTTCGAAGTAATTGGGGAAATAGGTGATGACCACGCCAGGAGTATTGGAATAGATCCAATATCCACTCTCTTCCGTCTTGAAGAAGAAACCGATGATGGCAGTGGATTCCTGAATTGTCTTCCTGATGTCCCAGTTGATGGTGTATTGACCACCGTCGAAGAAGTCTTCAAGGCGTTGTGGTTCCTTACCCTGAACGAACATCCAAACCTGCGGACGATTGTTGGGGTCCAAAGGAACATTGACGCTCGTCCTGATTACATGACGAGCACCGATGCCGAGGCCATTCTCGGGAACGCAGATCGTACAGGATGGGTCCAGGTGGATAACTCCACAATCGTCAGGCTGTGCAGGAGTTACTTTGCAATGGAATGTTATAGGCATACTGCTGCTCGATGAAGTATGTGAGGACGAGGAGCTTGAGGAGCTTGAAGACGAAGAGATGTACCAGGATGAAGAAGAGCTTGAAGAGGATGACGAAGAAGAGCTTGAGGAGGATGAAGAAGAGCTTGAGGAGGATGAAGAAGAGCTTGAGGAGGATGAAGAAGAGCTTGAGGATGAAGATGATGAGGATGAGGATGA
>JFJP01032880.1_pt1 | contig 10086 bp, 9 predicted proteins | sample 431651 | NCBI WGS metagenome assembly JFJP01 (sample SAMN02602958, study PRJNA72255) | Microbial mat metagenome, whole genome shotgun sequencing project. | biome: fresh water; feature: sink hole; material: water; isolation source: purple microbial (photo- and chemosynthetic) mats found in... | reverse complement strand
CGCCATGAACGTTTCTTTTTAAGATTGATTTCTCGGCGGGTTTTTCTTTATTCTGAAATGGTAACAACCGGCGCAATTTTGCATGGTGATAAACATAAAGTTTTGGATTTCAATTTAGAAGAACATCCGATTGCATTGCAATTAGCTGGAAGTGATCCAAAAGCCTTAGCATTATCTGCTCAAATTGGAGAAAGTTGGGGTTATGATGAAATCAATTTGAACGTGGGTTGTCCGAGTGATCGCGTGCAATCTGGGCGATTTGGTGCGTGTTTGATGGCAGAACCTAATTTAGTCGCGGATTGTATTTCTGCAATGCGAGAAACTGTAAAAATTCCAGTAAGCATTAAACATCGTTTAGGTATTGATGATTTAGATAGTTATGAATTGCTTTTTAAATTTGTAGAAATTATTTCAAAAACGGGTTGTCAGTTATTTATTATTCATGCACGAAAAGCCTTTTTAAAAGGTTTAAATCCGAAAGAAAATCGTGATATTCCACCTTTAATATATGATCGCGTTTATCAATTAAAACAAGATTTTCCACATTTGACAATTATCATTAATGGTGGAATTAAAACGATTGAAGAAATTAAAGAAAATTTAAAATGTGTAGATGGCGTAATGATTGGTCGATCAGCGTATGAAAATCCTTATTTTTTAATAAATATAGATCAAGAGATTTTTGGTGAGAAAAATCCAATTAAAACTCGTTGTGAAATTTTAGAAGAATTTTTACCTTATATTGAGAAACAACAGCAACAAGGTGTGCATTTGAAACATATTTCACGGCATATTTTAAGTTTATTTCAAGGGCAAACAGGTTCTCGAGCATGGCGACGTTATTTAAGTGAACACGCCCATTTAGAAAATGCGAATATAAAAACGATTATTGAGGCAGCGAAATATGTCGGTTGTGATTTGTGAGGAAATATCGGGCGTTATTTTAGCAGGTGGATTAGCGCGAAGAATGGGAGGAATTGAGAAAGCATTAGTGGAATTTCGGGGAGAAACTTTGCTTTCTCATGTAATTAAAAGGGTTCAACCGCAGGTTAAAACTTTATATTTGAATGTAAATAAAAAACTTGAGCAATATCAAGAGTTTAATTTACCTATTTTAGAGGACGAAAAAAAAGGCTTTTTAGGTCCATTAGCGGGAATTTTGACGGCATTTAATAAAATTGAAACCCATTATTTATTAGTAGTTCCTTGTGATGCACCATTTGTTTCTTTGAATTTAACAGAGACACTTTTTAAAGAAATGCAATACCAAAATGCTCTCGGTGCAGTGGTGCATGATGGAGAAAGATTGCAACCGACTTTTCTTTTATTGCACAAACAACTTAGAAATGATTTAGAAATCTATTTACAAAACGGTCAACGCAGCATTGAATTGTGGTTAGAAAGACATTTAATTGCAAAAGTTGACTTTTCATCACAAACAAATGATTTTATTAGTTTTAATACATTTGAAGAACTTAATTTAAATGCAACGAAATATTAGTCTTTTAGTGTTTGCTGAAATGCTAAAAATCAATTTAAACGACTGATATTCAACTATTTGTTGCAACGCAGCATGAAGGATGTTAATCTTTGCAAATTCTTTCTTGAGGAGCTTTTTATGAGCCAAACGACTCCCCCGTTGTTTTTCAATGCTGAATGGTTGTCGATGCAGCAACGTTTTTGGGAAAATACCTTTAAATTCAATCCACAACAACCCGCGATGCCCGACGTTTTGGGTTTGTGGAACGGCGTGCTTGACAATATGCGCAAACAAATGAGCGGCTGGATTGAATCGCCTTTGCAAAAAGTTGAAACTGATGCGCAAAATTTTTCAAAACTTTTTGAGCAATTTCAAAGCTATATGCAACAGTTTCCAACTTGGCAAAATCAATTTCAAACTGGTGCGCAACTTTGGCAAAATCATCAACAAGCTCAACAAGCTGCATTACAAATGGTGCAAAAAATTGGTTTTCGCGCAATTTCTTTGTTAAATCAAAGGCTTGAAGAGTTATCCAATCAACAACCTTTGCCGCCTCAAGCATTATATACGGCGTGGGTTGAATCGGGCGAAGAAGCCTATGCAGAATTTGTGAGCACCGAAGATTATTCTAAAATCACTGGCGAGCTAATTAATAGTTGGTTGGCGTGGCGACATAATGGAAGAATTGCGTTAGATGAAATGTTAGCAAGTTTGCATTTGCCAACCTATGCGCAAACTCAAAAATTACAAACCAAATTAGCTGAATTACGTTCTCAACAAGCTGCATTGCAACACGCTGATAATACTGCGGAAATTGATTCATTAAATTCAGAAATTTCTCGTTTGCAAAACATCATTTCTGAATTACAAACTGCTAAAGCAACTCCTGTTGAAATTGTGGTAGAAAAACCAGTTGAAGTGATCGTCGAAAAAGTGGTTGAAAAAATCGTTGAGAAAAACAATGATGCAGAAGTTGCTTCATTAAATGCAGAAATTGTACGTTTGCAAGGCGTTATTACCGACTTACAAACCGCTAAAACAACTGCTCCAATTGAAACAAAAGTTGAAGAAGTTGCAGTAGAAGTCGAAGAAAAAGCTCCTGTTAAAAAGACCACGAAGAAAGCCACTTCTTCACGTTCAACCGCTTCTTTCAAAGCACGTTAATTTATCAAGAAAAAAAGACTGATCATTTTATATGATGCTCAGTCTTTTTCCATTTTAAACTATTCGACTTTAATATAGACTTCAAGCGATATTGAGCAACTAAAAGAGCAATTACAATGAGTTAAGATTGCATTTAGTCCAGCTTTTGAATGAAATTTTCGTAGATGTTTGAAAGGAAATGTTAAAGCGTAACAACCTGAAAAGAAAGAAATCCCCACGTTGGCGCGTGGGAAGTAAGAAACAATTATATTTAGCCTATATTGTACTGAAACTGACCTGATGTGTTACCGCTACTCAGTTCCAATTCGGCAGACAACCAAAAATCCAGTTTATGACCAGCAATTGCTAAGAATTCTTGCTGTAGCTCTTGGCTCAGTCGTTCCAGCCCCCGATTGAGAAGGGAGTTTTTGGGTGCAGAAAACTCAATCGTATGGGTTGAGGTATTTTGACCTGAAGGATAAATGAGCGCAAGACCAAAAAGCTCGGCTTTTTCATCCCTTGTTACCCCCCAAAAGCTGACTAATTCCTTGCAAAATGGCTCTATGCCTACTATCGTAAGGAGTTGATCTATCGCATCCGCATATTTATAAGAACGGAATTCCAAGGCTTTGTTACGCAGCTCAGGTTCAAGCTGGTATTTATTGGATCGGATGCTCCCAAAGAAACTAGCAATCCGATCTAAAATGTTTTCTCGCTCATACTGATCAAGGGCATTAAGATGTTTTTTACACCAATCAAGCAATTCATTACTGTTGTAATCAATCGATTCAAAATTAAGTTGAGTCGCCAGATTGACCTTAAAGCCCACGTCTAACTTGACTTCTGTGTCAGTAGCGTTTAGATCGAGGGTGACATTTCCTTGGAATGCTTCCCCCGTATATTGAATCGAAGTATTGGTAATGTTAATTGTAGCCATAGTCGTTGATAACTCCTTGTAAATTGGCAGTTTTACAAAATTCACGTCAATTGTCAAGCAAGCAGGGATGCACGCTGTTTTAACACCATAAAGGTGGAACAACCACTTTTTTACTAGAAATCAACCCGTAAGGAGCAATGCAATTGCACCCTATAAAACTCGAATAAAAAAAGGCGTATCTTCTATAAAAATGCGCCTTTTATTTTTCTTAATTAATTGAATGGGTTACGCTTGATGATGGTATCGTTTCTTTCTGCACCCGTTGAAATGATGTCGATAGGAACGCCCACTAATTCCTCGATTTTTGCAATGTAGGTTTTTGCATTCGCTGGCAAATCATTAAATGATTTCACACCTTCGGTCGGTTCTTTCCAACCCGCCATTTCAATGTAAATCGGTTTGCACTGTTCAAATGCTTCTGCTGCAATCGGTGGATGTTCTAAAGTTGTTCCTTGAAATTCATAACCCACGCATAATTTTAAGGTTTCTAGCCCATCTAAAACGTCTAATTTGGTCAAACACAAACCCGTTAAACTGTTTAAAACCGCTGAACGTTTGAGCATGACAATATCTAACCATCCACAACGGCGTTTTCTGCCGGTTGTTGCGCCAAATTCGTGCCCTTTTACGCCCAAATATTCGCCCACGTCGTCAAATAATTCGGTTGGAAAAGGTCCGCTTCCCACACGAGTTGTGTAGGCTTTGGTGATCCCGAGCAAATAATCGAAATTCGCAGGTCCGATTCCGCTGCCTGTTGCTGCGCCACCCGCCGTCGTATTTGAAGACGTTACAAAGGGATACGTTCCATGATCGATGTCTAAAAATGTGCCTTGCGCACCCTCAAACATGATTTTATTGCCCCGTTTTTGATGATCGACCAACAAAGCCGTCACATCTGCAATAAAAGGGGTTAATTGTTTCGCCATGTCGAGAGTGCTTTCTAAGACTTCTTGAACATCTACAGTCTTGAAATGATAGAAGTTTTCGAGCATAAAGTTATGATAAACGAGCAAATCGCGTAATTTTGCTTCAAAAAGGACGGGTTCTAATAAATCACCCATTTTGATTGCCCGCCGCGCGATTTTGTCTTCGTAAGCGGGACCAATTCCCCGACCCGTTGTGCCGATTTTATTATTGCCGCGCGCGTGTTCTCGAGCGTTATCTAATGCAATGTGATACGGTAAAATTAATGGGCAAGACGGACTAATGAAAATGCGGTTTCTAACCGATACGCCGTTGCTTTCAAGTGTTTGAATTTCTTCAAGTAATGCTTCTGGTGACAACACTACGCCATTACCAATAAAACATTGCACGTTGGGGTGCAAAATTCCCGAAGGAATTAAATGTAAAACGGTTTTTTTGCCATCGATGACAAGGGTGTGACCCGCGTTGTGACCACCTTGAAAACGCACGACTGCGCCGGCTTGTTCGGTCAATAAATCAACGACTTTGCCTTTTCCTTCGTCTCCCCATTGCGTGCCGATGACAACGACATTCTTACCCATTGATGCAACTCACTGTTTATGTTGAAAAATTTAGAGCGGAACAACCGCCCATGCCTGATTTTGCCAAACTAATTGATGCGTGCAATTTAATGCTTTTGCATCGCCAACTTGTTGAGGTAATTCACAAATTACCGTTTCACCTTGTGATCGCAAGGTTAAAATTTGTTGCGCTAATTGTATGGGATCGCCACTTTCGATCTCTGAAGCAAAAATCTTTTTAAATTCAAGAGGTTGCATTTGAAAATCTAACAACGCCATCAAATCCGTACTAAAACCCGTCGCGGGACGCGCTCGCCCAAACGCCTCGCCCACATGATCGTAACGTCCGCCGCGAATCAACGCCGCCCCATGTTGCGGCACATATCCCGCAAAAATCAATCCCGTATGATAACTATAACCACTTAATTCCGCTAAATCCAAATGCAGTTTCTCAACAACAAAACTCGGCATATTTTCTAACATAAATTCCAAATCTTGTAACGCATTTTGAACCGTTTGATTAGCATTTTTAAGGATTTTTTTAGCGTGATCTAAAATAAAACTATCGCCTTGCAAATGTACTAAGTTTTCTAACATTTCTTTTAGATCATTTGAAAGGGTAGTTTGATTTAAAACTTGTGAAATATCGGAGGTGGATTTGATTTGAAGTGCGTCGAAGAGTTTTTGCTCAGTTTCTTTGGGTAAATTCGCTTCTTCCATTAAACCGCGATAAATTCCTACATGACCCATATCGATAGAGAAATTTGCAATGTTTGAAATGCGCAAAGTTTCGAGCATTAAACTAAAGATTTCCATATCCGCAGAAATCCCCGCATAACCATAGAGTTCTGCACCCGTTTGTAATTGGGCGCGAGTGCGGGAGAAACCATCGGGTTTGGTGTGTAGAACCGTTCCTGAATAACATAAACGGGTAGGTTCTTCGCGTTGTAATTGGTGGGCATCAATTCGAGCAACTTGCGGCGTAATATCAGCTCTTACGCCCATCATGCGACCTGTTAATTGATCAGTTAATTTGAAGGTTTGTAAATCTAAATCTGCACCCGTTCCACTTAATAATGAATCCAAAAATTCAATAAAAGGAGGAAACACTAATTCATATCCCCAAACTTGATACAATTCTAAAAGTTTTCTTCTAAGTTCTTCTAAGCGTTGTGCTCGGTTGGGTAATAACTCGTGAATGCCTTCAGGTAATAACCAACGATTTGCGTAAATGCTCATTTCAACGTACCCAATATAATAAGCCCAAACCCACTAACATACTAATCAATCCAATGGATCGCAGCGAACCATTATCCATTTCAGCAAGTTTGAGCATTGTTTGACGTGAGAAATCAGGATTAAGGAAGGGCATGATCCCTTCCATCACCATTACTAAAGCAACCGCTGCCCACAAATCATTAGAAATGTCTGACATTTGATTATTGTGCGGGCGTTAAAGGTTGAGGTAAAACATTAGTTGAAACGCTCCCTAAATCAAATGGTTTCATAGGTGTTTTGAAATACTTAAAGAAATCCGAATTAGGTTCGAAAACTAACAAATCGTTCTTATGTCCAAAGGTTTTCTTATAAGCCCCTAAACTACGATAAAAGTTATAAAATTCAGGGTCTTGCGTAAAAGACTGGGCATAAATATCGGTTGCTTGTGCTTCACCTAAACCACGAATTTCTTCGGCTTTACGTTGTGCTTCTGCTTGTAAAACAACCCGTTGGCGATCTGCATCGGCACGAATTCTCACTGCTTCGGCTTCACCGCGAGAACGCAATTCTTTCGCAACTCGCTCACGTTCAGCTTCCATTCTACGATGCACCGATTGGCTAACTTCCTGAGGTAATTCAATGCGTTTGATGCGCACATCGACCACTTCAATACCTAAAGGCTTACCACGTTTATTAGCTTCTTCAGTAATGCTTGCCATAATACTTGCTCGATCGCCAGAAACCACTTCTTGAATGGTTCTGCTCGCAAATTTGCTCCGTAATCCATCGGCAATAATTTCAGAGAGCCGTTGATTTGCAACTTTATCTAAACCACCTACCGAAATGAAATACTGTTCTACATTGATAATCTTCCATTTGATATAGGAATCGACAATGAGGTTTTTCTTTTCACTGGTTAAGAAACGTTCTGCGGGCGCATCTAGGTTTTGAATGCGGCGATCAAAATAGCGAATTTGATCAATCAATGGTAGTTTGAAATTCAAACCCGGTTCAAAGTCAGAACTGACCACTTTTCCTAAACGTACTTTTAAAGCATATTGGACTTGTTGCACTGTGAATAATGAAGACGAAATCATCACAACAAAAAAGCCAACGACAATTAAAACTAATGTTGATCTATCAGTATTCATAGTTAGCGTCCTTTTCTTCCAGAACGATCTGGAATATTGTTGTTTGTTTCTTTACTGTTATCATCTGCGTTGTTTTGAGTTGATTGCACAGTTTCTTGGGTATTTTCTTGAGGAAGTGTAGCGGCAGATTGTTTCACCGATTCATTACCAAATAACTTATCAGTCGGCAATACAATTAAGGGATTTCCTTGTTTTACATCCACTAAAACTTTACCCGTATGTTGCAATACATATTCAACGGTTTCCAAATACATTCTTTGGCGAGTAATTTCTGGAGATTTCTTATACTCAGCTAAAATGCTGTTGAAACGGCGAGTTTCACCAAGCGCGTGTTCAATGACTTGAGCACGATAAGCCTCTGCTTCTTGGGTTGTTTTATCTGCGCCACCGCCTGCTTTTTGAACAACTTCATTACGATATGCATCGGCTTTGTTCTTTGAACGTTCTTCATCTTCGCGGGCTTTAATTACGTCTGCAAAAGCACCTTGAACTTCTTCTGGCGGTTGCGCATTTTGCATATTAATACTTCTTACCATTAAACCTGTTTTATAACGGTTCAAAATTTCTTGCGTAGAAACCTTGGTATTTTGAGCAACGACATCGCGTCCACTGGTTAAAACGTCATCCATTTTGCTATTACCAACCACTTCACGCAACGCGCTTTCTGCCGCATGATGCAAGGTATCATCAGGGTTTTGCACATTAAACAAATAATCTTTTGCATCGCCCACTTGATATTGAACGACTAATTCAACTTCAACGATATTTTCATCCTGAGTAAGCATGACGGCTTTATGTCGAATTGCTCGAACTTCTTCAACATTGACTTTAACTACATCTTCAATGGGATAAGGCAAACGCCAATTCAAACCTTGTGTAGTAGTTTGAGTGTATTTTCCAAAGCGAGTTTCTACCCCTTGAAATGCGGGTTGAATAGTATAAAAACCGGTCGCGCTCCAAAACAAAATTCCAAGCACAACAAAAGGCAAGATTCTCTTAAACGAGAAATCACTGCGTCCCGACGGTTCTTTAGGTGTATTTCCATTACCACCACCGAAGAGTTGATTTAATTTTTCTTTAATTTGATCAACCACTTCATCTAAATCTGGCGGTCCTTGATTTGGACGACGACCCCAAGGGTCTTTGCCATCTTTCCCAGGTTCATTCCATGCCATTCCTTAACTCCGTTAAGTTTCTACAATTATGAATAAGTGATTATAGCGCATTCTCATCAATAAAAACCATAACACATGATTTTTAAAGTAGTTGCAGTACAACAAAATGCCTAAAAATCAACAATTTTCAGGCATTCTAAAGCCAACTTTTAAGGACGATCCGCCGCATTTTCTTTAGGTGTAACTGGCATTAAATCCGCTCGTTTAATACCCAACCACAACGCCGCCGCACTTGCAATATAAATAGAGGAATATGTACCAACTACAATCCCAATAATTAAAGCAAGTGCAAACCCGTGAATTAAATCTCCCCCTAAGAAAAATAATGCTAATACTGTTATCAATGTTGCCAATGAAGTCATAATCGTTCTAACTAGGGTTTCATTAATGGAAATATTCATGACTTCTTCAGTTGTTTCTTTGCGTATTTTGAGCAAATTATCACGAATCCGATCAAATACTACAATCGTATCATTTAACGAATAACCTACAATTGCTAGAATTGCAGCTAAAACGGTTAAATCAAATTCCAATTCAAATAGCGAAAAGATACCAATAATTAAGATCGGATCATGCAACATTGCTAAAATCGCAGCAGCAGCAAATCGTTTCTCAAATCTTACCGCAACATAAATCAAGATTCCAATGGTTGTATAAAACATTGCCCACAAACCACCTTCAATTAAGTCTTTACCGACTTGCGGTCCAACAAATTCTACCCGTCGGACTGTCACTTGATTTTGATCGGTATCTAACAGTTTAATGATTTCATTGCTAATCGTTTGGCTATTCTTTTCTTCACGCATTCCTAAACGAATAAGCACATCATGACTTGAACCAAAATATTGCACCATTGCATCTTTATAACCATTACCGTGTAATGTTTCACGAACTTGATTTAAATCAGCGGTTTGCACATATCGCAACTCTAACAATGTTCCGCCTGTGAAATCGATTCCTAACACCATTCCTTTCGTTAAAAAAGAACCAATTGAAATCAAGGTTAATGCAATACTAATCATTGCCCAAAGGTTACGGCGAGATTTGTCCATGAAACGATAATTAAATTCATGGTACGACGACATCCGTAGGATTTCTAAAATGCCTTTCATTATTTCTGCTCCTATATCGATAATTTGTCGATTTTTCTATTACCATAAAACCAATTGGTCATCCCTCTACTTACCGTCACAGCCGTGAACATCGAGGTTAAAAGACCTAAGCATAAGGTAATTGCAAATCCTTTCACAGGACCGCTTCCAAAACTAAATAATGCTAAGCCACCAATTAAGGTCGTAACGTTAGAATCTAAAATCGTTGACCACGCTTTTTCATAGCCAGCATAAATGCAAGCCTGTGGACTGTTTCCGATTTTAATTTCCTCACGGATTCTTTCAAAAATTAACACGTTTGCGTCAATCGCCATACCAATGGTTAATAAAATGCCCGCCAAACCAGGTAAAGTTAAGGTTGCTTGCATGATCGATAATAAAGAAAT
>JFJP01030299.1_pt1 | contig 10086 bp, 6 predicted proteins | sample 431651 | NCBI WGS metagenome assembly JFJP01 (sample SAMN02602958, study PRJNA72255) | Microbial mat metagenome, whole genome shotgun sequencing project. | biome: fresh water; feature: sink hole; material: water; isolation source: purple microbial (photo- and chemosynthetic) mats found in... | reverse complement strand
AGCGCCTTGAGCGTTTCCTGATCGTGGCTCTGGGTCAGGGACAGCCCGGCCAAATGCTCACGGATACTCTGTAAGCGTTGCGGGAGCTGCGCGAGAAACGACTGGCGGAGCTGCGCTTTGCGTTCCTGAAAAGAAATTGCTTTGTTAGTCGCCATGAGGGTCGCCTTCCCGCGAAATCACCAAGCAGCTCAAAGCCGGTTCACCAGCATCGGCAGGGCGTCTTCCAGCGAAGCATCCTTCATCAGGCAACCGGCCAGACCCGGTTCCTGCGCCAGGAGCGACGCGGGTTCATCACCGGTCAGCAGCACGAAAGGCAGGTTCAGCCCTTGACTGCGCAATTCCCAGAACAGGTCCAGACCACTGAGCAACGGCATATTCATATCGGAAATCACCAGATCAAAAATCGGCGCTTCGGCCAGTTTTTCCAGCGCTTCAACGCCATTTTCCACCCACTGGCATTCATGCCCGGCCTCTTCAAGAATCGCCACAGCCATTTCCCCGGCCAGGGGATCGTCATCCACCACTAAAATCTGCATTGTTATCACCCTGTGCGCCACCGATTTTCAACATTGGAAATGACCAGACCGCTCATCCGAGCAGGTTCCGCAAGGTTCCCGCCAGATTGGACTGGTCAAAATCCCCTTTCACAATATAGGCGTCGGCTCCGACCTGAACACCGCGCCGCTTGTCTTCCTCCTTCTCGCGGGAGGTGACAATAATGATAGGCGTTGACTGATATTTTTCATTTTCGCGGAGCTTGGCGGTCAGGGAAAAACCATCCAGACCCGGCATCTCGACATCGGTGAGTACCGCGTCAAATCGCCCAGCCACGGCTTTCCGCCAACCATCCAGGCCATCTTCAGCCAGCGTGACCCGATAGCCGCACGCCTCCAGCACCTCTTTTTCGATTTCGCGCGTGTTGAGCGAATCGTCGACGACCAGGATGTGATAGGCCTGGGAACGCTGGGACGGCGTTCGATCCGGGGCTACGCTACGCAGGATCGTCTCCCGGCGGGTGCGGCGAGCCGCATCCAGCAACGCCGGGGCTTGCAACACGCTGACCAGTTCATTCGCCCCGGTTACGACAATCCCGCCCACCAGCCCCGCGTTACGCAAATGTTCGGGCAGCGGCTTAATCACCATATCCCGCTCATCCAGCAACCGGTCAATCACCAGCCCCAGTTTGGCCTGATTCACCCCAATCACCACGACCAGTAACCGTTCGTCCTCCGTATTTTCCGCCGCCGCCTGACCCAGCAACTCGGTCAGCGGTATCAGCGGCACAAATTCATTACGCAACACCAGTGCCGGACGTCCGACTACCGTCAGAGTTTCCCCCGCCGCCACCCGAACCAGTTCCACCACATGATGGGCGGCGAGGCCCAACACCTGGTCAGCGGCCTGGAACAGCAAGACCCGCATCATCGCCAGCGACAGCGGGAGTTTGAAGGCAAAAACGGTGCCTCCGCCCTGCCGGCTGGCGACCGAGATCGCGCCATGCAATTCATCCACAATCGTGCGCTTCACCACGTCCATCCCGACGCCGCGCCCGGAAAGGTCGGTAATAATGGCGCTGGTGCTCAACCCCGGCTGAAAAATCAGTTCCGCGACCTGATCATCGGTCAGCGCGGCGCTATGGCCGGGGTCGATCAAGCCTTTTTGCATCGCCTTGGCGAGAATTTTCTCCCGATTCAACCCCTGGCCATCGTCGGCGATCTCCACCACCACGCCCGCGCCTTCCTGACGGGCGGTCAGGCTGAGCCGGCTGATGGGCGATTTACCTGCCGCCCGGCGTTCTTCCGTCGATTCCAGGCCATGATCGACCGCGTTCCGCAGCAGGTGGGTCAACACATCGTTCAGGCGGTCGATCATTTGCCGATCCAGCTCAATCTCGCCGCCGCCGACTTCGCAGCGCACGTCTTTGCCCAGGGAACGCGCTAATTCCCGCGCCATCCGCGCCGCCGGATCAAAAACCTGACTGAGCGGCAACATACGCATAATCAGCGCCTGGTCACTGAGGCGACCCGTCAGACGCTCCTGCTCCTGCACGTCATCACGCAAGGTTTCGGCAAACCGGTGCAGCACCAGAGCCGACTCGGCAAATTCCGGGCCAGCGCTGCAAACCGTCAACAGCGATTGCAACGCCCGGTCGAGCGTCCGGGCTTCCAGCGCCCGCTGGCGTAATTTAACCTGGTTGGAAACAACTTCGCCCATGAGTTTGACCAGATCATCCAGCTTTCCCAGTCGCACCCGCACCGTCGTATCCGCAGTGTTCCCCCCACCCTGGCCCTGACCCACAGGAGGGGCTAGAGATTTGGCTTGCAGAGTTTGTTCATCAGCAGGAGGGGTGGCTACGCCTGCGGGAGCCGAAGGCTTACCTTCAGACTCCCCATCCCCTGGTGGCAGGGAGTTGGGGGGCGGGGTGGAAGCGCCGACCGCTGCCCGACTCAGCGCCTCACACAGCACATGATCCGGTGGCGGTAACTCCGTACCGATAGACTCCACCTGCTCCACCTGCTCCACCAGGGCAAGAATGGCATCCACGGCGCGCATTAACAGACTGCCCAGTTCCGGGGTATGGACAATCCGGCCTTCCCGCAGCGCCCCCAGTACCTCCTCCAGTTGATGCGCGGTATCGGTGATGCTGGCCAGTTTCAGCATCCGCGAAGAGCCTTTGATGGTATGAGCGGAGCGAAACAGCGCGTTAATGGCCTCCCCGTCCGCTGCGCCGTTCTCCAGTGCAGTCAATCCGCTTTCCAGACGGGCGACATGGTCACGGGCCTCGCCGACAAAGCGACCGAGGAATTTTTTGACATCGAGCGCCATGGTTCGGTCTCAGTCCGCCGTCTGACCCAGACGGGATAATTGCGTCTCGCACAGGAAGCGAAGATCCTGAATAGACATCGCCAGCGGCAACTGACCGGCGGTCTGCATCGCCTCATCCCGATCTGCCGCCTGGCGCAGCACGATGCGATATTCACGGATCGCCAAGGCCGTCTGCCCCCGATCACGATACAGTTCAGCGAGATGGTAATGCGCCGGCCAACAGTCCGGGCGGCTGTAAACGACCTGCCGGAAATGGCCAATGGCGTCTTCCAGATGGCCCCGAAACCGGGCAATGCGTCCCTGTAGCAACAGCGCATCCACCGACCAGGCGTCCAGGGTCAACGCTCGTTCCACCGCCGCCAGCGCTCCCACCGCGTCGCCCCGTTCCAGCAGAACATGCGCCTGCAATGCCCAGTGATGCGATGAGGCAGCGTCACTAGCGCACAGTGGCGCCAGAGCCTGTAACGCCTCGTCAAAGCGATGCTCCTGAGCCAACATTAGCGCGTTCTGGTAGCCCGCTTCGTTGGTAGAAAGGTTGGGAGGAGTAAGCAGCACCGTGTCGAGCTGAAACCGGCGATCCTCTTGCCGACGATCATCCGAACTCGTTGGACTCTTAAGCGGCTCTACAAAGGCGGGAGTTCGGGCGCGGGTCTGCGCCACCGGACGATTGACGAAGAAAAATACCCCGTCCCGTTCCTCCAGGCGCATCAGGCCAAAGTCGTTGGACAGGGTCTCCGTGGCGCTAACGATCAGATAGCCTCCGAGGTTGAGCAAGGCTTGCAGGCGCTGCTGAATCGCCCGGCGGGTTGCAACGTCAAAATAGATGGATACGTTACGGAAAAACACCACATCCTGCCCGACCCAGTCCTGGGGATACGCCTCGGCCAGCAGATTGACCTGGCGCAGGGCGACCAGACGGCGGATAGCCGGATCGAGTTGGCGATGGTGCGCGTCGACCGGCGTGAAATAGCGCTCGGTCAATTCGGGCGACAAGGTACGGAAGGAGTACGCGCCATAAACGCCGGTCCGGGCTTTGTCCAGCGCCTGAAGATCCACATCGCCCCCGCTGATCTCAAACAGGCGCTCAACGCTTTCTCCATACTGTTCACGCAACGCCATGGCCATAGAATAGGGTTCTTCGCCGGTGGAACAACCCATTGACAACATCCGCACCCGCTGCCCCGGAGCCGTCCGGGTCAGCAGCTCCGGTATCAAGACCCCGGTTAACAGCCGTAGATGCTGCGGTTCGCGATAAAAATACGTTTCATTGATCGTCAGCAGGCTGGTCAGCTCATGCCATTCGGCTTCGTCGGCCGCCAGGCGCTGTAGATAAGCAGCGACCGACACTGCGCCCGTACCGGCGAGGCGTTTTGCCAGGGCGCGGCGCAGCGCATCTTCCGTATGCTCGGCAAATTGCAGCCCCAACCGTTCCTTGATCAACGACTTGATCGGTTCCAGGTTCATCGCTGCTCCCAGCGCATTTGCGGAGCCGTGGACGCCAGTCGTTCCATTTCACCGGCCATCGCCGCGAGGGGCAGCACGGACTGGACACTACCGGCGATGATGGCTTCCCGATTCATCCCGTAGACCACTGAAGTGGCCTCATCCTGGCCGAGGGTCATGCCACCGGCGCTGCGGATAGCCGTCATGCCCTTTACGCCATCGCGACCCATGCCGGTCAGAATGACGCCGACCGCCGAAGAGCCAAAGACCTCCGCGACCGTCGTCAACAGCACATCGCAACTCGGGCGATAAATATCCCGGTCCGCCCGGGGCCGGAGCTGGATACGCCGAGTGGGCGTGATCGCCAGATGGCTGGTGGAATTGGCCAGGTAAATCCGCCCCGGAACCAGGAACTCGCCGTCCTGAGCCATCGTAACGGTCAACGGGCACAGTTCATTGAGCCAGGCGGCCATGCCCGCCGCGAAGCCGTCCGAGATATGTTGCGCAATCAGCACCGGGGCCGGGAAATGGGCAGGCAATCGGGGCAGAATCTGCGCGAGAGCCTGCGGACCACCGGTAGAAACCGCAATGGCAAAAACCCGTCCATGGAACCGCACATTGGCCCCCCTAACCTCCCCGGCCAACGGCGCGGGCGGTGCTAAGGAAAGCTTCCCCGCCAGTGGCAAGGGGGTTAGGGCCGGAGCCGCTATCGGGGCATGTCTGCTGCGAATGTGACGAATTACCGGCACTCCCGCCAGCATCTTGAGGCGCGAGGTGAACTCCGGCCCGTCATCCACCGAGGGTTTGTGGGTCGCTTCCAGTGCCCCACGGCTCACTGCTGCCATCGCGTTGCGGGCATCCGCGACATCGGAAAGCACCAGAATCGGCGTCGGCCGGGTCGCCATGATTTCCTCAATCGCTTCCATCCCGCCCATCACCGGCATTTGCAGATCCATCGTAATAATGTCCGGCTGCAACGCCAGCGCCTGCGTCACCGCTTGCCGACCATTCTCGGCTTGACCGCAGATGGTCAGCCCTTCGGTCATCTCCACCAACGCCTCGATGAGGGCGCGAACCATAGCGCTGTCATCGACGACCAAGACCCGGACGTCGGCCATCAGCGCACACCCGACCCTGGTACCGCCGCATCAGCCAGCGCTGGACTGGGCGCCGCGCCGTCCGTTCGCAAGGTGAAGCGGCCGACCAACTCTTTGAGTGTCGCAGACAACCGGGTCATTTCTTGCGCAATGTCCGAAATGCGGCGCACCGAATGGGCGGTATCCGCACTGGCGGTGACAATCTCCCGCAAGGCAATGACGACCTGACTACTGGCGGTCTTCTGCTGCTGCGTGGAAAAGCTGATTTGCTGGGCGGAGCGGGTCGTTTCGCTGGCCCCCTCCACCAGTGCACCCAGAAACCCGGCAGTCCGCGATGATTCTTCCATACCGTGATTGATCCCGGCCGTGCCTTTCTCGGAGGTGATCACCAGCCGACTGATTGATTCCTGAATCTCGCTGACCTTTTTCTCAATTTCCTCGGTGGATTCGGTCACGGAATCCGCCAGTCGCCGAATTTCCGCCGCCACCACCCCAAAACGCTTGCCCGCTTCTCCCGCTGACGACGCCTCCAGCGCCGCGTTGAACGCGATCAGCTTGGTCTGATCGGCGATGGTATTAATGATCTTCATGATCTTGGCGATTTCCCGGGATTTGCCGCCCAGGCTGACAATTTCGGTCAAGGCGTGCTGATTGTCGCCGCGAATATCCTCCATCCGCGCCACCAGTCGCTGCATAGCGTCAGCCCCCTGCCGACTGTCATCGTAGGTACGCCGGGCGATGGCCACCACTGATTCGGAGTATTCAGCGATTTGCATGGAAGACGCTGACAGTTCCTCCATGGTGGAAGTAATTTCCGCAACGGACGACGACATCTCGCTGGAGGTGGCAGCCTGACTGTCTACGGCCAGGGCAATGTCCTGCGATGCGGCATACACCGAACGGGCGTTAGCCTCCACCTGAGCGACCAGATCATGCAGATGGCCGCGCATCTGATTGGCCGCCTGTGCCAGTTCCGCCAGTTCATCACGACCATCCACCGCGACCTCCCCGGTCAAATGACCCGCCGCGATTTGATTCATGCCGACCGATAGCAACCGAATCCGCCGGGTCAATCGGTGCGCCGTGAACAGTGCAATCGCCAGACTGAGCAGCAGCACCAGAACGCCGATCCATCCGGCCTGACGAGTCACTTGATCGAGGGTTTGCTGGTAGGGGCGGTGATCCATGGCGACTTCTATCACGCCAATGGGTGCGCCCGAGTAGTCGTTGACCACCGTGGCATAAACCGCGACCGGCGCACCCTTGAGTAGCGTCGTGGCAAATTGAGGTTCACCGGCGAAAGCGGCCTTCAACAGGGTTTGATCCAGAATCGGTTGAGCGCCCCAGGTGCTGGCGAAAGTCTCAATCACGCCGTCATGGATGCGGTGCAATCCGGCTTCCACTCCACGATTTTTCTTGAAAGCGTCGAAAAAGGGCTGGCCGAATGACATGCCAAATTCCACTGAACCCAGATGTTTCCCCTGCAGATAGACCGGAACCATGCCCCGCGCCCCCAGTCCCGCTACCCCGCTTTCCAGGCCGCGCTGGGATTGCAACCGGGTATTCGTCTCGACGACCGAGTGGCGGAAGCTGGAAAGATCATCACCGTATTTTTCCGGTTGATGCAATCGCAGGAACGAGGTCGCGGGCGGGGTGTGAAATTGAAACTGTACAGCGCCGTAGAGTTTGGCCAACCGCTCATAGGGGGGGAGCAACTGAGTCCGCAACCCCTCCCGGTCACCGGCAGCGAACCGTTCCTGCACCTCCGGGAGATTGGCCACCAGGGTGCTGAGCGCTTCCGCCAGCCGGGTTTCCGCCGCGACATTGAACAGAATGGCCTCGGCGTGCTGGCGTAAATCCGCCCGCTCGGCGTCTTGGATCACCCGGCGCAGATTGCGCAGATTGTCGTAGGTGAGTCCGGCAACGGCCAGCACGATAGCGATGCCCATACCGAGGACGATGTTGGCCCAAAGGCGAAGGTTTTTGAACATGAGGCGGCTCTTTATTTTGGATATCGGAAAGTTCTCGGCGGCTACCGGTTCGCCTATTTCGGGATTTTACTCTGTTGCAGCGGGCAGTGATCCGCGAAGTAGTATTTCTTAACGCCCAGCGTTGGCCACGGTCAAAATCTGCTCCACCGCATTCCAGTGTGCGCATCCATTGCCGCCCGCGCCGCGCCAAAGTCAATCAACTCCACCTGCCGGTCGCGGGCGGTGTAGACGGCCAGTCTCCCTTGAATCCACTGAAAACCCGATTATTTAAACAAATCCTCGGGCCGCTCAGCGGTCAGGATGCGCTGAATCCAGCTTTGCAGTTGTCCGGAAGGCGCATCGTAAATCCGCTGCTCCACCTCGGGTGCCGGAGCGCCAAATTTGGCCCGGAACAACGTTAATAACGACTTGGCCTCGCCACGTTGCTCGCCGCGTTGCTCGCCGCGTTGCTCGCCGCGTTGCTCGCCGCGTTCTTCGGCGAAGCGTTCCCAACTCATCACGTAAGACATCTGAGTTTGCTCCTCATAAGTGATCAATTCCTGTTGTAATTCCAGTTCCAGTTCTTCAGGCAGCCGGATCAACCAGTCAATGAAGCGTAATAACTGGAGAACATCCTCCCGCGAATAGCGATATTCATACAACAGCCAGATCAGTTCGCGCTTCCGCATCTGGCGTACCGGTTTCTTCGTGCGCTGATGAGCAACCAATTGCGCCATCGCCACCACGGCAAACGGATTGGTCGCCGCCAGGGCGCGTAATTCGTCCCAGCGCACCCACCACGCCTGCAGATTATGCACCCGGAAGGTGAACCGCTCACCATAGCCGCCCCGTTCGGCGGTATAGGTTCCCAAGCCACTGGTATCTCGCTGATGAGTGACCACCGCCAGACTGATGATCTCGACCTCGCCATGCCGGTCGTGAATCCGGTAGTAGTACTGGAACATCCGGTGATTGAAGGGGGCATCGGCTTTGCCCTGTACTTCAATGTGAATGAGCAGCCAGACCGCCGACCCTTCCTTGAGGAAGACTTTGACCAGGCGGTCCGCGTAGCGTTTACCCATGCTTGAGTCGCCAGTCAGCTTTTGCAATTCAGCATCCAGGAATTCATGCGGCTGGCTCCAGTCAATCCAGCGATGTACCTCCGGGAAGAACAACCGCATGAACGGCTCGAAATACACGGTAATGGCTTCCTTCCAGGGAGAATCAAAATCCTGGTAGGTCGCCGTCGCATTGTCGTTGGGTGTCGGGTCAGATTCAGGAGAGGATGATGTCATTGGCAATTTTCCAAGGCTGAATTTTGAGTACTTCCGGGGATTCCTTCACGTCGCCTACCGATTCGCTAAACCCACTTCAAACCGATAGCGGCGATCCCCCAGATAAAAGCGCGTGCCGGGTGGCAACTGATGCGCTTGGTTCGGCGGCAACCGCTCACCGGCTTCCAGAAACGTGCCATTACGTGACCCGCAATCCTCCAGCAGAAACTGATCGGTCTGTGCATCAAAGCGCAATAACGCATGTTGCCGGCCCACTTCCACGCATTCCGCCGGGAAGACCAGTTGGCACAACCGGGGATCGCGGCCCATCGCCAACGCGCCTTCGGATAAATCCAGCACATTGCCCGCAAACGGTCCACCCAGACCCCGCAGTTGCGGTCCGAAGGGTCGGGGGGTGTTGGACGGTGCTTTACCCTTTGATTTTCCAATGGGAATCCCGACACGCTGCCGCCAAGTCCAAAGTCCGCCAGCGGTCAGGAACAGCAGCAGCGTCAACACCAGCGCAGCCACCGGTTCCCGCCGCGCCAGACGAACCATCGGTTCCAGAAGTCCCGGATTATCCACGGTGAAGGGTAGCCCCAGCGTCCGTAATCCGGGGAGCAATTCGTCGATGTGGATCGCCCAGGCAATATTTTCCGCCAGCGGCACCCGCTCCAGTCCCCACTCCGGTTTGCCTTGGGCATCAGGGGAAATCGTCGGCACCAGAGTCAGAGATTTCATCACGCTGACGCCAATAATCCGGCCCGCTTCGTTAAAGATGGGGCCGCCCGAGTGGCCGGGATTGATGGCGGCGTCGATCTGATAAAGGCCAACACCCTGTTCTGAACGCACTTGGGCGCTGATCCCGCCCCGGCTGACCTTGACGGTGAGCAGGCTGTCGCTATCGACCAGATCATCCGCCGCGCCGGGGAAGCCCAGCACAAACACCGCTTCGTCATCCCGGACATTTTGGCTGGTGGTGAAGGCCGCGACTGGCCGATCCAGTTTTTGATGAACGGCGAGAATGGCCAGATCCCGCTCCGGCTCTTTCCAAACTACTCGCGCCGGGGCCAGTTGCTGCGGCCCGAGCAGCACGCCCATCTGGCCGCCCTTGGTCATACATTCCGCGTTGTGCCAGTTGGTGGCGATATGCTGGCCGTCGCCGACCACGAACCCGGAACCGGTAGTGATTTTGGCGTCCTGCTTGCACAGTACCCGCACCGTGCTGGCCCGCATGTCCTCCAGCGAAGGGGCGCAACCGGTCAGGAGTAACACCGCACCGAGCGCCATCCACCAACGATGACGCCGGGGTACGGAACGCGGCTTGGCGTCCCCGACTTCCCCCACTTTCCCGACCGCCAGAATCGTTACAGTCAGATTGTCCTGATGGGGGATTTGCCGAGCCAGTACTCGATCGACCACCGCCTCGGCGGCGGCTTGCGGTTCGGGACAACGCGCCAGTTCTTCCCCCATTTC
>JFJP01002465.1_pt1 | contig 10086 bp, 11 predicted proteins | sample 431651 | NCBI WGS metagenome assembly JFJP01 (sample SAMN02602958, study PRJNA72255) | Microbial mat metagenome, whole genome shotgun sequencing project. | biome: fresh water; feature: sink hole; material: water; isolation source: purple microbial (photo- and chemosynthetic) mats found in... | reverse complement strand
GAATCCAAACAAAAGCTGCTGGCGGCGGTGGTGCAGGATACTTCGGAGGAATTCAGTTCGCTGTGCGAATGCCGGGGAGAATTCAGTGGCGATCCGCGCGAAGATTTGGAGCGTTTTGCGCAGGTTTACAACGCCTCGCTTGAGCGCTGCGAGGGCATGGCCCGTGCGTTGGTGGGCGATGGACATCGGCGTCCGACCCTGTGCAAGGAGCTGGTCGGCGATGTGATCGAGCCATTTCACCGGAGCATCGCGTGTTATTTGGAAAAGCTGAAATCCGACGGCCTCGTGCGTGAGAATTTGAACTCGGCGGCGTTCGCGCAGGTTTTCACCTCATCGTTGTTCGGTGGGCTCTTGCGGCGCACTTCCGGACTTTCGGATTTGGATCGCGATGCGTGGTTGCGCGAAACCGTGGACATTTTTGTCCATGGCATCGAGGTCGCAAAATAGGCGGAGTTTCTCATGCACTCCGGAGATTGACTCGCCGCCGGGGCTTGATCAGTTTCGCCGCGTATGAGCCAAACACCACAAGTCGGAATTGTCATGGGCAGCGCATCGGACTGGCCGATCATGGAGCACGCCGCCCGCACCCTGCGGGATTTCGGGATTCCATGGGTCGCGGAAGTCGCCAGCGCCCATCGTTCATTGGACAAGCTTCAGGGATTTGTCGGTCCCGCCCGTGAGAACGGCCTGAAATGCATCATCGCCGGAGCTGGCGCTGCTGCGCATCTGGCTGGCGTGACGGCGGCGATCACGGACATTCCGGTGCTCGCCGTGCCGATCGATTCCACCTCGCTCAAGGGCCTGGACGCTTTGTTGGCGATGGTTCAAATGCCGGGCGGTATCCCCGTGGCCACCTTCGCTATCGGCAAGGCTGGTGCGGTGAACGCAGCGCTTTTCGCCGTGGCGATGCTGGCCAATGAAGACCCGGAAATGGCCGCAAAGCTCGCGGCTTTCCGCAAGAAACAAAGCGACAAGGTGAAAGCCGCAGTGCTGCCACCACTCGAGCCATTGGATTGAGGCGTGGCGGAAATGGGCACCAATCTGCCGGCGCTGCTGGGATTTCACGGATCCCTCCGTGTCCCACATTTTAGTGACATGACAGACTTCAGAAACTGAGGCAGAGTTTCTCTTGTCGAGGGGAGAGGTCCCCGGTTTCAACGAGATCCTTGGTTTCACATTAAGGAGTTCATGACAAAAACTTTAGAGGTCGCACGAGTGTGCGGCCTCTTTTGTTTAGTGGGGGTGGTTTATGAATGCCTCGGCGCCGGTAAGGCGTGACCGCCGGGCGCTGCTTGCCCCGCGTAGTTTTAACGAAGCCTGGGCCCACTTTTCCGCCGCATGGCGGTGCCTAATGGGACGCACCCGAGAAAGTGAAACCCAAAGAGCGAAGCTCCCACTTTTCTCTCACAAGCTCACGCGCCAAGCATTCACATTTCAGTTGCGGTCCGCGCACAGGCGACAAGTGGGCGGACCGGGCCGGTCCGCCCTACCGGGGCTGCCTCGCTGCCGCTCCTCCAATCAACCTAGAATCCCCAGGCCGGGCAGTGGTTGAACTGGGTGAAAAGGAAGCCAATATGATGGGAAAATTGATCAAAAATATGAAGAGATGTTAATTCGTATACTCTGGTTCCCATTGATCTTGGTTCTCGAATACAGCTGACAGGCAGGTAGCCTACTCTCAAAAAACCGCCGCCATTCATCTTATCATTTGGCGTGATTTATGCTTTAGAATCATTCCCAGCTTTTATTGCCATGATGGGATTCCACCACCAAGAGCGCCGTCCATATGATCGACCCAAACCACAAGGTCCCAAGCTCTCTGAGCGAAGCCCTGCACTTGATCAGTGGTTTGCACCAACAGCAAAATGACCTGGAGTTGCAGGATCTCGAATTACTCCGGGAGTTGGAGATACTCCGGCAGCAGAATGCCGAAATCCAACACCAGCACGAAACAACACGCCTCTTCATCTCGGCGATCGACCAATGCTCGGAATCGATTTTCTTCACCGACATCAAAGGCAAGATCCTATACGTCAACCGCAGCTTCGAACAACACAGTGGATACACCCGCAAGGAGCTGCTAGGCCAAACACCACGCATCCTTAAAAGCGGCGTGCATTCGAGGAATTTCTATAAGGAGATGTGGTCAACGCTGCTGAAGGGAAACATCTGGCACTCACGCATTACGAACAAGCACAAGGATGGGACTCTTTATTACGAGGAGGCCAACGTCAGCCCAGTGCGCAACGCTGAAGGCAAAATCACCAGCTTCGTCTCGGTGAAAACCAATATCACTGAACTGCTCAAGAACCAGCGGGAACTCGAAGAGACAAACGCGGAGCTATCGAGATCAAACACCGAACTTGAGCAGTTCGCCTATGTCGCCTCGCACGACCTGCAAGAACCAATTCGCTCCGTCAGCAGCTGCATGCAGTTGCTGGGAAAATACTACGTCGGCCAGATCGACGATCGCGCGGACGAATTCATCCGCCACGCCGTGGATGCCTGCCGGCGCATGCGCGACATGATCGACGGCCTGCTCACACTTTCCCGAGTGCAAACCGTCACTGACCATTTGGTATCCACTGCTACCGCCCAAATCCTGCGCCAAGCCTGCAGCAACCTAGCCCATGCCATCGAAACAAGCCATGCCCGGATCGATCACGATCCCCTGCCAGTGGTGTTCGCTCATCCCCAAATGCTTATCCACTTGTTTCAAAACCTCATCAGCAACGCCCTCAAATTCAGCGGAGACGAGTCTCCAATCATCCATGTGGGGGCCCGGCGCGTCGGCGACGACTGCGTGTTCTCGGTCAAGGATGAGGGCATTGGCATCGAACCCCATCATTTCGAACGCATTTTCCAACTTTTCCAACGTCTTCACACCCGGGAAGAATACGCGGGCACCGGCCTCGGATTGGCAATCTGCAAGAAAATCGTCGACCAGCACGGCGGCAGAATCTGGGTCGAATCCAACCCCGGCAAAGGCTCGACCTTTTTCTTCACCCTTCCCGCCGTCCGTCCGGCAGACCCGTCACACCCCGAGTAAACCACCCCCCTGTCCTTCACTCCAACATGCAAACCCGACTCTTCCACATCCTGATAGTTGATGACAACCCCACGGACCTGATGATCATGCGTGAGGCGTTCAAGAACACCCGCGTGGAAGCCGTCCTGGAGAGCGTAAGCAATGGCGATGAGGCGATGAAATTCCTGCGCCGCGTCGGCGGATTTTCCAAGTCGCCGCGACCGGATTTGATCATCCTCGATCTCAACATGCCCCGCAAGAACGGCCACGAGGTGCTTGCCGAGATCAAATCCGACCCACTGCTCCTGCGCATTCCGGTGATTATTCTAACCACCTCCCAGGCCGAGGAAGATGTGTCGCGAGCCTATGCTGCCCATGCCAACTGCTACGTGCGCAAACCGGTGGACTTCGTGGAATCCGCGCGGGTCATGGCGGTGGTCGAAAGCTTCTGGTTTAACACGGTCACTCTACCCGTCACCAAGCCCTATGTGGCCTAGATCTCGACTTGGATTATCCATTTCCTCCAGCCCTTAAGCTAGCGCCATTCGGGTCAGTCCTCGCGGATTCACATGAATGCGGTCAGGCGGAATCATGGAAGATGGGATTCGGGGCAATCACGCCTCATCAGACCGGTCATTCTTTCATCAAGGGTTGTTTTTAATTTCTCTTTTCATGCTCTAATCTTGAACTGCGGATGGAGGCAGCATAGTCCGTCGGTATGAAATTTCTCATCTGCGCTCTGTTGTTGGCGGTTCCGGCTATGGCAGATGTGACGCAGCCTAAGGACGAGATACGCCTGGTCTTCGCTGGCGACATCATGCTGGCCGACGGACCGGGCAAGGCGATGGCGCGCGGTGTGGATCCATTCGCGGAGTTCGCAGAGGTGTTCGCGGAAGCGGATGCCGCGATCGGCAATCTCGAATGCGTGATCTCAACAGTCGGAACCGCCGACAAGAAACCGTGGACGTTCCAGGCCAATCCCGATGTCCTGCCAGTGCTGGCACGCCACTTTGATGTCGTTTCGTTGGCAAACAACCACACCGGCGATTTCGGCCACGATGCGTTTCTGCAACAACTCGAGTTGTTGCAAAAACACAAGCTGCCGTATTTCGGCGGAGGCAGGAACTGCGCGGAGGCACGGACACCTCACCTGCTCGATATCCGGGGAACCAAGATCGCCCTGTTGGCATACAACGACTATCAACCGCGCCGCTTCGAGGCCGGTCCCTCCTGGCCCGGCGTGGCATGGAGCGTGGACGAACAGATCGTCGCGGACATCAAAGCCGCGCGCACCCGCCATCACGCCGATCTGGTCATCCCATTCATGCACTGGGGTTCCGAATACGACCCCGCCACGGATCGCGAAAAACAACTGGCGCATCTGCTGATCGACTCCGGAGCAGACCTGGTCGTCGGAGGACACCCCCATGTCACCCAGGAAACCGAGTCTTACAAGGGCAAGCTGATCGTTTACAGCCTCGGAAATTTCGTCTTCGACGGCTTCGAGGAAGGCCCGGCCCGGACCGGTTGGCTACTGCGCCTCCGCCTCAACAAAAAAGGCCTCATCGCATGGGACACTGTGGTCGCAAAGATCGACGCGGAAGGCATCCCGCACCTGGATAAAAATGCCGCCAGTCCATCCGGTCGGTGAACTCAAGATCATCTTGCGTGCCTATACTCCCGCAGCCTACTTACTCGATTGAACCGCATGAAAATAAGCGCTCTCATCTGTGGGGTGCTACTGCTAATCGCAGTGGCGGTCGTGATGATTTTCGTGGGTCAGGACGGTTCCAGTCGCGACGACACCGGGACGGCGGAGGGGCAATCCGCCGATGAACATGCGCGAGTCATGCTGGCTCAGGGGGAAGCCAACTGGCGTAAGGGGGATCTGGTTGCGGCGAAGATGCTCTATCAACGTGTCCGGAACCACGCTAAGGAAAAGGAGCTCCGCTTGGATGCGGTGTTGGGTCTTGTGCGTGTGCGCCGGGTTGAGCGGCAGTTTGCAGAGGCCATCGCGGAGTTGGACTCCTTGAAGGAATTTGACAGCAACGACGAACAGGTTCGAATCCGGATGGCGAGGGCGGAGGTGAATTTTGACATGGAGGACTACGAGCGGGCACGCGAGGATGTCAAATGGGTGCTTGGTCAAGAAGCCAGTCACGCGGACGCAAGGATCTTGGAAGGGAAAATCCAGCTTAAGACGCACTTTCTTGGCAAAGCCATCGATGATGAATGGGGGGCGGAAATTCGCAACCATGAGATTCAGTTCGGAGATCCTTTGGTGGTCAACTTTTACGACCCGATATTGGAATCCAACCACGGGATCGAATTGACCGTAGCGAGTGGTTTGGGTGACCAGGAGGATCTCATGCTGCATCCTGTGGATTCGAAACATGGGAGGTATCGGGGGGCGCTGCCAACCAGCACAGGTAAACCCGTAGCAGGCGACAGACAGTTGCAAACGCAAGTCGGCGACAGCATCACCGTGGAGTATATGCCCCGCGCGGACATCCCCGCCCACCGGATCGAGGTGCAAGTGGTGGAGAGTAAATGACATTGGAAGGGATCTTCCTCGCGCTCGGCAAACTGCTCGCGCCCATCCCGCAACCTCCTTTTCTCCTTCCGCCGACCGGCCCAGAGCGGCTATGCCGCTCGGTTATTCGTTATTGGCATAGGAACTGACAGTCGGCTCTGCCTCTCCAAAGAACCCATAACTTCGCCGCAGGCGGCCCTTCAGCGTATTCTCCGCGCTGGGTGAAAAAGTAAATTCCTAGCATTCCTTCGAAGAACCCGCTGTTATGGAGTGACAGATAAAAAACATAACAGACTCCAGAAATTCAGGCAGAGTTTCTCTTGTCGAGGGGAGGGGGCTCCGGTTTCAACGAGATCCTTGGTTTCAAATTAAGGAGTTCATGACAAAAACTATAGAGGTCGCACGAGTGTGCGGCCTCTTTTGTTTTCGGAGGGCGATGCATGATCGCCCTGCCCATGAGGGGGCAATGGGAAGTGCTTCACTCATCTCATTGGCTTCTCATGGACAACGGCGGACACGTTCCGCCGCTCCTTGTTTCATTCGAGGCTATCTCCACAAAAAACCGGCGTCCCCTTGTGAGGACGCCGGCTTGATGAATGGGGGTCTAGCGGTTCGGAGACCGCTTTTCCTTGGGGCGCTTCGGAGATCGCCCCACCATGACTCAGTCACCGGAGACTCCGGCGGCTTCGGCTTGCTCGGCTTTTTGGTCGCGGAGCCAGGCGCGGCGTGGATTCCCTTGATGTTTTTGCCACCAGGCCCGATCAGTTCGCCGATGCGATCCGGCAGAGCACAACCGCTGCCAAAGACCTGTGCAACGACACCGACAATTCCTGTTTCGCATCGCATGAATCGCCTTGCATCCTGCTTGCCGAAGGGCGTCCCGCTGATCTAGCATCGGTGCATGGCCCGTCCACATTGTCCCCGCAGAATCGCCGATCTTCCGGGTGTCGTATTCTTCAAACCTGCTGGCATCCCGTTGCGCGATCTGGAGGAAAGGATTCTTCCACTCGATCAATTCGAGGCATTGCGCCTGGCTGACGTCAAGGGCATGCCGCAGATCGACGCCGCCCGCCTAATGGGGATTTCCCGCCAGACCTTCAGCCGAATTCTCGCCCGCGCGCGCCAGACGGTGGCCACCTGCATGACGCAGGGAATGGCCATTCGTATCGAGGGAGGCGTGATAAAACTCGATACCAAACCCAAGCTGCGCAAGGGTCGCGGAGAAAAGCCTGCTTGTTGATCGGTTTTTCTCCTTGCACGCGCCATGTTATGGGCACATGCTCAAAACATGATCAAGGTTGGGTCGACTATGCGGGTTGCCGTGGCGGAGAAGGAAAAGGAGAACACACTTGCCCCACGTCTGGGCCGGGCGGTCAAGTTCGCGTTGTTCAATGCGGCCGGCAAGGATGTCCGCGGACCGTTTTACCGCATACGCCATGACAACCCCGGCAGCGTTTGTGATCAACATGCCGAACTGCAGTCCCTGCTGCATGATTGCAAGGTGGTGATTACCGGCTCGGTCGGCCCGTCGATGGCGCGGCGCCTGTGTGATCTTGGAATCGAAGTGGTGGCGACCCCCGAGAGACGCTCCTCCGCGCAGTTGGTTGCCCGTTATCTTGCCGGAACCCTTGAGAAAAGCCTGCCATGAATGTCGAAATCCTGTCGCGCATCCAGTTCGCCTTCACTGCGGCGTTCCACTATCTTTATCCGCCGCTGAGCATCGGACTGGGCGTGATTCTGGTGATGATGGAGGCGGCATGGCTGAAGACGCACAATCCACTCTATCACAACATGGCGCGCTTCTGGACCAAGGTCTTCGGCCTGATCTTCGGGCTTGGCGTGGCCACCGGCATCGTGCTCGAATTCGAGTTCGGCACCAACTGGGCGTCCTACTCACGCTTTGTCGGCGACATCTTCGGCAGCGCGCTGGCCGCCGAGGGAATCTTCGCTTTTTTCCTCGAATCCGGCTTTCTGGCAATTCTGCTCTTCGGCTGGGACAAGGTAGGCCCCAAGATGCATTTCTTCGCCACCTGCATGGTCGCACTCGGCGCGCACTTCAGCGCGGTATGGATCATTGTGGCGAATTCCTGGCAGCAAACACCAGCTGGTTCCCACCTCGAAATCGCAGGCAACGTCGTGCCTCCGGGACATGCCTTTGAGATCACCGATTTTGGGCATGCCCGCATGGTCATCGATGATTTCTGGGGCGTGGTGTTCAACCCCTCGTCGATGGACCGGCTCACACACACCCTGGTGGGGGCCTGGTTGTCGGGGGCATTCCTGGTGATCAGCGTGGCGGCGTTCTATCAACTCAAGCGGCGGCATACGGAGTTCGCCACGGCCTCGCTCAAGTTCGGCCTGGTGCTGGCGGTGGTGGCTTCTCTGCTTTCGCTCTTCACTGGCCACGGTTCCGCCGGCGGCGTGGCAAAAAACCAACCGTCCAAGCTGGCGGCGATGGAAGGGCTCTGGGAAACCGGACCGGCAGCACCGCTCCATCCCTTCGGCTGGGTGGATGCGTCTAACGAAAAAACGATCGGCCCAAAAATCCCGGCAGGCCTGAGCCTGTTGGTCGGTGGAAGGAAAGACCATGTGGTCACCGGGTTGAATGACATCCCGCCGGACCTCCGCCCGCCAGTGCAAGCAACGTTCCAATGTTTCCACGTCATGGTGGGCATTGGTTTCGCGCTAATCGGCCTGTCGTTCTGGGGAGCTTTCCTGTGGTGGCGTGGAAAGCTGGCCGCCACGAAAAACCTCGCGTCGCGCTGGTTCTTGTGTCTGGCGGTGCCCTCGGTGCTGTTACCACAAATCGGCAACCAAGCCGGATGGTTCACAGCGGAAATCGGCCGCCAGCCATGGATCGTCTGGGGCTACCTGCGGACTAGCGATGGCTTGTCTGCCGTGGTGAAAGCCAATCAGGTAATGGCCTCATTGATCGGCTTCGGCATAATCTATCTGTTATTATTCGCACTCTTCCTTTTCCTGCTCAACCGCAAGATCCAACACGGGCCGGAACCGATGGAGGAAAGCCATGACCTTCCGGAAACCTGGCTCAAATCGGCCCGCGCCTAACACTCCGAAATCATGGATTACAATCTTCTCTGGTTCGTGCTGGTGGGCGTGTTGTTCGCCGGCTATGCGATGCTCGACGGCTTTGACCTCGGCGTGGGAGCGCTGATCCTGCGGGTCAGAGACGATCACGACCGCCGCGTGCTCTACAACGCGATCGGTCCGGTTTGGGACGGCAACGAGGTGTGGCTGGTGACCGGCGGCGGCGCGTTGTTCGCGGCGTTTCCACCGGTGTATGCCACGGTTTTTTCCGGTTTCTACATGGCGTTCATGCTGCTGCTCTTCGCGCTGATTTTCCGCGCGGTGGCCATCGAATTCCGCAGCAAGGAACCCTGGCCGTGGTGGCGCAAGTGGTGGGACCGCGGGTTTTTCGCAGGCAGCACCACGGCATCCCTACTGATCGGCGTGGCCATGGGCAATATTGTTTGGGGAATCCCGCTCGATGCCCGCGGAGAATTCGCCGGCACGTTTTTCGGACTGCTCCATCCCTACGCGCTGCTCATGGGAGTGACCACCGTGGTGCTGTTCATGATGCACGGCGCGATCTATCTGCACATGAAAACCGAAGGCGCGCTCCAAGCCATCGTCCGCGAATGGATCAACCCGTTGATCATCGCATTCATCGTCTGCTTCTCGTTGACCACTCTGGCGACGTTGCTCTATGTGCCGCGCATGACCGCCATTCTGCGCGCCCAGCCTGCCCTCTTCGGCGTGGTTGTGTTGCTAGTGCTGGCCGTCGCCAATCTGCCACGGGAAATCCACCGCGGGCGCGACGGCGGCGCATTCCTGAGTTCCTGCGCCACGATGCTTTTGCTGATGGCCTTGTTCGGCCTCGGGATGTTCCCGAACATGGTCTATTCGGTGCCTGATCCATCCCATTCCCTCACCGCCTACAACGCGGCATCCACGGAGAAGACGCTGAAAATCATGACTCTTATCGCCGCCATCGGCGTGCCGATCGTGCTCACCTATACCGTCACCGTGTATTACATCTTCCGCGGAAAAGTAAAAGTCGGCAAAGACAGTTATTGAATCGTTCCACCCACCCAAAAACCATGACCAGACAGGAAATTCTCGACCTCGATTTTATTGAAGCCCGCCACAAGCTGATCGACATCGGCGCGTTTCTAGATCGCGTCGCCCGCTCCGAAGGCGAGGACGATTTCCGCATGGAGGCATTTCATGCCGCCATAGTGGAACTGCTCCGTCGCGAACCGCATGCCGCAAAACGCGTGCTGCTCGTCTTCAGCGATCCCACCCACAACCCCATCCCCACCGCCACCACACAAGGTGCCTGCGGTGCCTGGCCAAGAGAAGATCGTGGATTACAGATCCACGCTTAAATCTTATCCTATCTTCTATCCACAATCTCCACCACCCATGCGCTACATCGAACCCCACGCCCACATGGTCAGCCGCACCACGGACGACTACATCGCCATGGCGGCCAGCGGCTGCA
>JFJP01047483.1_pt1 | contig 10088 bp, 8 predicted proteins | sample 431651 | NCBI WGS metagenome assembly JFJP01 (sample SAMN02602958, study PRJNA72255) | Microbial mat metagenome, whole genome shotgun sequencing project. | biome: fresh water; feature: sink hole; material: water; isolation source: purple microbial (photo- and chemosynthetic) mats found in... | reverse complement strand
GGCTCGCGAAGTTGCTTCATGCCTAATTAAAAATGTTAAAATTTATTCCAATACCCATTAAAAATCTATTCGAATGAAAAATCTATTGAAATTCACTTTGGTTTTACTCAGTATTATTCTATGTGTACAATGCAGCAACATAAAACCCATGATTGACCTTAAAACATTTGAGCATGATCGGATTATAAGGTTGGCAGATATGTATATGAGTGAGACGCCAGTGACGGTTACCTCTTTTAGTAGTGAACGCAGTATGGGAGGTATTCACGATTTTTATTCAGAAGGGGATTATTGGTGGCCTAATCCAGAAGATCTTGATGGACCCTATATTAGAAGAGATGGAAACACGAATCCTGAAAATTTTGAAGCCCATCGAAAAGCCATGCGCAACCTTAGCAAATGGGTTCCTGCATTGGTAGCGGCTTATGAAATTACAGGCGATAAAAAATATGCCGAGCATGCGCTGGATCATCTAATGGCTTGGTTCGTAAATGAAGAAACCATGATGAATCCTAATCTTTTATACAGTCAGGCAATAAAAGGTATTGTCTCAGGACGAGGAATAGGTATTATTGATACCATTCATCTGATTGAGGTGGCAAAAGCCATTGAAAAACTCATGAGTTTAGCTTTTTTAGATGCCGATAATTCAGAATTAATATTGAAATGGTTCAGGCAATACAATACCTGGCTTACAACACACCAATATGGAATTGATGAACGCGACCATGGGAATAACCATAGCGCATGGTGGGTGGCTCAGGTAGCAGAATTTTCCAATCTTACAGAAGATACCATAAATATGGCTTTTTGTCGTAAATTGTATAAAGAAGTTATTTTACCAAATCAAATGGATAGTTTGGGACGATTTTCTGACGAATTAGCCCGCACCAAACCCTATTCCTATTCATTATTTAATTTAGAAGCTTTTACATTAATTTGCCATATTCTGTCTACCGATGAAGATAATTTATGGGCTTATACAGCGGAAAATGGCCAAAGTACAAGGCTTGCGCTGGAATTTATGTACCCATTTATAAAGGATAAAGCTTTATGGCCCTACCCAAAGGATATAGTCCATTTTGACGAATTGCCAGTAAGAGGCTCTGCACTATTTTTTGGTGGATTGGCTTACAATAGTAAAGAATATATTGAATTGTGGAAAAATCTTGAGTCTGATCCAACAGATGATGAAATTATTAGAACATTCGTTATTAGGCAGCCCATTTTGTGGGTGAATTAATCAGTCAAAAAATTAAAGTAAATTTATGAGGTATAGATAAAGCAAAATATTATGAAAATAAATATGAATAATAAGTTTGTGCTAATCGTTTCAATGGGATTGGCTTTTTTCTTTTTTACAACAAAAATATTAGTGGCCCAACACGAAATTAAAAGAAACGGTCCTGCACATTTAAAACTGTCATTGAATGCCTATTCTTTCAGTGAAATGCTACTGCCTAAAGAAAAGAAAGCAGATCAGCCTGAATTTACTTTAATGAATCTTTTGGATTGGTGTGCCGAACAAAACATTAACGCCATCGATCCAACAGGGTATTTTTTTCCAGGCTATCCTGAGGTGCCAACCGATGAATACATCAATCAATTTAAACGCAAAGCCTTTCAGTTGGGCATTGATATCAGTGGGACAGGAATCCGTAATAACTTTACATCACCCGATCCTAAAGTAAGGGCCGAAGGAGTGCAATTGGCTAAAGACTGGATTGTTGTGGCTTCAAAATTAGGAGCTCCGGTGCTGAGGGTATTTGCGGGAGCAATACCCGAAGGTTATGAAGATAAATGGGACGAAGTAGCCGGATGGATGATTGAATGTTATAAGGAATGCGCTGTTTATGGCGAAAAATATGGTGTACTTATTGGAATTCAAAATCATGGCGATATGCTGCAAACAGCTGAACAATGTATAAAAATTATTAAAGCCGTTGATTCCGATTGGGTGGGCCTAATTGTTGATATAGGCAACTTTAAAACGGACGATCCCTATATTGATATTGATGAGGTAACTCCATATGCTGTGAATTGGCAGGTAAAAGAAAGTGTAATTGGAAAAGACAGTAAAGTAAGAACAGATTTTTCCCGTTTGGTAAAAATTTTGAATAAAAATGGCTATAGGGGTTATATACCGGTTGAAACTTTGGTTATGAAGGATCGAGTATATGATCCATTTATTTTGGTGCCCGAATTAATTAAAGATATGGAGAAAGCAATGAATGAGACAATTGTGGAGTAGTATTTATTAATCCATGGTTTTTCAAAATTTTAATTGAAGTATTAGATTTAAAATATTACTGAAAACTTAATCATATGAAAAAGCTAGTAACAACAATTAGTATTCTTTTAATAATAGTTATGGGAGCCCAGGCTCAAAGTAGTAACTGGGAGTCCCTTTTTAATGGTAAAAACTTAAAAGGATGGACACAATTATCGGGTAAAGCTGAATATAAAGTTGAGAATAATGAAATTGTGGGTATTTCAAAAACAGAAACGCCCAACTCATTTTTAGCGAGCGAAAAAGAATACACCAACTTTGTATTGGAGTATGAAATGAAAATGGATGAAGGATTAAATTCAGGAGTCCAGATTCGAAGTCATAGTTTACCATCCTTTAAGGAAGGAAGAGTTCATGGAATACAGGTGGAATGTGAGGATACGAAACGATCATGGGCTGGTGGGCTATATGATGAGGCCAGAAAAGGATGGCGCTACCCATTGGAATATAATCCTTCGGCAAAAAACGCCTTCAAAAAAGGGGAATGGAATACCTTTAAAGTAGTATGCTTTAATAATCATATCATGACCTGGGTTAATGGAATTGCTTGTGCTAATTTATTAGAAGAGGAAATTGAAACGGGTTTTATTGCCTTACAAGTGCACAGCATTGGCAAGGATGTAGATAAAAATGGAAAACAAATTCGCTGGAAAAATATTAAGTTAAAAGAAGCTACTGAGGCCGATTTGGCAGGGAATAATGCTCCTGTGGTCAGCTATTTAAAAAACCAGCTTACTCCAAAGGAAATTGCCCAGGGTTGGAAATTGTTGTGGGACGGCCAAACCAATGCCGGTTGGCGCTCTGCAAAAAGTGATAAATTTCCTGAAAAAGGATGGTTTATCAAAGAGGGAATACTGGCTGTTGAAAAATCCGATGGTGGAGAATCTGCAAATGGTGGAGATATTATTACAGAAAAGAAATACAAAAACTTTGAGTTAGAACTCGATTTCAAATTGTCTGAGGGCGCCAATAGCGGCATAAAGTATTTTGTAGATCCGGAACTTAATAAAGGCCCGGGATCATCTATTGGCTGTGAATTTCAAATATTGGATGATAAAAACCATCCTGATGCAAAATTGGGTGTTAATGGCAACAGAACCATGGGCTCACTTTACGATTTAATAAAGGCTAATGGCTTGGAATTTAATCCTGACTTACCACGTGAAAAATATGTAAACGATATGGACCAATGGAATCGTGCCCGTATTGTTGTTAATGGGAATCATGTAGAACACATTTTAAACGGATGTAAAGTGGTTGAATACGAGCGAAATACCCAAATGTGGCGTGCCTTAGTGGCCTATAGTAAATATAAAGACTGGCCTAATTTTGGCGACCTTCCTGATGGATATATTTTACTGCAAGACCATGGTGATACAGTTTCATTTAAAAATATAAAAATAAAGGAGCTTCCCTAATCTTTAAACAGGTTATCATGGATAAAAAAACATCGAGGAGAGAATTTATAAAAAAAGTCTCATTGGCTACAGCAGCCTTAACCATTGGTGGTATAGGCATGAGCGCGGCCAGTTACCGTAGAATAGTAGGAGCAAATGGTAAATTAAATGTTGCAATTGTAGGACTTGGGAGAAGACTTGGGGCTTATTATGCGCCAATAGCAAATAAAGACAGCAATGTGCAACTATTATATTTATGTGATGTAATGCAGTCGCAGCGAGAAAAAGCTGCTCAGAATTTTTCAAAACATATAGATTATAAGCCAAAGCTAGAGAATAGTATTTTCAATGTTATTGCTGACCCCGATGTGGATGCTGTAATAAATGCAACACCCGACCATTGGCATGCACCAGGAACTATACTTGCCGTTGCTGCCGGAAAGCATGTGTATGTTGAAAAGCCATGCAGCCATAACCCCCGCGAAGGTGAATTATTGGTTGAGGCTCAGAAAAAGTATAAAAAAGTTATCCAAATGGGTAATCAACAAAGGTCTGCTATTCAAAGTATCGAAATAATAAAGGAAATTCATAACGGCATTATTGGCATACCTTACAGTGAGATTGGGACTTATTCCAGGGACCATCACCCAGACGAGCGTATACTTATAATACATGGGACTACAATTGGCATTGGTATGGTTGGGATTTTGGAACTTCCGAAACAGGCAACAACGCGGTTCATGAATTGGATATTGCACGTTGGGCATTGCAGGTGGATTTTCCGGAAAAAGTTTACGTAGATGCAAATAAGTACCATTTCCCTGATGATGGATGGACAATGTATGATACCATGGAAGCAACCTTTAAATTTCCAGGTAACAAAACCATTCAGTGGGACGGAAAAAGTAGGAATGTATATCAAACCTATGGCAGTGGACGTGGAACCATTATTTATGGTACAGAAGGTTCCGTTTATGTTGACAGGGATGGCTATAGATTATTCGATCGTAAAGGAAAATTGATAAAAGAAAATTTATTATCTACGCAATTGGATGGAACCCGACTTGGCGGTGGAGACGAAATGTCATCCATGCACGTTATTAACTTTTTTGATACCATAAGAGGTGGAACGGAACAGCGATCACCTATTGATGAGGGCGCAAAAAGTACGTTGCTGGGACATCTTGCTAATATAGCCTCGCGTACAAACGAGACCTTAGAATGCGATACACAAAACGGACATATTATCAATAGTGAAAAAGCGATGAAGTTGTGGGGACGAACTTATGAAAAAGGATACGAACCTGAGATATAGGTATTCGTTTTATTTAGTAATTAGTCGCTCCTTAAAAAGGTTTTAAACAACAGGATATTAACAATATACGGTTGATAAATTGGGGTTTTTACGTATCCATTATTGCAAGAAAAACTTTAAATTCAGGTCAAAACCTTGCAGAAGATGATCGGAAAATCACCCAACCAGAACCAGATGAATTTATTTCAACCCTTATTGAAAGAGTTCATCAACAGGAACCATGAATTGGCCCTTTTGGCCGATAGAATTGATTGGAAGTATTTCGAGGACAGTTTTTCAGGATACTACTCCATTACAGGCCAGCCCAGTATGCCTGTGCGTTTAATGGTCGGCTGCCTGTTATTAAAGAGGCTCTACAATTTAGGGGATGAGACCCTTGCCGGATCATGGGTTATGAACCCTTACATGCAGTATTTTTGCGGAGAAGCCTACTTTCAACACAAATTCCCTTTCGACCCCAGTGATTTAGTGCATTTTAGAAAACGGATCGGGGAAAAAGGGATTGAAAAGATTTTTTCGTATTCAGTGGATATCCATGGGAACGAGGCGAAAAGCGACTTGGTACTTTCCGATACCACGGTGCAGGAAAACAATACCACTTACCCGACCGATGCAAAACTGGCCAAGCGCATAATCGATAAAGCAGGTAGGATCGCACAAAAGGAAAACATTGCCCAACGCCAGTCTTACAAAAGGACAAGCAAGCAACTGCTGAGGGATACCTACAATGGGACGCACCCCAAGCGCAGGAAGAAAGCACAAAAGGCACACAGGAAACTGAACACAATAGCAGGGCGTGTGGTAAGAGAGCTTCAAAACAAACTCCCGGTGGAAACGGTGGAAACCTATTCAGGGGAACTGGCCCTTTATCAAACAGTATTGAACCAAAAGATAAACGACAGTAACAAGATCTACAGCCTGCACAAACCATTTACCGCCTGTATTGCAAAAGGCAAGGCACATAAAAAATATGAATACGGAAACAAAGTCGGTTTGATGGTAAACCCCAAGAACCTTGTAATATTGGCTATTGAAAGTTTTGAGGGAAACCCGCATGACAGCAGGACCATTGAGCCGCTGTTAAACCAAATGAAACACAATTTTCAGTACTTGCCCCAAGAGGTTGTTTATGATCGGGGTGGAAGGGGCAAAACCGAAATTGTTGGTGTTAAAATATCCACACCCAAGCCAGGCCGGAAATCAGATAGCCTCTATCAGAAGAGGAAAAACAGGAATAAATTTAGGCGCAGGGCAGCAATAGAACCCGTGATTGGGCATTTGAAAACGGATTTTAGGATGGCTCAAAATTACCTGCATGGAAGGGCTTCACCAAGAATAAATGCAATGCTTGCAGCAACAGGATGGAACTTAAAAAAGATGATGGAGAAGTTAAAACAAGAACTTCTCCATACATACTTTGACTTTATATACCGTTGTAAATTATCTTTGCTAATTTTGAGTTCTTAAGGAGCGACTAATTAATTTTTAGCAAATACTCACATTGTTGATAATGAAAAAGACAATTCTAATTTCATTTTCTTTATTAAAATCAACATTTTATAATAAACTGCAAAAAATGGGTTTTTCCGATGCAGATGCAGATAAATGTGCCGGAGTATTTGCTGAAAACACCTTAGATGGAGTTTATTCTCATGGAATAAATAGGTTCCCTTTGTTTTTGCAGTTGATAAGGGAAAATTATATAAAGGTAAACGAAAAGCCCTTATTAGTTAATTCCATGGGTTCCATTGAGCAATGGAATGGGAACTTAGGTGCGGGAATATTAAATGCCCTGATTTGCACCGACAGGGCCATAGAGTTGGCTTCAGAAACCGGAATGGGCTGTGTTGCGCTATCAAATACCAACCATTGGATGAGAGGCGGCACCTATGGTTGGAGGGCAGCGAAGAGGGGATATGTATTTATGGCTTGGACGAACACCATTCCAAATATGCCAGCGTGGGGTGCAAAAGATATTAAACTGGGTAATAATCCCTTTGTAATTGCTGTTCCGTATAAAGACGAAGCCATTGTATTGGATATGGCAATGTCGCAATTTTCCTATGGTAAAATGGAGGATTTGGCATCTAAAGGTCTTGAATTGTCGGTTCCGGGTGGCTACAATGTTAAAAATGAATTAACACAAAATCCTTCAGAAATACTAGACAGTTTGAGACCATTACCTATAGGTTATTGGAAGGGAGCGGGTTTGTCGCTGCTGCTGGACTTACTGGCTACGGTATTATCGGGTGGAATATCATCGCATAAAATTGGAGAACAAAAAGTTGAAGCAGGTGTTTCACAGGTATTCGTGGCTTTAAATCTGAATAAACTTTCGCATTTTGCTCAAGTACCTGAAATTGTAAATAATATTATCGATGATTTCAAGAAATCACAATCCGTATCTAATGAAAGTGAAGTTTATTATCCAGGTGAACGGTCGCTAAGAACTCGAATAGAGAATTTAGCTAAGGGAATTCCAGTTGATGAAAGCTTTTGGAACGAGATACTAAATCTTTAATATGTAATGAAGAATAAAATAGGAATAGGAATTATTGGTACAGGTTCAATTGCCGATATACATGCAAAGTGCATTGATGAACTGGAGCATTGTGAATTAATGGCAGTTTGTAGTTCAACCCCCGAAAGAGCCAAATTAGCTTCAATAAAGAATAAAGTACCTGCCTATTCAAATTTCAACGACATCTGCAGCAGAGATGACATTGATTTGATAATTATTTGTAAGGAAAGCGGACGGCATTTGGAGCCCACCAAAGCAGCAGCCATGTCTGGGAAGCATGTATTAACGGAAAAACCATTGGAAGTTACTGAGGCAAGAGCTAATGAAATGATTGCGATATGCAAAACACAAAATGTAAAGCTGGGATGCATATTTCAGAACAGATTTAATAAAGGCTTTCAGCAACTAATAACAGCTGTTGATGATGGTGCGTTTGGAGAACTTATTCACGGAAATGCCTACATTAATTGGTATCGCGAGCCTAATTATTATAAAAACAGTAATTGGAGAGGCACTCTTAGTGGTGATGGTGGTGCTGCCTTTATTAACCAAGGAATTCATACCATTGATCTGCTAGTCAATATTATGGGTGATGTGAATTCAGTTTTTGCAAAAGTTAGAACGGTGATGCACGATATTGAGGGTGAAGATTTTGGACACGCTATGCTAACTTTTAAAAATGGAAGTTCAGGATCAATAATAGCTGCAACATCGCTCTACCCGGGTTACCCTGAACGATTAGAAATTTATGGTAGCAAGGGAAGTGCAGTATTGGAAGCAGGTGAGATCGTTCATTGGCATTTGATGGGCAAAAGTTCTGCTGAAAATAATAAAAGGACAAATGCTAGTTCTGGTTTTTCAAACCCTATGGCCATAAACCACCATGCTCATAAAATACAAATTAACGATATGGTTGAGGCAATTATACAAAATAGAGAAGCCTTGATTTCGGGACAAGAAGCCTTAAAATCGTTGAGTCTGATTGAGGCAATTTATAAATCTTCTGCCAAGAACAAGGAAATACATATGAAGTAAATTTTTTATTTTTCCACCTCAAACAATTAATGCCATCCCAATAATACTTCATTTTTTCTACTTGAAAATCATTTTAAAAAATATTGAAGCTTAGGGTTTCTTTCCAGTTATTTTGAGTTTAATGTGATTTAGAATGACAAATGTTCCTTTTTCGCAACACTTGTTATAATCCGCAACATAAATCTAAGCTTTAGGCTGTATATTGTTATTATGTTTGAATAAGTAGGCTTATTTTTAAATAGCAAATATCCTTAGCAAGTGTATTAATGGATATGGAGAATAAAAATTTCCAATATTTTAATAAATCTAAATAGGTGAACTGATGAAGAGAAAAGTTAATTTGAGTATTTTATTAGTACTGTGTCTGAGCTCACTCGTTGCTCAGAAAAAGCCGAATGTGTTGTTTATTATGACTGACCAGCAAACTTATACCATGATGAGCAACATGGGAAACGCGTATCTGAACACTCCAAATATTGACAAAATTGCTACGCAGGGCTATCGCTTTGATAAAACGTATTGTGTGAACCCTGTGTGCATGCCTTCACGGTTTTCATTGTTAACAGGGCATTATGCTTCCGAAGTAGGTGTAAAGGAAAATACGCAGAATTATGATACAACAAAAGTGCAACAAATACTTGCAGAAAGTTCTTTGGGAAATATTTTTCGCAATGCAGGGTATCAAACTTTGTATTCTGGAAAAACACACCTTTATGGAACTAAGGATGCCTCCGAGTATGGGTTTACTATAAATAATACCAACCCCTACGAAGAACCGGCCATTTATGCTGAAAAAGTACTTGCCGAAATTGGAGCCGAAAAGGAGAAAGATCCATTCTTTTTATTTCTATCTTTTATGAATCCTCATGATATTTGCTATAAAGCGGGTTTCGACAAGCGATTCCCAGAGGAATTGCCCGTTCCTAATGTTCAAGAAACAACAAGACTACTTGCACTTCAAAAAACATTAAGCCCTGAAGAATATCAAAAGCAAATTCCTCCAAGGCCAACCAATCTTACTCCGATTAACGGAGAAGAACAGGAGATGGTTGCCATGAGTTTGTTAGCCAGAGATTGGAGTGATGAGCAGTGGGATCTTTATAATTGGATGTATTACAGACTTACAGAAAGTGTGGATGCACTAATTGGTCGGGTAATGACAGCATTAAAAAATGCAGGTTTGGAAGAGAATACTATTGTTGTTTTTACTTCCGATCATGGTGAAATGAATGGCTCTCACGGACTTATTTTAAAAAATGTAATGTTTGAAGAAAGTCAACGTGTGCCTTTTATCTTTTCCGGTCCCGGAATTAAAGCAAATTATAAAGACACAACTTCGCTGGTTTGCAATGGCTTGGATTTAATTCCCACCTTGTGTGATTTAGTCGGTATTGAAGCTCCTAAAAATATTCCAGGAATATCATTAAAACCTTGGCTTACAGAAAATTCAATAAATCCAGTCAGAAAGTATTTAATAACGGAAGATTACAATGCCTTTCAAATTACAGATGGGCGTTACAAGTTTACTAT
>JFJP01024997.1_pt1 | contig 10089 bp, 6 predicted proteins | sample 431651 | NCBI WGS metagenome assembly JFJP01 (sample SAMN02602958, study PRJNA72255) | Microbial mat metagenome, whole genome shotgun sequencing project. | biome: fresh water; feature: sink hole; material: water; isolation source: purple microbial (photo- and chemosynthetic) mats found in... | reverse complement strand
GGCTGCGATTATAGAGGCGTTTAGCCTGGGACGGGACAGAGAGGATCGCGACGAATTAGCTGCAGTTAGTACGAGTTGTCCGACCCTTGCTCCAGTCCGTAGTCTGCGAAGTCTTCCTGCTCGTAGTGGTCTCTCGCAGGCTGCTTGAACGGGTGCGTCTTCTCCCTCAGCTCTTCTGCCGTCACCCGCTGCTACCGATCCGCATGTCCGCCTCGCGCTTCAAAAACATCAGCTCCTCGCCGTTCAAGTCCTTCATCAGACAAAGAATTGCAGACATGATGTTTTCGTTTTTTACGAACTTATCGTTGGCGGTTTTGACTTCCACGATGGGTTCTTTCTTCCTGGCAGCTTGAGGCTGGTTGGTTTGCGGTTGTCTTTGGGGTTCTCTGGTGAAGTTGTTGACTTTGGGTTTGCTGCCTGCTACTTCTTCGTAGCGGTCGTGTCTGGCGGGCGGCCTGTTGGCGTCGATGGGGTGCAGCTGCGAGCCTGTGTTAATGGGTCTTTTGCTGGACTGGTCTCTGAAGTTGTGGCTTCTTTGGGGCGGGTTCGCTGCGAGCTTGGAGTCGAAGCGTTGGTCGTGGCTGTCAAACTCGGGGCCTGCGCTGCCCCTGCCGTGTCGCTGGCTGGAGGGCTGTCGGTCTTCTGCTTCCACGAGTCTGCTGTGTAAGACGTAGTCGTCGAAGCGGTCCTGCTCGCCGTTCTTGGGCCTCAGGTTGGCCGAGGTCTGGGGTCTGGACTGTTCCCTGGTGAGTCGCGCGTACCGGTAGACGTTCTCGCCCTCGACTTGCAGGTTTTGGGGTGCGCTGCTCAGAGCACGCTGGCGCTCTTCGCCTGTGACTTCTTTGTTGTCGAGCTTCTGCAGGTTCGGCAGCACGCTGAGGACGAACTGCCTGTAGTTGGGGTGGTCTGCGCAGGGGTTCTCGGAGAGCCAGAGGGTCTTGAGGTGCGGCAGGTTCTGCAGATACTTGATTTCTGCGAGGTTCTTGATGTTGTTGCGGCGGATGTAGAGCTCTTGGAGCTTCGGACAGTGCTGGAAGTCTTTGAGCGTGGAGATCTTGTTTATGGAGAGCGCCAGGACCTCGATGTTCGGCATTTGGCTGAGGATCGACACATCGTCGAAGCCGACGCCCCAGAGGTTCAGGTTCTTCAGTAGCTTGAGGTTGTCGGTCTTGCAGCGCGCGAGGATCAGCTCTCGGGTGAGCGCGTGGGAACTCATCGCAGTCTATTTCTGGTGAGTGGAAATTCAAATGGCTTAATACGAATTTAAACTTGCGTCGCTGGGGACCGGGACTGCCGCTCTCAAGGAATAGAATTCTTCCACATCGACACCTATCCTAGAGCTAAGTTTACGAGAGACGAGACGCTACCGTACCACCTACACTGCCATGTTCGAAGACTCACAGGCGGTCGGAGGATGCCGCTGGAAGGCCGGACGGACGCGCTCCTCTTCGGCAGAGCTTCCGGGCCCGGCCTGCCCCAAGCGACGACGGAGGACAGGTGAGCTGCGTCGCAGCCTGCAGCAGGTCCGGGCCTCCGACTCTTCCTCTTTCCATTGCAGAGGATTACAGCGCGCCAGTCGGATTTAAATAAGCGTCGGGAGGAAGAGAAATTAATTGGTTTGGACAGAGATGCGAGCGTGACTATGGAGCGAGTCAGCGGACTGCTGTTACTTCTTCTCGCTCTCAGCCTTCTTCTCGCTTTCAATAATCATCTTCTTGATCCCTTCGTAGGTCATCTTCTCGACCTCCAGCATGAGCTTGTTGTCCTTGCCCTTGCCCTTGGCCACCAGCTGCGAGTAGAAAGTCTCCACGACGGAGTAGTTGGTTTCGTAGTCTTTTTCGGCGAAGATGAAGGTGATGAAGTAGACCTGCTTTTCCGGCAGGTACACAAAACCGTACCCCAGTTTGGTGAACCTCGCTTCTAGGAAGTACTCTCGGTTTTTCTTGTTATCCGAGCCGTCGTCGAGCAGGATTTCGAAGACTGCTCGCGTGTGGTCCAGCTGGCCCAGCTGCACGATGCTCTGGGCAGCCTGGATGTTGGCTTTGGCACCGGCAGCCTGGCCGCCTGCTTTGCTGCAGCCGCAGGCCTCGCAGCGCGCCTTGAGGTCGGGGTGCTTCGAGACTCGAGTCACGAACGATTTTTCTTCGGCCATCGCAATGCAGTGCTCGAAGGCGACCTTCATCAGCCCTGGTTCGAACTCGAACGGCGGAAGGCCGTCGTCTTGGCCGCCAGGTTCAGTGGCTGGTCCTGCCTGCTGCGATGCGTTTCGGGGCTGCTTGGAGCTGATCAAGCGGATCAGGTCTTCGATCTTGTCCTTCGAGTCTTTGTACTCGCAGCTGAAGATCGGGTTCACTGGCTTGTCGATGTGGATCAGGTAGATGCGCGTGAGCAGCTTCTGCAGCAGCGTCAGATTCATCCGCGAGGCGTTTATCGCTTTCAGCGCGAGATTCATGTTGGTTATCGGAGAGATGATCGACTTGGCTCTGTTGAAGTAGAAGATCTTCTCCTGCAGCTCTTCGATCTCTTCGATCATCATGTTGATGTCGTCGTCTATGTAGACCCAAATGACCTGGTTTGTCTGGGTGAGAGGTGGCTACCTGCTGCTGGCTGATGTCTTTGTTCTCTTCTGCAGCCTTCTTTCCGAGGAAGCCTATGCCGAGGTCTTCGATGTCGTTCTTCAGCGCAGTGAGCAGCGAGTCCTTCAGCTCCTGCAGCATGCCCATGAGCACCCTGCGCAGGTTGACGATTCTCTCCTTCAGTTTGCCGATATTCTCGAGGTGTAAGACTTTGGTTTCGCCGTTGGTGTCGAGCGTCGCATTAATGCTGGTGAGCAGACTGGTCGTGCTGGTGCTTTCGAAGGCTTCGATCGTTCCCAGGTTTTGGTCGAGGATTTTGAGGACGAAGGAGATTAGATCTTTGAGGTGTATGTACAGTACTCCGATCTGACTATCTGATCTGCTTTCTTTGTAGTCGTCTGCTTCGAAGTAGGCAGAGCAGGCGAAGTGGATGTAGGCGTTTGCGACGTTCAGACAGAAGTTGAGTCGCTCGAGATACTCTTCGATCTCTTCGATAGCTTTGTCGAGACTGTCGTAGAGAAAGCCGGTCGTTTTCCGAGGTGCAAGTTTTTCCTTCAGGTGCTTTTCATACTTCTCTGAGATTGTCCGGTCTTCGGAATAGACGATTTCTAGCGTTTTAGAGGAGATCTTGAGCTGTGTTTTTTCTATTTTCGACAGCAGCACCTTTGAGTCTTCGTAGCTTTGTTGGAAAAGCTCGCCCAAAACTCTCCAGATGGACTTGGCTAGATTGGAGAAGTACTTTATGCTTTTATCAGAGTACTCGACTTCTTTGATTTCCTTGAAAGGCGAATTTGTGGTTTTCCAGTCGTCGAGCGCTTCGTTGATTTGATCGAGCAGGGTGCTCTCAGCCATGAAGATCTCGCTCCTCAGCGCGATTTCTTCTTCTTTCTGTTTGTTCGCTTGGTTTTGGTCGTCGTTTCCGAGGTCTTCACCCATTTTCTCCAATTTTGTTTTGAGTATTTCGCTGTACTCTTTGTACAGTTTACTTCTTTTTTCGATGGATAAGGTGACTTCACCGGTGAAGCGTATTGGTTGCCAGTTATCGAATACTCCTGGTTGTTTGTGTTTGTCGAGTTCCTTGACATCTTTTTCGCTCAGATTTTTGAGGTACTTGGTGCGCTCGAGTCTCTTGTTTTTTTGGTGCGTTTCCTGCGACTCGCCTTTGTTGAAATTGGCGTTTTTGTCTTTCTCGCCTGCCTTGCCTTCTTTCTCTTTGGATTTGCTGTTTCCCATGCGCGGAAATAGTTACAAAACCGAGTCGCGATTAATTTGAGGCTCGCACGAGAGCAGCGGAAGCAAGGATTATTCTCGGGAATTAGTTACTCTGCGGAGCTGTTTGAGTCGGCTAGGTTTTTTGCGCCCAGGAGTTGATCAGCGAGGAGACTTTGCCGGAGTTGAGGACTTTGAGCAGCACGAAGCGTCTACTTTGGATGCGTGGGTAGCTGGGTTCGAGGTGTGCGTGGCTGGCCTCGTCGTCACCGTCGAGGAGTTCGCCTTTCGAGAGGGTATAAGCCGAGGTCAGAGAAATCGTAAACAAGTTCTTTCTGGATTAGAGCCTGATACTCGCAGCAGCAGGAACTTGTGCGCGGTGCGCGTCACGTTGTTCTGGGGGTTCAGCGGGTCGACGACGGTGATGGTCGGCGGGTCCATTTTGTTGAGCTTCGGCTGGAAGGGCGGCCGGATGATTTCTTCGTGGGGAGCGAAGGGTCTGATGTCGTAGTTCCAGAACTCGAAGTTGGAGTAGTGGGTGAGGAACTCGAGGAAGAGCAGGCCGAGGTTCGGCGACTTGATTTCGAGGGGGTTTGGGTCGCCTGGTTTGGCCATGCAGAGTTTGTTCTGTTGAGCGGCAGGTACCTGGAGGAAGGCGATGATCATGAGGATGAGGCCGTAGCTGCTGAGGCCGCCTTCGTACGGGTCGTTGAGGTTCGCGTTGAAGAGCAGCTGCTTGAAGGCGATGACGAGGTACTTGAGGGGCTCGAACTTCTTGAGGTACTGCTCGACGAGCTGCACGCACTCCACGCCGAAGTGCTTGCCGTCTTGGATGGTGATGTCGACTCGCTTGCTGTTGTATTTGGGCGTACAGGCCGCCTTGATGATCGGGATGGTGGCCTTCGAGATGAAGTTGCACTTCGCGAACATCTCGGGGTTGTCCTGGTCACTGCCTGGCTACTTTCATCCGAGACTCGATCTTGCTCAGGTAGTCCAGGTTCGCCTCTTCGCTCTTCGAACTCGAGTCGATGATCAGGTCGATGTCGCTCCAGGGCATGGCCAGCCGCGTCGCGAGCGAGCCGTACACCTTGAGCTTCTTTAGGAAGCGGCTACCTCGAGGTCGAGCGAGAGACTCCGCACCAGACTCCGGACCTTCTCGCAGATGTCCTTGCAGATTTGCTCCTGGCTGCTCATGTTCTTCGTGGTGAAGCGGCAGAACTCGATCAGCTCATCGTGGAGAGTCGCGTAGGAGTTCGCGAAATTCGATAAGATCGAGTTCTGGTCTGGGTAAGCGCTGGCTACCGATTTCTTGGGAGTCCAGTCTCTTCCTGCGGTCGAGTTCTGCCTCCATCAGCTCGTTTCTCCTTCGCAGCTTTTGATGCTCGGCTCGCAGGCGGTCTTTTTGGGCGAGGAGTTCGGCGAGGGGGTCTGGGTCGTGTTTGGGGGAGTCTGGGGGGTGGCCTGGGTCTGTGCGAGGGGGGTTTGGGGTTTGGGGTTCCTTGGTCAGGCCTTGATGTGACCTGCTGCCCGAGGCGAGCGAGCTGTTGGAGGCGTGCTTTTTCTCGGACAGTCCGTCGGAGGTCGAGAAGGCCTCGTGCTTTTTGAGGAAGCGAGCGAGTTCGTTCTGCTGAGCGCGCGCCTACTGAGCAGACCTCGTGGATGTCTTTGCCGCCAGTCCTGCCGTCGAAGCTCAGCAGGATCTTCGCTTTGGTTCTGTCCAGGGTGACTTCGATCATCGGCCACTCGCAGCAGTGTTATATGATTTCTGATTCAAGGCTCTATAAAATAATTGTGGAAATGGAGTCGAAGTCGGCCTCTTTTTGACCCAGGTCGCAAGAGCATTCGGAGAGTTCGTTGGCCGGCCTCTCGCCTCCAGCACTAGCAGAGCACGTCCGCACAGCTTTGTGTCTTTTTTGAATCCCGCAAAACAAAAAGTTATGTCTGCCTCATGATCATAACGTCTCGGGAGGGGTCTTGGAGGGGAAAGCGTGCGGCGTCTGCGATGTGCGTCCCCGCACGAGCTGTAACTATAGGATCGGTCCTTGCCCAAACTGCTCGCGCGGCCTCGGCGTCTAACCCTAAACCCCGGATTTTATCTTGGCCTGGGTCCACGCTGCCGGATTTGTTGGAGCGGATTTGTTGGAGACTTCGGAGAGTCGCGGAGGCTTCGAGCTTTTGGCAGTTCGACAGAGACGAGCATGTTCTGCGAGATGAAGGCTGCGCTGAGAGACCTGCGACGCTGCGTGCAGCACGGAGAAGCCACGCACCACAGACAGGGACAGCTGGTTTTCGGCCAGAACCGCTACTCAATAACTTCCACCGTGCCTTCGGACAGGCGGCCGGCCTCGCGCGAGTACTCTTTGGGGGAGATCTGGCTGTTCGTCCTCCTGAACCTCCTCGGAGACGCGTCGCCCTCGCCGGCAGAGACGCGCGAGCTCGAAGCGCTGGTCAAGAGCTACAGCCTGAAGCCCATAACCGACACGCGCGTGCAGAGTACAATAGAATCACCAGACTCGCTGATCCTCTTTTTCCGCTCCCAACACCGAGACCACCCCGAAGAAGCCTGTGCGTCTGTGGGTCGGAAGCCGCCCGGAGAGGCCCACAGTTTCCCCAGCTCTTCGACAGCGAACAAGACCTGCCTCATCGAAGAAGAGGTCGACCTCGAAGCGAGCCTGCCCGAACCCCTGCTCAATCGAGCGACCCGTCAGCAGCTGGAGGCTGGGGCAGGCCTGCCGGACCAGCTGGTCGAAATGCAGTCGCGCGCGACCGCAGGCCACCTGGAAGCCCTGCAGCGGATCCGACAGCTCGAGCAGCCTGCATCTCCTCAGCCGAGCCCGCAGCTGAAGGCCGGGTCGATGCGAGCACAGGTCGACCTGTTGGACGCCGAGCGCATCGAGCGGCAGCCGAGGCTGAGTCGAGGGCCTGGCCGGTCGCTTCGGACTGCCTGCGAGCTGGCGCTGCTGGTGCCGAGCTACTCTCGGGAGGGCTTGCTGAACGCTTCTAACTGCGCTGAGTTCATCGAGTCGGGTGTTTTGAACCTGGCGGACTTCTCTGCGCGGGGAGAGGTTTGTTCTCGGGTGCGGATTCGGGGCTCGAGCGGTCCGGTCTGGTTCCGGGTCTTCTGCAGCGCGCGGCGACTGGCGGTCGAGGGGTGGAGGTAGGCGCGAGTGAGCAGCGCGAGACTGTGCGGGGTGTTCTTGGAGGGGTTCGAGGCCGAGGAGCGCGAGACGCAGGCCGCTCTGGGCGAAGCGAACGGCAAGAAGCTTTGGTCGCGGGGTAGGCGGGTCTGAGCAGTGCGGAGGTACCACTTGAAGTTCAGGGACGCGGTGCTGCCGGGACACTTGCGCGGCGTGCGGGTGTTCGAGGTTCGATCGAGTGAGCAGGTGCTGCGCGAGTCGCGCCGGGGAGACGGGGCCGCAGCGCAGGCGTGCCGGAGAGACCTGCGGGCTTTCGTGAGGGCTACCAGGGGGTAGCGTCGTTTGTGAATTAGCCTTAGACTGTCGGTGGGAGGTTACCGCTGGTCGCTCGGGCTGCAGTCCCCGCAGCTCGAACTCGGTCGCCTCGAGCGGCTGGGGGGCGGCCGGCGCAGGCTTCGAGGAGCCGGAGAAGCGGAACTCTTCCTGGTGACTCGAGGCTACTTCGTCCAGGCAGAGCAGCTCGTCGCCGTCGGGGTCTCTGGAGCTGTGGGGGAGGCCGCTGCGGTCTGGGTCTGGGTCTCGGGGGTCTGTTCTCGGGTCTGCGAGCAGCAGCTGCGACTTGAGGCTGACTCGGGGCAGGGGCTGTTTCGCGGGGTGGCTGGTCGCGAGTTTTCTGTTGAGGAAGTCTACGGCGTCTTCCGTGAGGAGCATGGCGGGGAGTGGCTTGCAGACGGCTGGGGAGAGCGCCGCGAGGGCAGTCCTGGGTCAGCCGAGGCCACTCGAGCAGCGGCGTCTTCTGCAGCTGGCGGTGCTTCCGGAGGTCTGCTTCGACCGAGTCTTCTATTTCTTCGGGGGGGAAGAGGATCTTGACTGCGTGAAGGCAGGCTACGCAGCGGCTGGGGCTTGCCTGGAGGCTTGGTCGCGAGGGCTGCGAAGTAGGGGCTGGGCAGGGCGCTGCGGCCAGTCGGCCGGTCTTCGGGGGGCAGCGCGCCGACGGAGGCTTCGAGGCGGTTCGCGCAGTCCTGGCACTTGCAGAGCGCAGAGCAGGGGATGCCTGCCTGGAAGCACTCGCAGTACTTCTTGAGACAGCGACTCCTGCGGCAGGAACAGCCCTGGTCAGCGCAGACTACCTTGTGGTGCCGCGGGAGCTCCTCGGGCTCGGCCTGTGCGCCCACGATCTTCGGCTGGAAAGCTGCGGGGTTCTTGCCGAGGGTCGTCCGGATGGCTTCGGTTCTCGAGTCCTGATACGCAGCGCCTACCTCATGTGAGTTGTTGTTGCGGCAGTCCACGCAGTTGCAGTCCGGGCCGCAGTGCACGCCGTTCGCGTAGCACTCGCAGTAGAGCTTGATGCACTTGCTCTTCTGGCAGTTGCAAGCGCTCCGCGGCTTCCGGCCGCTCGCAGGAGGCGTGAGGCCCTCCAGCTCTTCGCGCAGGTACGCAGACTGCCGAGGCGTCTCTGGAGTGAGCACACGGGCTAAACAAAGAGCCGGCCTCGCACGAGCGGCTGGCTCGAAGAACTGTCGCTACCGATCGCCTCTGCTGCCTTGTCCGCGCTGCCCTTCGGAGTGCAGATCCTCAGCTTCATCCGGTCGCTGGTTTCGCTTTTAAATATTTAAACACCGCGACCGTCGGCCGATGCCGTTTGATCAACTCGATCGGGACGCGAATTATTAAGTGGCGGCTAGGAAGTCAGCTGCTCGGAGTAGTCTTCGGTGGAGACCTGCCGCTGCTCGGGAGAAGCCAGCGCCTTGCCGGCTTGCCGAGCCGTGGGCGACACAGCCACCACTGCAGAGGAGCAGTCGAATCCCGACGCGTCTCGGACGGGCGCCTCGACTCTGCGGTCGGATTTTGCGCCGGGAGGCTGCTCTTCCGCTTGCCTGTGCATGTGCGAGATGAAGTTCGATAGGTAGTCCGGGAGGATTTCTTTGAAGCCGAGGTCTGGGGTTTGCTTTTCGGTCAGCAGGCCTTGGTTCTCTGCGCTGACGATGAAGAGCGGGTCGTGGTCTGTGGAGAGCAGCGAGCTGTAGAACTGGGACTTCTTGGCCTGGTTCTGGTCGATCCGCTCTAAAATAGAGCTGTACTTCTTGTTCGAAGACTGCTGCCTCGAACCCTCTTCGCAGAATCTAACCGCCTCCGCGTCCGAGTGCAGCGGAGACTGCAGTCCGGCCTCGCGCTGAGGCTCTTCGACCTGCACCTGGAGAAGCGGGTCGATCCAGGAGTCTTCGTCGAAGCTGCTGTTGGAGATGAGTCGGGTGCGCTTCTTCTGCTCGAGCGTGTGCAGGAGGCCCAGGGCGGTCTGCAGGCAGGCGGGCTTGGGGGTCGGGAGTTCCGCGGGCCTGGCTTTGAGGGACTCGAGGAGCTTCAGTTCGAGGGCTTGGCAGAAGGCCTGCTGGTGCAGCGTGAGCTTGGTCGCGACGGTCTTGTCCAGGAGCAGCGACCTGCACTCGGCGACCTGCAGGTCGACCGCTTGGGCGAACTGGAAGAAGTTCTTCTCGATGCTGGGCAGGTCGGACTTGTCGAGGATGTCTCTGTAGTTCTCTTGCAGGTGGTTGATGAGCGGCTTGATCTCTTTGTCTTTGCGTTTGAGGCTGGCTCGGGCCTGCTCGACGCTTCGGAGCAGGCCGGTGGCTTCTTCGAGGAGGCTGCGCTTCGTGGCTGCGACTTTGCGGAGCAGGGCTTCGAAGAGAGACTGGACTGCGGCGACGAGCTGGTCCAGGGCGTCGAGCTCTGCCTGGGCGTGCTGCTTGATGGCGAGTTCGCGGGCGTCCTGCAGGCCGCAGACGGACTGGTGCAGCTCGACGACGAGCAGCAGCTTCTCGATGAGCGCGTCGAGTTTGAGCTTTTTCTGGGCAGACTCGTCCGGGAGGATCTCTTCGACGCGGTGGCCGGAGTTGGCCAGCTTGACCGCGCACTTCGAGCAGATGCCTCTGAGCGGTTTGGGCCGGGCGTCTGGGCGGCCTGAGTCCGAGACGCGCGAGTCTTCCTCGGCGATGAAGTACCTGCTCTTTTTGTCTGGGTGGTTCAGGCAGCGGGGCGTGACTTCGGGGCTGGCGCAGGGGGCCTGCCGGGGGACGGGCTGGGCGCGAGGCTGGGGCTTGGCGCGGGGCACGGGCTGCTGGCCTGCGTGGGGAGAGCGCAGCCGGAGACTGGCCGGCCCGTGGGCCTCT
>JFJP01018811.1_pt2 | contig 10089 bp, 7 predicted proteins | sample 431651 | NCBI WGS metagenome assembly JFJP01 (sample SAMN02602958, study PRJNA72255) | Microbial mat metagenome, whole genome shotgun sequencing project. | biome: fresh water; feature: sink hole; material: water; isolation source: purple microbial (photo- and chemosynthetic) mats found in... | reverse complement strand
CTCCCTGACCATCGAGGGGGTAACCGCCATCATCGATAGCGGGCTGGTCCGGCAGGCGGGATACGATCCGCATCGCGGGATCAACACGCTCCTGACCGGCAAGATCAGCCAGGCCTCGGCCGCCCAGCGGGCGGGACGGGCAGGACGCACTGCGCCGGGCATCGCCATCCGCCTCTGGACGGAGCGGGATCACCAGAAACGGGCATTGCACGAGACACCGGAACTGCTGCGCATCGATCTTTGCGAGACCGTGCTGCAACTCAAGCTCACGGGCATTGATAACATTGCAGGGTTCCCCTGGATTACCCCCCCCCAGCCGCAGCATATCGCCAATGCCATGACCACCTTGACCCTGCTCGGGGCACTCGACCAACACGGCGGCATCACGCCGCAAGGCCACCGCATGGCCGCCTTCCCTCTGCATCCACGCATCGCCCGTATGCTGATCGCCGGCGACGGCAAGGATTGCATACCGACGCTGTGCCTGATTGCTGCCCTGCTGCAGGAACAGAACATCCTGCTTAATGGCGTTGACGAGCGCATCCGCGAACGGCGACGGCAACTGGCAGGGATCGAGGCGTCCTCAGACCTTGCGATGCTGATCAACGCCTGGCATTTCGTCAGCGACCGGCAATATGCACGCGACGCCGGGGACGAGATCGGCGTGCACCTCCAGGCCGCCCGCACAGTCGAGGCACTGCAGCGGCAGCTCCTGCAGATCGCCGAAAGCCAGGGCTTGTATGGCTACGAGAAGCAGCCGGATATGGACAACGTCTACAAGGCCGTATTGACCGCTTTTCCAGATCGGCTCGCCGTCCGCGTCGCAGGTGATCGATGCAGCCTATCCGGCGGGCGCCGTGGCAGCCTCCATCCCAGCTCGATCGTACCACGGCATCACCCCCTGCTGGTGGCCGCCGATGTGCAGGAAACGACCATCGGGAAGAATGCCGTGGATGTCATCCTCTCGCTGGTCACCGCCGTGCGCGAGGAATGGATCGACGAATGTTTCGGATCCAGCCTGCACACGCGCCGCGAGCTAGGGCTGGACACGGTGCAGGCCGGGCGCGTCGTCGCCGAGGAGCAGACCTGTTTCGGCGATCTGGTGATCCGCTCACGCCGCCGGACCGAGGTGACCGCGGACGAGGCGGCGGCGGTCCTCGCCCGCGAGGTGGTAGCCGGACGCCTGAGCATCAAGGCCTGGGATGCCAGCGTCGAGGAATGGATCGCGCGCATCAACCTGGTCGCTACGCATTGCCCGGAAACCGGGATCTCCGAGATTGGCGACGGGGAGCGGACCGCGATGATGGAGCAGATGATCCATGGCGCCATGGGCTCAAAGGATGTCAAGCATGCCAGCGTCCAGCCGGTCCTGAGTCAATGGCTCAGTCCCCTGCAGACGGCCACGGTTGAGGCAATGGCCCCGTCCCGGATCCGGATCGAGAACGGACGCACCCCGCGCATCCATTACAACGATCCATCGGGGCCTTACATCGCCATGCGCGTCCAGGAACTGTACGACACGAACACCCTGCCCAAGCTCTGCAACAGCAACGTTCGACTAAAGGCACAAATCCTCGCCCCAAACCAGCGACCGGTTCAGATCACCGACGACCTGCAACGCTTTTGGAGCGAGAGCTACCAGCAAATCCGCAAGGATCTTCGTGGCCGCTACCCCAAGCACGAATGGCGCTAGTCACGAGGCATCCACGGTTTGCCGGCTTTAACTACCCCTTCATCAGAAGCAGACTTACCGCCATCACCAGCATCCCCGCCACCAACCCCAGCAGGCTATCGTGCCCCTTGCCGTAGGCCCGGCTCGTGGGCAGCAGTTCATCAAGGCTGATATAGACCATGATCCCGGCGACGCCACCGAACATGATCCCCATCACCTGCGGCGGAATCGCGCCATTGCTACCCCCGAAGAACAACACGATCAGCAGATACCCCAGCAACGCACCGGCGGGTTCGGCCAAACCGCTCAGGAATGAATACATGAACGCCTTGCGCCGGTTGCCCGTTGCATAAAAGATCGGCACCGAGACGCTGATTCCCTCGGGGATATTATGCAAGGCAATCGCCATGGCAATCGCGATGCCCAGCCCGGGATCGTGCAGTGCCGCCAGGAATGTCGCCAACCCTTCCGGAAAATTATGGATCCCGATCGCCAGTGCCGTGAACAATCCCATCCGCATGAGCTTGTGATGATTCGCCCCGTGCGCACCGATTGCTGCGGACGGGGGCGGCAACGGCATCCCGGCGTTGTGCACGGCCACCTCCAAAGGCACCGTCAGATTATGCAATGGCTTGGTCTCTGCCTCGGTCGGCGTTTCATGCGGGTTCTCCCCCGACGGAATCAGGTTATCGATCACCCCGATCAGCAAGATGCCCGAAAAGAAGGACAGGACATTGATCCAGTTGCCCCAGATCTCTCCATACCGGGTGACCAGCGCCTCGGAGCCCTTGAAGAAAATCTCCACAAACGAGACATACAGCATCACGCCGGCGGAGAATCCGGTCGCGACCGAAAGGAACCGGTAGTTCGTACGCTTGGCGGTAAATGCGATGATACTGCCGATGCCGGTCGCCATACCGGCAAACAGGGTCAAACCGAACGCAATCAAGACCTCTCGCATCTGCGACTCCTTTAACTCACACCAAGATCACGATCAACCTACAACCCCAGCTCATCCAGGATCAGCTCTGCCGGGGTGTAAAACCGCTTCTCCTTATTGCAGGCGGCACAACAGGGAACCACATTGCCGCGTGTGCTGCAGCCCCCGCGCGCCACCGGAACCACATGATCCATCGTCAATGCACCGGCCCCCACCAACTGGCCGCAATAATGGCAGATGCCCTTGCGGAGCTGATCCTGCCACCACGAACTGCGCCGCAGCTCGCGCGCCTTCTGCCGTTCGGCCGCGACATGCTTGTCATCCTTGCGGATATCGACCCAGTCCTTCATCTACTCCGCCTGCGTCCCCTGACCACCCGTCACAGGCCCTGCATCGACGTCTCCATCCAACGGGGCCACCACCTGTTCGGTCGCATTCGTCGAGAACATGCCGCGCACCCAGCCGCCGACCGGCGTGTGCCGATCGACATCACGAAAGCTGAGGACGAGGAACAAGCCGATCAGCAGGATGGCGAAAGCATTCACCAGCAGGTTAACGATGCGGGCATGCAGCGGACGGCGGAACGTCCATTCCCAGAGCGAGAACACGATATGCCCGCCATCGAGCACCGGTAGCGGCAGCAGGTTGATGATCGCCAGATTGACGTTCAGGAACCCGGTGAACCAGACCGCCAGCATGAAGCTGGCCCGGATCATATCGACATAGCTGGTGATGATCGCCACCGGACCACCGACCATGTTGGCGGCCCTCGCAGACTTCTTCGGGGTCACCAAATCGCGCAGGAACCGCAGGATCCCGGAGGCCTGGTGCTTGATCTGCGTCATAGGACGGGGATGCACCCGCGCATTGGAATCCATGGCCTGGGCTGGTGCCTGGAAGCGGATGCCGATCCGTGTCATCTCGGCCTCGGGGTCATACACGGGCGTCACCGTCAACTCAAGTTCCGTATCCTTGCCATCGATCCGGCGCATCACCTTTATGCCCGCCGCACGGTCGCGATGGGCACCGACCAACTCGATCAGGTGGGCCTGACTCAGCACCGCCTGCCCCCCGAGCGCAAGAATGATATCACCCTCCTGCACACCCGCCGCCGCCGCACTCAGCCGCGGATCCACCTTACCCACCGTCACCGGTGCCTGCGGCTCGATCCCGAGGATCGTACGGATGCCATATCGCCACTCCTCGGTCTGGGCCTTGACCTGCACCACCGCGCCATCCTGCTTGACCACCTCCAGGGAGACCTCATCATACATGGCGGCCTCCTGGATGAAATGGCTCCACTGATCCACCGGCGCGCCATTGACTCGGGCGATGCGGTCACCGATCCGGATGCCCTGATCATAGAGCGCAGAGCCCTGCTCCACATAGCCGAGGACGGTATCCTGGTTCACCATCGTGGCGGGCATACCGACCCAGTAGACGATCCAGGCAAGGATCACCGCCAGCAGTACATTTCCGGTCGCGCCCGCCAGCGAAACGAGGATCTTCTTCCAGGGCGCCACCGGCGCAAACACCTCATCGCGTTCCCCGGCAAGCTTCTCATCCCCAACCGCAGAAGAGGGCTCGCCCCCCCCCTGAACCGTCTGCATGGCCGTTGGGTCAAGCTGCGGCAACGCCACATAGCCACCAAAGGGAATGCAGCCGATTTTGTATTGAATACCGTTGACCGTCTTCTTCCAGATCGCCGGGCCGAACCCGATGGCGAACACCTTGACGGTCAGTCCGCACCAGCGCGCCACGAGATAGTGTCCGAGCTCATGGATGAAAATCGTGACGCCGAAAAATGCCACCACCACGAGCCCGACATATACATTACTGAACAATTCCGCAGCCATATTCCTACCCTTTCATAAAAAGCACCGCATACGCATAGAGGACGGGAGCCCCGAAGAGAAGACTATCGAGAACATCCAGCACCCCGCCCATCCCGGGAATCAACGTCCCCGAATCCTTCATCCCGGCCCTGCGCTTGAGGAGTGACTCAAACAGATCTCCCAGCACACCGATCACCGGCAGCATCAACCCCAGGATCACCGCATTCAGGAGACTCAATGGCAGATGCCCCAGTTTGGCATCGGCGAGATGCCAGAACAACAGACTGACCAGCAGCGAGCTCAAGGTCCCGCCGATAAAGCCTTCCCAGGTCTTTTTCGGGGAAAGTCGCGGACATAACTTGTGCCGACCAAGCAAACGCCCCGAGAAATAGGCACCGACATCCGAGAACTTCACCACGGCAACCAGATAGATCACCATCATGCGTCCCGTTTCGCCGACGGCAAACATCAAGCCGTCGTCAGTACGCCAGGCAAAGGCAAGCCGCGTGAAATAATTCATCATGAAGGCGACATACCAGACCCCCAGCAAGGTACAGGCGATCGTCACAATCGGACGATCGTTCTCCTTTTGCGGAAACTGCCGCAGGAAAACCGCCAAGGCCGTCAGCAGCAGGACAAGGTTCTCCCACTGGTACCCGGCTGCAAGCTGCTCGGGACGCGGCCCGATCGTCCAATATGTGGCAGAGACCACGGCGGCCCCCCCCGCCATACCGACAAAACGGAAGACGGGCAGGCCCGCGGCGTCCATCATCGTATAGAACTCATATTGAGCCAGCGCCACAATCCCGACAATCAGCAGCCAGCAGGCAGGTGAAGGCAGATAATTCGCCACCATCACCACCATGACCGCCAACAATATTCCACTAATCAACCGATGCTTCAGCACGCATGCCCCCTCTTATTATCACGACAAGCTAATTACCAACGCGACCACCACGGACCGTCGTTTCCCATGCCTCGACAATCGTGCTGAAATTTCGCAGCAGTCGTTTGCCGGACGGCGTCAGCACGGATTCCGGATGGAACTGCACCCCGTAGGTTGGATGCGTGATATGGTGCACCCCCATGATTTCGCCATCATCGGTCCAGGCATCGGGAACGAGCACGGAGGGCACCGATTCCGGTAAAATCGCCAGGGAATGATAGCGTCCCGCCGGGAACGGGTTTTTCATTCCATCATACATCGCCCCGCCGTCATGGCGAACCAGTGACGTCTTGCCATGCATGATGCCTTTGGCATGTCCCACCGTCCCGCCAAAGGCGGCACCGATGCACTGGTGCCCCAGGCAGACACCCAGGATTGGCAAGCGTCCGCTGACCGCGTGGATCAGCGCGACGGAAATCCCGGCCTCCAGCGGCGAGCAAGGCCCCGGGGAGATCACAATCCCGCGGGGCTGGGCGGCGATAACGGCGTCCACGGAAATCTCATCGTTTCGAAACACCTGAATCTGCGCCCCCTGCCCCATCATCACCTGCACCAGGTTGTAGGTAAAGGAATCGTAGTTATCGATAAGTATAATCATGATCGTTCTCTTATAGTTAACCAGCAAACGTCGTATTTACAGGGCGAGTCCATTCAAGGCTAGGTCCACGGCCTTGCGCATCCCCTGGGATTTATGGCAAGTTTCCTCATACTCCCGTTCCGGATTCGAATCGTAGACAACCCCGGCCCCCGCCTGCACCGAAACCACGCCATCCTCGACCTCCAGCGTGCGGATCGTGATGGCAAAGTCCATATTGCCGGTATAGCTGATATAACCCACCGCCCCCCCGTAGGCCCCGCGCGGCGACGGTTCCAGCTCATGAATGATCTGCATGGCACGAATCTTCGGAGCCCCCGACAACGTACCGGCTGGGAACGTTGCCTTTAACACATCCAGTGCATCAAGTCCACGGCGCAGGATGCCCTCGACATGCGAGACAATGTGCATGACGTGGCTGTAGCGCTCAATCACCATGTAATCGGTCACCTGCACACTGCCCGGTTCGGCGACCCGGCCAATATCGTTGCGCCCGAGATCCACCAGCATCACATGCTCGGCCTTCTCCTTCTCGTCCGACAGCAGTTCGCTCGCCAATTCCCGATCCTGTTGCTCGGTAGCCCCGCGCGGGCGCGTGCCGGCAATCGGACGCACCTCAACGCGGCTACCGGTCAGTCGAACCATGACCTCGGGCGAAGAGCCGACGAGCGTCTGGTTCCCCAGCTTCAGGAAAAAGGTGTAGGGAGAGGGGTTCGTGAGACGCAATGCCCGGTAGAGTTGCAGCGGAGGCACATCGGTTCGTGCCGAAAAACGCTGACTCAGCACCGCCTGGATGATATCCCCCTCGACAATATACTCGCGGGCCCGGTCAACCATGCCCACGAAATCGGCCTTGGTCATGTTCGTTTCAAACGCTACCGGCGGATAGGTCCGCGTGGATACGGGTACATACTCAGGGAGGGCCGCAATCACGGCATCAATCTGCTGGCAGGTCTCTTGATATCGCGCAGCAGGATCACCGCCCTCCTTCGCCTGCGTGCAGAAGACCACCTTGATCGTATGGCGCACATTATCGAAGACGATCAGCTTGTCTACCTTCAAAAAACGGCTGCGAGGAACAACCCCCTTGCAACCAAGCTTGGGGATTGGCATCCGTTCAAATTCACCGATGGCTTCGTACCCGAACACGCCAACCGCGCCCCCGAAGAAACGGGGCAGGCCCGGGATTTCAGCCACTTTCAACCCGGCATAGACACTGCGCAACGCGTCAAAACCGCCCGTGGCCCCCTCCCGGTGATCAACCTCCAGCAACAATTGCGGATCAATTCCGACAAAGGAATAGCGCCCCCAGGTTTCGCCGCCCTCCAGGCTCTCGAACAAAAAGGCATTCGTCTTGTCAACGAAACGCTGCAACACCGAGACCGGCGTCTCGATATCCGCGATGGCCTCGCGATAGATCGGCACCACATCGTGACTGGCTGCCAGCTTAATATAATCTTCTTTAGAAGGATAAAACACCGTGGTCCTCTTTCTTTACCCGATAAACTTCATCAGCAATCTAGGCACCCGCCGTCATAATTGCAAGTTCAGAGTCAGGAATTCACGCGCCCATGCGAACGTGAGTGCATGCGGCCGGCACGGACCAGCCGGCACGGACGTAAGAACCAGTATAGGCAGCCAGCTCCAGCAGGAAGGCTCCAGCGGGCAAAGTCTGCATCACCGGGAATCAGCAGACGCTTTAGCTGGTAGCATAAGCGTTCCCGACGCCCAAGGTGCCCGAGATGCCCCGCTCGTTCTGCAGCCAGCCCCCCGCAATCATGGGGACTGGTCAGCCGTTTGCGAATCGCGTCCAGTTGCAAAGGGGGCGGGATTCGGAAGGTGCCGGGCAGCGGGCCTAGCAGTGCATCAGCCACCCCGCAAACGGTTTCGAGGGCTTCACGCACAAAACCGCATGATCCCGCCGTACGCCTTGCTTGTGGCAGGGCGTCGGGATGACGCATGAGCAACCCGGCAACATCCACCAGCCACCCGAGCCTTGCCCAATGATGCCAGATCACGTGCATGCAGCCATACAGCAGGTGCGCGGCTGGCGAGGCCCCACGTACCCGCACCTCACCGGAAATCAAAATATCCGACACGGCATCCGGGAAAGAAAGGCAGTGTTCAAGTCGTGAATACGGAGGAGGAAACCAGCGCCAGTTGCACTCGATCCTAAGGCCGCTGGCATTTGCAAAGCCAACGCCCCATCCGAAATGCCACAGCCAGGCGGATCGCTGCTTATCAGTATGCTCCGGCTGGTATCCCGCCGCCCCCATGACAGACGCCAGCACCTCGAAGCGAATCCGGCGGCAGCGCAGGTCAACATCATCGTAATGCCGCAGCGCGGGATCATGCCAGGCCTGCATGGCCAGCACAGGGCCCTTAAGCATAAACGCATCGGGATCATGCTCGCTAAGGGCGCTAAGAAGCTCGCTGCCGTCCAGCTCGCAACGGGCCAGATGCACGAGTTGGCCTCGCGCATAGGGTCGCCAATCCGGGTGCAGGGTGGCTGACCACAGGCCTGCCACCCGGTGTTGCCGGGCCAAACGGAATAGCGCGTCGTCATCCGGGGTCGCCGGAGCGTCCGGTGACGATTCGCTATCGCGCTGATACGGACTGCGGAAGGCGAGACGGGTACCGCTGATAAACTCATGCATGCCGTACATCCTCGACGATCTGCCAACGGATGATACGTACCGCCATGGATTGGGCGAGCTGCAAGAGCAAAGCGCTATCGGCAGGTGACAGGTCGGCCACGAGATAAACGGCATCGAGCAGCCCCTCGCGAATGAACACATGCAGTTCCTGCAGACCGCCAACAACCCGGATTCCGTGCACGTAATGACTGCGCACGGCGTCGTCACAAGAAAAGATACCCACGACCTGCAAGGCTGGCGTACGATCCATGTTGAAAGTCGCATGGGCGAGGAACAGCGCGGTTTGATAACTGCTTCCCCAGACGGCTACGCGCTCGACACCACCGCCCCGTGCATGAAAGGCGCTGTGCCGGGGCAACTGTACCAGATCCTGGACAATCCTCAAGGCGGCACGTATGCCCACGATCAGCGGGACGGCGATAGCCGCCATCACGGTGTAATGCAGGCCGACCTGTGCCATCACGGGGCCCGCGCCGGGGTGCAGCAGCTGGCGAAGGGCAAATGCCATGCCAATTCCGGCAAGCAGTGCCAGTCCGGTCTTGGCATATTCAGCAACCCTGGCCAGATACCAGACCCGCGAGTAGGATCGTGAAAACACCAGAAGCAGGAACGGGATCACTATGTCGATGGATACAGACTTCAACCAGATTGACTTGAGAACAGCATCATGGATGCCGTCCAGCGCATCCAGCAGGACAACCGCCGCGAGCCAGGCTACATGTAGGGCAACCAGGTCAAAGCACAGATAGTATAGCAGGGTTCGGTTGCGACGGACGGGGCGGTTGATTCCTCGCAGCACGGCCTTGCCACTATCCTGGAGCTCAATCCAGGCAAGGTGCCGGAAGACGGTGCATGACAGCGCCACAACCCCCAAGGCCAGCAAGCCGATCGCCCGGTCATTATAGACGGACACCGCCACGCCCGTCGCCGCCAGCAGCACCGTGCCTCCATACAGGAACCCTGCCACCTCGCTGTGGGAGCGCCCCGACCGGAGCAGGCGGTGATGCAGGTGCTCGGCATCCCCGTGCCGGAAGGCGGTCAGCCATGTGCCGCCGGCCGCCCCCGGATCAGCAAGCTGTCGTACGGTACGCCGCCAGATGGCAAGCACGGTGTCAAACAGGGGAATCCCGATGGCTAGCAGGGGCATGCCGATCACGGCGACGGCTGGCCCCTTGGAACTGGTCGATATAGCCAGCGCGGCCAGCGTCAGTCCGATAAACTGACTGCCGGTATCGCCGAGAAAGACCCTGGCAGGATAAAAGTTATAGCGAAGAAACCCGAGGCACGCACCAGCCAGCGCCAGAAGCAGCAGGACATCCCCCGGACTTTTGCGCAGGACAAGCGATACGGCCATGCCGATGGCAGCCAGCATCCCGATCCCGCTGGCGAGGCCGTCCATGCCATCGATCAGGTTGAATGCATTCATCATCACCAGGAACCAGAG
>JFJP01043044.1_pt1 | contig 10091 bp, 8 predicted proteins | sample 431651 | NCBI WGS metagenome assembly JFJP01 (sample SAMN02602958, study PRJNA72255) | Microbial mat metagenome, whole genome shotgun sequencing project. | biome: fresh water; feature: sink hole; material: water; isolation source: purple microbial (photo- and chemosynthetic) mats found in... | reverse complement strand
ATTGCATTTAATATAAGCGTAGGAACCGAATTATCAAATACAGTAAGCTTTGAATCGAGCCTTAATTGCCTATCAATTAATATTCGTAAAGGCGATTTTCCAAACCATTCGCGGGTAGTTAAAGCAGGATTGTCCTTTTCGGCAGTGTTTGTAGCTATCAAAATAGCAGCTTCTTCGCTTCGCCATTTATGAACGAGTTGCTTTTCGTAACTTCCTGTTATCCAATTTGGTGCGGCTGGTGAATTGTTGGTTCGGATTGCATCAATAAATCCATCAGAAGTTTCAGCCCATTTGAGAATAATATACGGTCTTTTTTGTTGATGAAACGTGAAAAAACGTCTATTCAAATCCAAGCTTTCTTTTTCTAAAACACCCAAAACAACTTCGCAACCGCTTTTCTTTAAATGTTCTATTCCTTTTCCTGCTACTTCCGAAAACGAATCGACACAAGCCACTACTACTTTGGGAATCTGATTGTTAACTATCAAATCGGCACAAGGTGGAGTTTTTCCATGATGAGCGCAAGGTTCGAGGCTTACATAAATGGTCGATTCTTTCAACAACTCTTTGTTTTTCACCGAATTAATAGCATTCACTTCGGCATGCGCTTCGCCATATTTTTGGTGATAGCCTTCTCCAATTATGCGGTCATTGTGCACTATTACAGCGCCTACCATTGGATTGGGAGCTACATTGCTTTGTCCTTGTTTTGCCAGTTCAAAACAGCGGCGCATATAATTTTCTGCACTCATTTTTATAAATCCAGCTTTTAAATTTTCTTCAATCACCATTTATTTTCGTCAAATTCAACCAAATAAGTTGAAATTTCAATGCCCTCAATTGATTCGATATTTTCAACAATTGTTTTAGAATAATTCACATTATTTGGACAAAAAACCAAATAAACACCTTTTTTTAATCCCAAACTTTGGCAATAATACGCAAGTTGTTTTTTTCCGCGCAAAAACTGACTTTCGTAATAATAAATCTTCGTTTCTACCAAATATTCAGCCGAATTGACATTAATTATCAAATCGCTTTTTCCCAGTCCTGTGTCGGCTTCGCGGTAGCTTTTTCCGTCCACAACCTGCAAAAATGCCTGAATATAGGTCTCAAAACTATAAATCAACGCACTTTCTTTGATGGAAATATAATTTCCGGCATCGTTTTTTTCGCGAAAAACATTAAAACCACGCCTTTTTACATATTCTTTGTAGCCCGAAATTATTTTGTCGAATTTGAGTTGATTGTTTTCATCGAAAAATTCGCTTACCGAAAAACTGCGCAAAATGCTTGCTTTTTCGCCGTTTGTGTAGGGATAAAAGGCTTTATACAGCCGTTTTTTGTAAAAAGGAACCCAAAAAGTTACAAATCCGTTTTCATCTTTTTTAATAATTCCGTTTGTGTGAAGCAGTTTAATGCTTTCTCTGTCAATATCAAACAAAATTTTATCCTCGGTAAATAAAAGACGTTCCACTAATGAGCGATTTTCTTTCGCTTTATTCAAAATATTCGAAAAATTTTTGTCAATTGCCTCGTTCAAATACCAATCTTCAACTTTTAAATAATCTTCTACACTTATTATTTTATTTTTGCAAAACCATTGACTAATCCGGGCTGATTTGCTGTGATTTGACTAATTTTTTGTTTTACTTTTTCGTCGAAAATTTGCCCAGTTTCTGTCTCGTGTTGTGCCAAAAGTTCGAGGACTTCGTCATCGGTAAAGTACGGAACATTCAGATTATCAGCAACATTGAACGGCGAAGCATTGTCGCTCACCAGTGGTTATGCCTTGTGTGATAAAGATTTCTGATGGTGTGAAGAAATTGTCCGAAAATACTTGGATTTAAACCTTCAATTTCATCAATAATGATGACAATTTTTTTATCGTTGCAGTTACTTATTTGATATTCAAAATCTTTAAATGTTTCAATTTTCCAATCAATTGCTTGTTGTCTTTTCAATTCTCGACAAAAAGTATCGAAAGTATCAGCAGCCGAAAAATCATTAAAACCTTCGACAGAAAAATACACAGAATTGTAATTTTTATCGTTCAATTTTTCGGCAAGTTGCCTAAAATAGGTACTTTTTCCGGTTTGTCGAGGTGCCCAAATGGTAAAATAACGCTTACTTTCCACCAATTCGATGCCTTGATTTATCAAATCGGTTCGCTGAATTGTGTAATGTTCTTCTTGTATGTTGGGTCCCGAAGTATTAAATCGTCTCATTTTTATTTTTTCCATTTACCATTGCCCGAAATTATAGCCACATTTTTACGTGTAGGCTATTGCATTTTATACTTGCAAAGATATGAAAAAAATAGAGAAATTATATTTTTGTTTGGTGAATTTTTAGAAAATTTGTTGTATCGCATAATGTTTAGTATATTGACTGTGAAACAAAAGGAAAAAAGTTATTTGAAATTCATAAATACAGCCTAAAAACTCAAATGATTCGTAAAACAGGCATTTATCTTTTTTAACTAACTATAAAGTAAGTGATTAGATTCCGATATTTTGCAAAATATCCGTCAAACCACTTTTTAGGCTGAACTCATCAATAAAATTTAATTTTTTGAACTTTTTTTAATAAAAATAAGATACAATTAAAATGAAATTGTTTTTTTTACATTAAAATAACATACTCTAATACTTTGTGATACAATTTATTACAAACTTATTTTCTTTCTACCTAAGAAATTAGCATTAGAGGATAATTTTTTTTAATTAAGATTAATTACTTTTGAACTTTAATTTTACCAATCGATATGTATATGAAAAATTTAGGAATACCATTTTTTATAGTCTTGCTTATATTTTCATGCCAAAATATAAATTCGCAAAACGATAATGAGCAAAAGAAAGATTCTTTAGCTCAAAAAGCAGATAAAATTATTGTTGGCGCAGAGCGTTTAGATGAATATTTGCCTTTAATTTGGGGCGAAAAAGTGGCTTTGGTTGCAAATCAATCGTCGCTTGTGGGCGAAATACATTTACTTGATATTTTGGTAGAGAAAAAAATTAACGTGGTAAAAGTTTTTGCTCCCGAACATGGCTTTAGAGGAAATGCCGACCGAGGTGCAAGCATTGATAATGAAGTAGATAAAAAAACAGGAGTTGCAATTGTGAGTCTTTTTGGGAAAGACAACAAGCCAAGTGCTGAGGCTTTGGCTGACGTGGACGTTGTTATTTTCGATATTCAAGACGCTGGTGCACGTTTTTTTACCTATATTAGCACCTTGCACAAAGTCATGGAGGCTTGTGCTGAAAATAATAAACGACTAATTGTTCTTGATAGACCCAATCCCTTGGGCGATTACGTTGATGGACCTGTGCGCAAACAAGGTTTTGAATCGTTTGTAGGAATGCACGCAATACCTGTGGTTCACGGACTTACAGTTGGAGAATTGGCTCTAATGATAAATGGTGAAGGCTGGCTGCCCAAAGGAGCACAGTGCAATTTGACGGTTGTGGAAATTCAAAATTATACACACAACAAAGTATATGAATTACCCGTAAAACCATCGCCAAATTTACCAAATTATTTATCGCTCAGACTGTATCCTTCGCTTTGTTTCTTCGAAGCTACCGAAATAAGTATAGGTCGTGGAACAGAATTTCCATTTCAAGTAATAGGCTACCCCGATAAAAAATTTGGTAATTTCACTTTCACTCCGCGCGATATAGAAGGTATGCAAACAAACCCCGAACAAGAAGGGAAACTATGCTACGGAATTGATTTACGAAACGAAAATAAAGAGGTAAAATTCACACTCAAATATATCATCGATTTTTATCAGAAATCGGATTTTAAAGAAACTTTTTTTAAGCGCGAAAAATGGTTCAATTTGCTTGCTGGAAACGATGTACTTTTGCAACAAATAAAACAAGGGCTTAGTGAAGAGGAGATTCGAGAAACTTGGCAATCCGATTTGAATGGTTACAAAGAAATGCGCAAACATTATTTGCTTTATGATTGATAACCATTCGTTTAATTATATTTTTTCATTGTTACATATTAAAGTTAATTTTTTTATATGAGAAAACAACAAATTCTAAATTTGTTTTGTATATTTTTGATAATCAACATATTTTCTTCGTGCGCACAAGTAGGACAACCTATGGGTGGACCACAAGATACAATTCCTCCGCGTATTTCAAAAAGCGTTCCTGATAATAAATCACTCAATTTTGATGCAAAGAAAATTGTTATAGAATTTAATGAGAATATTCAATTTAAAGATTTGAGCAAACATTTACTTATTTCACCGCCTTTTTTAGAAAAGCCAGGCGTAAGTGTAAATATGAATAAAATTGTTATAAAATTAAATGATTCATTGCAAAAAAACACTACTTATTTATTTGATTTTCGCAGTTCTGTGGCAGATTTGAACGAAGGAAATGTGTATAAAAATTATTCTTACGTTTTTTCGACCGGAAATGCAATTGATTCAATGCAAATAAGCGGACAATTATTCAATGCTTTTGATAATGAGGCAGTTTTTGATGCGACCATTTTAGTGCATAAAAATCTGTCCGACACTGCTTTTCTGAAACAAATCCCTAATTATCTTGCAAAAACAGATAGTTCTGGTAAATTTACGCTAAAATATCTTGCATCGGGTAGCTATAAATTGTATGCTCTCAAAGATGCTCGCTTCAATTTTACTTACGAACCTACAACCGAAGAAGCCGCCTTTTTGACCGAAATTATTGTTCCAGAAGTAAAGCGAAAAACTAGAATCGACACGCTTAAAATCAAAGATTTACAACGCGATACACTCAGGCTTTATAATAAAAAATTGATTACAAAAAAAGTAGCCGAACGTATGTCTGACTCGCTCCAACATTTCATTACGCTTTCCGATTCCATTCGCGTAGATACTTTGGTGCGCGACTCAGTTGCTACAATAAGTTTCTTGGAACATTCTCCCGATAGCTTACAACTATTTTTATTTACTGAAACACCAAATAATCAATTTATTGCAACAAAAGAGCGCAAAGAAAAAGGCAAAATTGATTTGGTGTTTAATTTAGATTGCGATTCGCTCTTGCGATTGGAATTAATTGACTCTCTGAATTTGAAAAAATGGTATTTATTAGAAAAAAAAGATGCCAAAAATTATAGTATTTGGCTTACCGATTCTACTTTATATAAAAAGGAAGAAGTGAAATTTGTCGCTCATTACCTGAAAAACGATTCAATTAATAATCTAATTTCTGTAACTGATACCTTGGGTTTAAAGTTTTTTGAAGATACAAAAAACAAATCTACCGACAAAAAAAACATGAATTTAGCTATTGAACTTAATAATACCAACGATAAAAAAGTAGATGCTTATAATTTACTGAAAATAAGCTTTTCAGCTCCAGTAAAAGGGTTTGATGCTTCTAAAATGAAGTTATTTGAAGTGTACGATTCTGTAAGTGTGCAAGACAAAAAAGAGAAAAAAACAAAGGCAAAAAAACCAATTAAATTTTCCATTTTAAACGATACAATCACGCAACGTCATTATCAAATTTCGCTCGATAAAAAAGAAAAAACAACGTATAAAATTCAAATTGATAGTGCCACTGTTTCGAGTATTTTTGAAGAAGTAAACTTATTTTTTGAAAAAGAATTTGAATTTCAAGACTCTTCTTTTTATGGTGAAATAAAGCTAAATATATCAAATATAGATACTTTCTCTGTAGTACAATTGCTCAACGACAAAAAGGAAGTGTTGAAACAAGTTTCCATATCGAGCGACACAACGCTTACATTCATTAATCTTATGCCAAAATCTTATCTATTAAAAGTTATAAAAGATTCTAACAAAAATAACAAATGGGATTCTGGCAATTTTAAGAAAAAACTTTTACCCGAAAGAGTTTATTTTTACAAAGAAACGATTGAAACGAAATCGGGTTGGACAAATGAAATTGATTGGATTTTAGATGACAAAATACAAATAATTAAAAAGCAACGCAAATTGATTAAAGATTAATTTTTCACATAGAAATACTAACGAACAAAATACATAATCCATTAAAAATAAAAACAATGAGAGTAGTTGACCACATAAAAGATAATAGCAAAACTTTATTTTCATTTGAACTTTTGCCTCCGCTAAAAGGCAAAGACATTAGAGACGTTTTTAACAACATAGAACCGTTGATTGAATTTGACCCTCAGTACATTAACATAACTGTTCACCGCGAGGAGGTGGACTACAAAACCCTCGAAAGTGGCTTGATAGAACCCAAAGTTATTCGCAAACGCCCGGGAACTATTGCTATGGCAGGCGCAATTAAAAACAAATATGGAATCGATGTTGTTCCACATATTGTGTGTGGCGGTTTTACAAAAAGTGAAACAGAATACGCCTTAATTGATTTGAATTTCTTGGACATTCATAACCTTTTGGTACTGCGTGGCGACCCTTTGAAAAACCAAAAATATTTTGAGCAAACCATTGGTGGTCATTCACATGCTATCGATTTGATTCATCAAATAAATGATTTGAACAATGGTAAATATTTAGATGATATAAAAAATTCAACACCTTTAAATTTTTCGTATGGAGTAGCCGGCTACCCTGAAAAACACATGGAAGCACCCAATATGGAATCAGATATTTATTGGTTAAAACAAAAAGTTGATGCAGGTGCAAGTTATGTGGTAACTCAAATGTTTTTCGACAATCAAAAATATTATGAATTTGTACAATTAGCTCGCGAAGCTGGAATTAATGTACCCATTATTCCAGGAATAACGCCTATTCGTAATAAGCGTCAAATCAATGTATTGCCACAAGTTTTTCATATTTCTTTGCCCGAAGAATTGGCTCGTGAATTGAGAAAATGTAAAGACAACAACGAGGCTTACGAACTTGGTGTAGAATGGGCTACGTTTCAATCGAAAGACCTAATTAAAAATAATGTCCCCATTATTCACTACTATACAATGGGCAATTCTGATAATATTAAGCGTATTTGCAAAGCAAGTTTTTAAATAAAAATATATAATAAATTGACGATAAAATGAAAAAAGGTATTTTAATTGTTTTCATTCTTTTTTATGCTTTCTCTTCATTTTCACAAAATGAGCTGGTTAGCATAGCCGAAAAATCAAACTACGAATCAACGGCTAATTACAACGATGTGATGCAATTTGTAAAACAACTCAAAAAAGCATCAAAATTTGTAGGTGTCGAAAATATTGGTTTCACGCACGAAAATAAGCAAATACCTTTGCTCATTATTTCAAATCCACTGCCAAAATCGCCTGAAGATTTAAAAAATGACAAACGAATTGTTTATTACATTCAAGCAAATATTCACGCGGGCGAGGTGGAAGGAAAAGAAGCAGCTTTGATGTTTGCACGTGATATTTTAAAGCCTCAATATACCGAATTACTTAAAAATGTAGTCATTTTGATTGTTCCAAATTTGAATGCCGACGGAAACGAAAAAATTTCGGTGCAGAATAGAACAAACCAAAATGGACCTAAAAATGGTGTAGGACTTCGACACAATAGCTTGTTTTTGGATTTGAATAGAGATGCTATGAAGCTTGAAACAAATGAGTTACGTGCTGTAATTACCAACGTTATCAATCGTTGGAATCCGCATTTAACGCTCGATTGCCATACAACCAATGGCGTTTATCGTCAAGAACCTGTTACCTTTACTTGGATGAATAACCCGAACGGTAACCGCAACTTAATCAATTACATGCGAGACGATTTGATGCCAAAAGTATCGAAGCATTTAACGGAGCAATACAAAATAGAAAATTGTTTTTATGGAGAGTTCAACGATATGCAATATCCCGACAGTGGCTATGTTTCGTATGCGTCGGAGGCTCGTTATTTTGTTAATTATCTGGGAGTTCGTAATAGACTTGCGGTACTTGACGAAAATTATGTGTATGCCGATTACAAGTCTCGCGTTCTGGGCAATTATGCCTTGATGTTTTCGCTATTAGAAATGGCGGTAAAAGATGCTGAAACCATTAAAAATAACATCAAAAAAGCCGACGAACAAACCCTTAATATAGGCTTAAATCCACAGCCAACAGATTTGTTTGCAACAACTTACATAGGAAAGCCAACTCCCGAAAAAATACTTGTACGAACCTACGAAGTAGAGCCTTACACCGATGAAAACGGTAGGCGCAGAATGAAAAAAACAGACATCAAAAAAGATGTTTGGGTTGATTATGTGGCTGATTATTTTGCTGACAAATCAACAGCTTATCCTTTTGCGTATTTGCTCACAATTTCGGACAGTAAAATACTTGATAATTTAAAAACACATGGCATTGTACTTGAAAAACTTACAGAGAAGCAAAGTTTTGAAGTAGAAGAATTTAACTTTACAGAGCTAAAACCGGAAAGTAGAATAAATCAAGGGCATTATTTAACAATTGCGAAAGGCAATTTCAAAACAATAAACAAGGAATTTGAAAAAGATACTTATCTTATCCGAACTTCACAAAAACTTGGTAATCTGATTGTTTATTTGCTTGAACCACAAGCAGACGATGGTTTATTGCTTTGGAATTTTTTCGATAAATACCTTGTTCCGCAATGGGGAAACTACTTTTATCCTTATCCTGTTTATAAAATTTTGAAAACGACAGAAATAAAAAGTAAATAGCTAATTTTAAAGAAAAAATTATGCTATCAAAATATAAGGATCTTTGCCCACAAATACAATGGGCAATTTGATAATATTTGATATTTTATTATCAATTAGCTCTTTGTAATATTGGTTTGTTTCTATTTGATATTGAGCTTCTTGTATTTGAATAGCAATTCGCTTTTTTAAAGCATCTTGACTTTCTTTCGCTTTTTTTTCTAATTGTTTAATTTCAATTACAATCCCATAACGGGCTTTGTTGTGCGGAATCAATAAAATATCATAGCGTCCTTCACCACTTTCTCTATTCGATTTGATGATATAGTCGTCGCCAATAATAGCAAGCAAACCAAGCACATACGATTGATATACCTTTTCTGGTTGGCTTTGCGTGTCGAAGTAGCTAAATGTGTCGCCCATGATTTGCTTAAAGCCTTTTTCAAATTTAGCTATTTCATTATTTATTAAGTGATTAGCTGTTTCTTCTAAGAGTGTCTTTCTTATTTTTAAATCGACACTCAACCATTTCAACAGGATATTTTTAAATACAAATTTGATTTCGTAATTGGGTATTTTGAGCTTGTAATTATTGTAATCTCTTTTGCTTTCGGTAGTTAGGTACCCACTAAAGGTAAGTAAACTCCAAAGTAGTTCTTTGTCGGTATCTAAATCAGGAAAAACAAAATTTTCGTCTATGGTTTTTTCTATGGTTTCGTTGTTTATTAGCTTCAATAGTTGCTCGCGAGTATAATCGGCATCGCGTTCTTTTAAACGCTCTTTGAGCAAATCATCAGAGCTTGTATTTACCCAAAAAGGCTTAAATCCATTTTGATAGCTAATCGAATAGTTCAAAATAGACCAAGGATTGTAAATACCTAAAGTGTTGCCTATTTTGTAGCCATTGTACCATTTTTTTATAAGCTCATAATCTGTTGGTACTTCAAAATCCGATAAAACTTTTTTTACCTCCTCTTCTGTAAATCCAAATTTATCAGAAAATTCATTGTCCAAAATCGTATGCACACTTACGTTGTTTAAGCCACTAAAAATAGTTTCTTTCGATATACGTAATATTCCGGTTATCAAGCCTTTGTATAGATAGATATTGTCTATTTCTTGTAACCTGCTTGAATAGGTGTATCATATTCATCTATAAGTATTAGCACTTCTTTTTTATGGTAGCGATAAAGGTATTCGCTCAACTGTTTAATACTGTTTTCGTAGGTAACTTCGCTCGCTCTTTTATGTAAAATATCATTAAATTCAATTTGTTCAAAATCAGATAAAAATTTATCTGTCAGAAGATATAGATTTTGTTTGTAAATATTAACAATTTCAGCTATAATGTGCTCAAAAACATCATTCCAAGTTTCTTTTTTTGCATCTTTGAAGCTTATAAAAATAACCGGATATTTTCCTTGTTTATTTATTATATCTTTTTCAGACTGCCATATTTTTAATTCATGA
>JFJP01041200.1_pt1 | contig 10091 bp, 12 predicted proteins | sample 431651 | NCBI WGS metagenome assembly JFJP01 (sample SAMN02602958, study PRJNA72255) | Microbial mat metagenome, whole genome shotgun sequencing project. | biome: fresh water; feature: sink hole; material: water; isolation source: purple microbial (photo- and chemosynthetic) mats found in... | reverse complement strand
GCCCTTTAGCTCTATAGATTTGAATCATAGATTAACGAAACTGTTGATGTTGCTTCGAAGGAAGCTAAAATCGAGAAAAAATTGAAAGCTATTGAAGCTGCTTGGAATAAATAAATTTTCGAGTTTGAGGATTATAAGGAGACAAAAATTTTCCTACCACTAGATAACATGGTGGAATTACTTGATTAGAATTCACTTGATTTGATGGCTATGAAGGGTTAGGGCAAGTATGTTGAATTTTTCTATAACACTGTGGAAGATTGGAGAGAAAAATTATCCCGAGTTGACTCAGTTGTAATTGAATGGCTGAAAGTCCAAAAAAATTGGAAAATTTTAGTGAATATATTTTTAGCTTCTGAGGATATTAGGACTTAATTGCCAGAAGACACAAAAGTATTTGAAGGAGTTGATAAAGAATTTAGAGAGATGATGGCTGAAGTCTCAACAAACCCTATTGTTGTTGAAGCTTGTATTTAGGAAAGAAAAGAATAACTTGTGAATATGTCAAATGCTATTAAGAAATGTGAGAAAGCTTTGAATGATTACTTAGAGTAGAAAAAGAAAGCATTCCCTAGATTTTATTTCTTAAGCAATCAATCATTACTGACCATTCTTTCAAATGGTTAGAATCCACCCAAGGTTTCAAATTATTTTTCAACTATTCCATTCTATTTTAAAGGTTGCTGAATTTCTTGGTGATTGCTTTGATGGCATGAAAACATTAATCTTCGAAAAAGCTGCTAGTCCTAGTGAAATAGTAAAATCTGCTCATTCGATGCTTTCAAAAGATGATGAAAAAATCCCTTTCTTTGGAAACTTTGAATGTATTGGTGCAGTTGAGCATTGGCTATCAGCCCTAGAGTACAAGATGAGAGAAACTCTTGAAGAGTTACTTGAAACGGCTAAAACAACCGCTGAACTTTGGGATTCTGGTGATAAACCGAGAGAAGAATGGGTCAAAGATCACTGTGCCTAAATTGCATTACTTACCACTTAGATTGTTTGGACTGAAGATGTGACTCGTGCTTTTGAGGATTTAGCTGGTGGTGCTGAAACTGCCATGAAAGAATGTCACAGATAAATTGAAATTCGTATAGAAAACTTAATCAAAAAAGTGAGAGGCAACTTGGAATTATTAGAAAGAATGAAGATTATCAACATTATCACAATTGATGTACACTCTCGAGACGTTGTGGAGAAATTTGTGATTTTCAAGATTTAAGAACTTGAATCCTTCGCTTGGCTTTCTTAATTGAAGTTTTATTGGGATAACAAGGATAATGACATGGCTTAAAGACAAGCATTGAGATTCAAATGGGAGAAAGAAAAAGATAAGTACAAGTGTATTATCCGGATCGTGGATTGGTTCAGGTTTTATTCTTATGAGTATGTCGGCGGCGCCTTGAGGCTTGTTATTACTCCATTAACAGATAGATGCTATATTACTCTTACTTAGGCATTGAACTTAACTATGGGTGGAGCTCCAGCTGGTCCTGCAGGAACGGGTAAAACAGAAACCACAAAAGATTTGGGAAGAGCGGTAGGACTTCCTGTTATGGTGTTCAATTGCTCAGACTAGATGAATAAGGATTCAATGGCTTAGATTTTCATGGGTCTTTCCCAATCTGGTGCTTGGGGTTGTTTCGATGAATTCAATAGAATTTCAATCGAGGTGTTGTCTGTCGTTTCAACTTAAGTCAAAACAGTACTTGATGCAATGAAAGGAAAGAAATAAAAGTTTCTGTTCATGGAAGAAGGTGAGTTAACTCTATAAGATACAGTTGGTTTCTTTATCACAATGAACCCGGGGTATGCGGGAAGAACTGAACTCCCTGAAAACTTAAAAGCACTCTTTAGATCATGCGCCATGGTTGTTCCAGATCTTGTCCTTATTTGCGAAAATATGCTTATGTCGGAGGGTTTCTAAAATGCAAGGCCATTGTCCAGGAAGTTCGTGTCTCTGTATATGTTGAGTCGTGAGTTGCTCTCGAAAGCAAGACATTATGACTGGGGCTTAAGGGCTGTCAAGTCTGTTTTGAGAATGGCTGGAAAACTAAAGAGGGCAGATCCCTAGATCTAGGAAGATCCTTTACTAATGAGAGCCTTAAGAGATTTCAACATGCCTAAGATAGTCACTGATGACAAACCTATTTTCTCAAGACTTATTGGCGATTTATTCCCGAAGATTGAGTGTGAATCTAAAACTGATCCAGATTTCAAGAAATTAGTTGTGGATACAACTAAAAAAGATATGGGCCTAGTTGCAGAAGAACTGTTTGTCCTTAAAATTGTCTAACTATCAGAAATCTTGGAAGTGAGGCATTGCTGCTTTGTTATTGGACCTCCTGGAAGTGGCAAAACGAGCGTTTGGAAAACACTCGGGAAGGCATTCAATAACAGAGGGGAAGAGTGTGAGTATGACACCTTAAATCCTAAAGCAGTAACATCGGATGAGTTATTTGGTTGCTACTCAAAGACAAAAGAGTGGAAGAATGGAGTTTATTCTATGATTTTAAAGAATTAGAACAAATGCGAGGATAAATACAAGCAAACTTAAATGCATAAATGGAGTATTCTAGATGGCGATATCGATCCCGAATGGATTGAATCCTTAAATACAGTGATGGACGATAATAAAGTGCTAACTCTGGTTTCTAATGATCGCATTCCATTGACCCCATCAATGAGATTGCTTCTCGAAGTGTCAAATCTGAAGAATGCTACTCCTGCCACAGTGAGCAGAGGAGGTGTGCTTTTCATTAATGAAACTGATATTGGTTGGATGCCATTCATGAACAGTTGGCTGGAAAGATCTTTTGAGAAAACTACCTTGAAAAAAGAGGGTATGGCTGCAAACACTCCGGTTTCTCCAGCAATTGATGAGACTGGCAAGAGCGTTTTCTACAGGTGCTTCTAATCCTATTTTGAAACCAATGCCGATATTAGAGATAGAACAAAAGTCAGACTGATTGTTCCAATGGTTGACATAGCTTAAGTTCATACCATTTGCATGATTTTGGATGCTTTATTAATTGAACATGATGCAATTCTCAAGAACCCAATTATGAAAGAAGATGATTTAAAATAAACCTATGAAGCATTCTTCATTTTTGCAGGAATGTGGGCCATAGGGGGTTGTTTTGGTGGTGGTTAAGATGATGAAAAGGATATGAAAGACTTCAATTCTGTTTGGAGAGGCTGTGCAAAAATCAAACTTCCCGAGTAAGGTATGTGCTATGATTACTTCTATGATCCTCATGAATTGAAATGGGTTCACTGGAGTTAGAAGGTCTCAGCCTACATTGCTACAGAAGAATCGCTATTCTCTAAAATATATGTGCCCACAATACATACTACTCGACTGAGGTACCTCCTAGATTAGCATTTACTTAGAAGGAAGCCTGTTTTATTTGTTGGATCTGCTGGTACAGGAAAAACTGCTGTCATCAAAGATTATTTAGTGCAAACAAAGGCCGATTTAGTATCTTACAAAACAATTAACTTCTCCTCATTTACAGATTCATTAGCCTTGTAGAAAAATATCGAATCGATGGTTGAAAAAAAATCCGGAAAGACGTTTGGTTCTGCTACAGGTAAAGTGCTGATTTGTTTCATTGACGATTTGAACATGCCCTATGTTGATAAATACGGAACTTAGTAACCTATCTAATTGCTCAGATAAGTTCTTGATTATGGGTCAATCTTCAATAGAGAGTAGCTTGAAGAAAGAAAGTACCTTTAGGATTTATTACTCTTCTCTTGCTTGAATCAAAAATCAGGTTCATTTACAATTGATCTCAGGCTTTAAAGAAATTTCTCCGTTTTTACTATGTATACTCCAAACCAAGACATCATCAGAACTATTTTTGGTGCTATTTTGGGAGCACATTTGGCAACCATAGACGATAAAATCTTAAAGATGACTGATAAATTGGTCGATGCAACAATCCACATTTTCTAAAGATTGCTGAAAGATACCCGCTTCTCTCCAACGGCAACAAGATTCCACTATCAATTCAATTTTAGGGAATTAGCGAAAATAGTTGAAGGAATGATGAGGTCTACTCCAAACTAATACAGAGGACAGCCTAATAAACTCTTAAAATTATGGTGTCATGAAGTTAAAAGAGTGTATGAAGATAGATTTATTTCTTCGGACGATATTCGAATCTTCAGAGATTACTTGAAAGAAGCTTTAACCAAGAATTTGGGAGAGCCTGATGCAAACGATAATCCTCTTGATGAGCCAAATATTCATACTACATTCATCTAAACTCACTATCAAATTGAATACTCCTACTTAGCTACTGATACCTAATAATTAAAAACAGTGCTTGGTGAAAAGCTGGCGGAGCATAATGAAATAAAAGCATAAATGAATTTAGTACTTTTCCAGTAGGCTATGGAACACATCTGCAGAATTGCAAGAATCATTGAATTACCTAGTGGCAACGCATTGTTAGTTGGTGTTGGTGGTAGTGGCAAATAGTCTCTTACTAGACTAGCCACGTTTATCGTCGGATTTGATCTTGATTAAATGGTGGTGACCTAGAGTTTTGGTATTAATGATTTAAGGAATTTCCTTCAGGAAATATACAAACGGATTGCAAAACCTAACGCGAACTCAAGAGTATATATGCTGACAGATGCACAAATTAAAACTGAATTATTCTTAATCCCAATCAATGATATGTTGAATTCTGGTTGGATCTTCGATTTATTCCCGAAAGAGGAGTATGAGAATATGATCTAAGGTTTAAGGAACGAAGCTAAAGGTTAAGGAGTGCCAGACAGTCTTGAAACACTCACCTAATATTTTCTTGATAAAATGAGGAAGAATTTGCATGTCGTACTTTGCTTCTCACCAGTTGGTGACACGATGAGAGTCAGGTCCAGAAAATTCCCAGGTATCATTAATAATACTTCAATTGATTGGTTCCATGCATGGCCAAAAGATGCTCTAATAGATGTGGCCTATCGTTTCATTTAAGATGTTGAGTTGGACACAGACGATTTAAGAAAAAGCATTGCTTTGATCATGTCGCAAGTGCATATTTCAATTGACGATGCAAACTAGAAGTTTAGGAAACTTGAAAGAAGACATAATTATACAACTCCCAAATCCTACTTGGAATTAATAGATTTCTATAAAAAGCTATTGTCGGAAAAGAGAGACTAAATCGATAGACAAATCAAGAGATATTAAATGGGGCTAAATATTTTGGCGGAAACTTAATCTAAAGTGCAGGGACTTTAGGAAGAATTGAAAATAAAGATGGTAGATGTCTCAAAAAAGAGAGCAGACACTGATGTGCTCATTGATAAAGTCGGTAGAGAGTCTTAGATTGCGGAGGATGAATAGAAGATAGCTAACGAAGAAGAGGAAAAGACAAATAAAGCCTCAGAGGAAGCTGAGAAATTAAAGAGTGAAGCAGATATAGCTTTGTCCTAAGCTCTTCCTGCTTTAGAATAAGCAAAAGAAGCTGTTAACTGTTTGAAGAAACCTCATATCACAGAAATGAAATCATTGGGTTCTCCACCTCCTGGAGTGCTTTTAACAGCCAAAATTGTCATGATCCTGCTTGGTGAGAAAGTTAGTTTGAATGACCCCGATGATAAAGTTTGGAAAAAAGCTTCTTCTTAAGTTATGAACAACCCCGCTCAATTCCTTTAGAGAATTTAAGATTTTAATGGTGAGAATATTGACCCTGCAGCTTTAGGGCCAGTTAGAACAGTAGTAGATGACCCAAGTAAGAATTTTAATGAAAAGTTCATGATGGGGTAGAATTTCGCTGCAGCCAAACTTTGTGGTTGGACAGTCAATATTGTCACATTTAATAAGATTTTTAAGGAGGTTAAGCCACTTGTTGACTCATAGTAAAAAGCAAGCGAGATTGTTGAGACAAAGAAAAAGGAACTCGCTATTGTCAAAGAGAGAGTCAGAGTTTTGAATGAAAAAGTTGCAACTCTCAGAAGATAATTAGAAGAAGCTGAAATCGTTAAACAGAGAGTCGAAGCGGATGCTAATGCTTGCATGGAAAAATTGAATGCTGCAGAAAGACTCGTAAAAGGACTTGCTGGAGAAAACAAACGTTGGGGTGAAAATGTTAAGTTCCTTACTGCTAATATTAAGAGTGTCATCGGTGATGCTCTTCTTGCAGCTGCTTTTGTTTCCTATATTGGTGCTTTCTCTGCTAAATTAAGATTCGAATTGTGGAGTACTATTTGGCTTGTTGATTTGAGAACGAAAGCAATTCCAATCACATCCGATATCGAGCCACTTAAATTTCTTACGACGGAAGCAAAAAAAGCAGCCTGGAAGAATGAAGGACTCCCTTCTGATTAAATGTCCATGGAAAATGCGACTATTATTACTTCCTGCAGTAGGTGGCCTCTAATTATAGATCCTTAACTTTAAGGATCAAATTGGATAAGAGGCTCTTAAGGAGAAAACTTGGTAACTATTAATGTCAGTCAGAATAGATGGCTATAATCATTAATGAGTGCAATTCCTATGGGTAAAGCTGTTCTCCTAGAAGGTATCTAGCAAGAAATCGATGCCACTTTGGACCCATTATTGTCACGAGCTATCATAAAGAAAGGCAAATTAATATTCCTTGAGATGGGTAGTGAACAGATTGATTATGATATGAAATTCAAACTGTTCCTTATGACAAAGCTATATAATCCTCATTTCAGGCCAGAAATTGCAGCCTAATGTACAATTATCAACTTTATTGTCACAGAAAGTGGTTTAGAAGAATAATTGCTTGCAGCTGTTGTAAATATAGAGAAAAATGAGCTTGAAATGATGAGATAAGAATTAGTGAAGAAATAAAATGAGTTTTCAGTTACACTCGATAAATTGGAAGAGAGTTTACTGGTTTCACTTTCAGAGGCAGACCCGGCAACCATTTTAGATAACAAGGAACTTATTGGAAACTTGGATAATACTAAAACAACGGCGATTGATATTCAGATGCAGAGTGAATAGGCCAAGAAAACGGAAATTGAAATTAATGAATAGAGAGAAAACTACAGATTAGTCGCAGCTGAAGGAGCTTTACTTTATTTCTTGGTGATATAACTGAGCGTTATGGATCATATGTATTAGTATTCATTGGAATCTTTCAATAAATTCTTCTTCAAAGCCATAGAGAGAACGACAATTCGAGATGAAACGAGAAGTGATGAATTGAGGAAAAATATTCGCTACACGATTTACTAATGGATTGCAAGAGGTCTATTCGAAAAGCACAAGCTAATCTTTCTGACATTAATCACCTTCAGGTTGATGTAGAAGAAGGTTATTGAAGTCTAATATGAAATCGCAGAAATGGATTTCCTTATTAAGTGTGTTCCAAAGGTTGGTGTCGAGAATAATCTTGATTGGCTTCCAAATACTGCCTGGGATGCAGTTTAAGGGTTGATTGCGCTTGAAGAATTCAGAAACTTTGCAACAAATATGGAGAAGGACGCACCTCCTCGTTTCAGGGATTGGTATAATGAACTTGCACCTGAAGAAGTGAAGCTGCCACTTGATTGGAAGAAATTGGACGCAATGCCATTTAAAAAATTGATTGTTCTAAGATGTTTGAGGCCAGATCGTATAACGGTTGCAATGACCAGCTTTATTAGAAATGTCCTCCCATAAGGAGAACAATTCGTTGAAATGGACTCAAAACTAAACTTTTCAGATGTATTAGCTTCTGCAGTTGATGATAGTGATTCTACTATTCCTATCTTCTTTATATTATCTCCTGGAGCTGATCCAGTCAAGGAAGTTGAAAAATTAGCTAAACTTAATAAGATAGAACCGGGTAAATCTTTTTGGAATATTTCCCTTGGTCAAGGCTAAGATGAAATCGCAAGAAGAAAAATTGAGGAGGGAAATAAAGAAGGACATTGGGTGATGCTCTAGAACATTCATTTGATGCCGAATTGGTTGATAGAATTAGAAAAAATTTTGGACTCGTTCACAGGTGAAGCTGGAGGTGGGAATCCCAAGTTCAGGTTATTCCTATCCGCGGAGCCTTCTTCAGGCATCCCTATTGGAATTTTGGATAGGTCAATTAAGTTAACAAATGAACCTCCTGCAGGTTTGAGAGCTAATATGAAGCGAGCTTGGGCCTACTTTAGTAAGGACGAAATTGAAGATAAGGACCCTAAAATAAAGTCAATTTTGTTCGGTCTTTGTTTCTTCCATTCAACTCTAATCGAGAGAAGAAGGTTTGGACCAAAAGGTTGGAATATGTCTTACCCTTTCAATATGGGTGATTTGAGTGACTCCTATTTGGTTATGAATCGTTATATGGAATAGAATGCTGGAGGAAAAGTTCCATTTGATGATTTGAAATATATTTTTGGTGAAATCATGTACGGAGGTCATATTGTGGATGATTGGGATAGAAGATTATGCATGTCTTATTTAGATAATGTTATGCATGAAGGGCTTTTTGATGAGCTTGAATTGTTCCCTTTTATTGAAGGAAAAAATTTATCCTTTAAGGTTCCAGCCCCAAATAATTATGAGAAGTACATTGAACATATCGAATAGGTTCTAACATAAGAAACTCCTTTAGCTTACGGTTTGCACTCAAATGCAGAAATAGGTTTCAGAACTAACTAATGTGTGACATTATTCTCTACTTTGCTTGAATTATAGCCAAAAGAGCAGTCTGAAGAACTAAGTGGAATGAAATCGAACAATGAAATCGCATAGGAACTATATAAATAAATCATTGAAGAATTGGGATTGAAATCAATGCTCTTCAATTAAGAGGAAATAAAAAATAAAATGGACGCAGAATCAAAGGGACCATACTAGAACGTGTTTTTGTAGGAAATCGAATATATGAACATTTTACTAATGGAAATCATTAGATCATTGGAGGAAATTGACCAGGGATTCCGAGGTATTCTTACTATCTCTGAAAAGATGGAGCAAATAATCGATTCCATTGCACTTAATCGTGTACCAAGCTAATGGGTTAATTTAGCTTACCCATCAAAGAGAGGACTTGCATCTTGGCTGACAAACTTATTCAAGAGAATCGAACAGTTGAATATGTTCCGAGATGATCCTTATAATATACCACGCGTAGTAATGGTCGGACGATTCTTCAACCCTTAATCGTTTTTGACAGCTATCAAATAGGTTGTTGGTAGATAGAAATAGCAAGAATTAAATAAATTGTATATCCAGACTGAAGTTACGAAAAAAGCAATTGAAGAAATTGACCAATCTGCTAAAGATGGAGCTTATGTATTTGGATTCGTGCTGGAAGGAGGTAAATTCTAAATTTTTTATGTACTTTAGCTCGTTGGGATGTAACAACTTCATAGTTGGAAGAGTCTAAACCTAAAGAGATGTTTAGTGTATTACCTGTTGTTTATTGTAAAGCTATGCCTGTCCCGATGGAAGGTAAAGAAGACAAGAGTCTTTATTAATGCCCCTGCTACCGAACTGAAGATAGAGGAAATACCTACATTTTCACTGGGCAATTAAAGACCAGGTACAACCCAAGGAAATGGATTCTTGCTGGTGTAGCATTGTTATTAGATGTGGAGGGCGTTAGTGATGAAGCTGCCGCTTCGAAAAAAGAAAAGAAGTGATTTGTAATAATATATACACAATTATTATATATTACCATCATATTAAACTAAAATAATATTAAACTATAAAGTTAAAATATATATAATGTTTTTTTATGGAAATCATTGGGAAAGATCTTCTTATTTATTAAAAGTTGGCAAGCTTTCTTAATTCAGAGCATAAAAATAATTCAATATTTCGAAATAATAAATGAATAATAATTTTGACCTGAATAATCGTATGAGCAACAACACTCAGCCAACAGGATTAATTAGTATTGCTAACACCTGCTATTTGCCTTTTACAATTATCTTATATATTTATAAGAAAATTCGTCAATTGAGAGTCTCCTGACCATAATAGAATCCAAGAATTATCTCAAGACCCAATAAACTGAGAATGAATCTCAAATCCTACAATTGGTACTATTTTAGGAAATTGAATTAGAACTTATAAAGCGCAACCTGCTCTACAATTAATCCTGCTTTATATTTTT
>JFJP01028177.1_pt1 | contig 10091 bp, 8 predicted proteins | sample 431651 | NCBI WGS metagenome assembly JFJP01 (sample SAMN02602958, study PRJNA72255) | Microbial mat metagenome, whole genome shotgun sequencing project. | biome: fresh water; feature: sink hole; material: water; isolation source: purple microbial (photo- and chemosynthetic) mats found in... | reverse complement strand
TTTTTAATTAAAAAATGAATTTTTTTGTCCATAACTTTAATCTTTAACTGAAACATAGAAAGAAAAAAAACAACTCTTTTTTAAATGAATAGTCTGATTGACCAATCCAAATACTCCTCAAGACTGAAAAAATCCACAGCAATGATTTTGACAAATCGGACACTAAAAAATCCTTTAAATTCAAAGAAAACTCCACAAACTCAAACTCCTAAAAAGGTTTTAGAAGAAATGAACAAAGAATTGAAAAAAAAGCAAGAGAAACTAATAACTTTAGAAGAGAAAAACCTGGGGTTGATTCACTTAAATCGGATTTTGATTGATGATTTGAAGCAAAGCCAATCAAAATCAAATTCTGTTCTTATCAAAAAATATGAGGAGCAGATTCATTATTTACAAGAATCACAACAGGAATTATTTCAGGAATCATGTGAACACAAACAACAAATAAAGGTTTTGCAGAAGAAAATCGAGAATTATTTAGAAGGAAACATAGAAGAGAAACAAATGCTTCGAGATTATTATAATCGGTATTTTAACGATAGATTGCATCAAGAAAATTTGAAAAATCAGAGAGTCATAAAGGATTTGATGAAAGAAAATTATGATTTGAAACATTTATTGGATTCAACAAGCAGAAGAGTGGATTCTCTTTATCAAATGCCAGAAAATTACCAAAACTCAAAGAAAAATACTAATGCACTTACAAATTTCTTATCTCCTTCTAAAAACTATGATTTTAAGAGCAAAGACCCAACAGAAAATAAAAATAAGGGCATGAATTTTTTTAAGGAAAGAAAGATGAGTCTTCAGCAGAATGCAAATATATATAAAAACGTAAATGATAGTCAATTAGAAATTTATCAAAGGATGAGTTCACAAATGAGTTGTTTAGAGAACGATATTAACAAATTCGATAATATTAGAACTTCTGATAAACTTCAATCAACTGAATCATATAGATATGATGATAAATTTGAAATGAAGAAAAAATGGAATAGTGCACAAGATGATATCAAACAAACATTGAGATCCATGAAAAAGGAAATTAAATTATTAGATGAAATCCAATGAGATTTTTTACATTTTAATTTTTTCAATAAAACATCATTCATTATATTATCTAATTTTTTGGATCTTTTAGAAAGTCTCCTTTTCCTTTGCAAGGGATATTTGGCAAATTAACTCCCTTGTTTTCTTTCCATTGTTCTTCTGAACGACAGTCTAAAGCTAAAGCATGAACCCCTGCCTTTATTTCATCGTCTAAACATGAATAAATCAATCTATGTCTGTCAACCAAAGACAAATTATCAAAAGCTTTTGATACGATTTTTATTTTAAAATGAGATTCAGATCCTTCGGGCACTTTGTGTTTATGACTTTCATTGACGACTTCCAGATGAATAGGAGAGAATATTTTAAAGAGTTTGTTGGTGATAAGCTCACGAACGACGAAGTTTTGGGCCTTTTTCATTTTGATTTGATTTATTTATTCTTAATTAATTGTTATTTTTTTGGATTTTCATATTTTTTTAAAATTTTTAATTTTTTTTTAATTTTTGAGTTTTAAATAAATTCTTCTAAATTTAAACTGTGCTTTGGAATGGCATTTATTTGGAGGTAATTTTAAGTCTTTGTGAACAAAAGCATCCTTTTTAAAATTGAGACTTTTTCATTCAAAAGTTCTTTTGCAATTTTCGGGTTAGTGGTTTTTTTGCTCAAAGCCAAAGGTTTGAGTTTACTGAGCTTGCTTGCAAATAAAGCATTTTGTCCTAAATCTCCTCTAAACTTGATGAAATAGCCAATCGCAGCTGTTTCAATCCCTAAACTGATCAAATATCCAATGGGTTCAGTGAAATCCCATCCATAAGCATAATAGCAAATATAGAACAAAACAAAGAATTGAATGGTGGTAAGTGTTAGCCAAAATTTGAGAGTATTTTGTGATTCTTTGGATAATTGAGCTTCTAATGCTTCAAATTGTTTTGTTTCTTTTTGTAAATCGCGATAGCTGCTTTCTAAAATCGACTCAATTTGTTTTATTTTTATTTCGTTGATTTCTTCAAAACTTTGGATTATTTGATCAAGATTCTCTTGAAAATGTTTAGCTGTGATTGATTGATTTTCAGAAATTTCTTTGGAAAATTTGGTTTCATATGCTTGAAAAAATGAAGATAATAAAGATGCCTGAGGAAATGGCACTTCCTTTTCTCTGAAAGCAAGATCATATTTCGAATTCATGAAATACCCTAAATCTTGAAATCCATCAATTTTATAAGCAAATGGCTGGGAATTCACTTTGAGTTTTAAGTTATTCTTGAGAACTGTATCGATAAATGAAAGGGATTTATCTACTGCTGTAGTGTCGTCGATTGTGAAATCAACGGTTTTTATTGAAGTGTCACCAGTTTTGAGCAGATTTTCAACGGAAAAGAGACTGGATTTGTGGGGGAAATAAAAACGTTTTGGTGAATTTTCGTCATAGAATAAATCAAACTTGAGGTTAAATTGATTCTGAGAGGATGTTGAAAAGAAAAAAGGCAGCTTTTGGCGAAGGAAAAAAGATGGAATTCGAGGTTTAGAGAAAAACATTTTGCTTTTAATTTTTTTCGTAATATTTAAAAAATTTGAAATAAAAAATCTTCACATTATCTTTTTTCAAAGATTTGTTCTTTTTATTGTAATATTGTTGTCAATTCTTGATGTAAAGCATTTTTCATTTTATCCACAATTTCTTCATCCTATTAATTTTTTTATTTTTTCTTAGTTATTAATCGTAAATTAAACTTGTATTGTTATATTTTCTTTTATTTTTTCGATCTCTCCTTTCATATCAGTGATGATTTTATTTATTTGGTCCAATACCATGCAAGTTGCAGAGCTTATGTTTATTGATTCAAGATCCAAATTTTGTGGTTTTTGGTTTTTTACATTCATTTGCTTTTTGTCATTTTTATTTGGAGCTTTAAATAAGTTTTTAGTAGTTCCACCACGGGACAATTGTTGATCTCCAGATTTTTTATTAGCCATTTCATTTGTCATACTTTTCCAAATATCCAAATCGGGTTTATTTTCATCAGTTGCTGGCTCTTGTTTAAGATTTTGTCCTGAAGATATTGGTTTTTGTTCCAAAACACCACTTACTATAATAAATATTTTCATTGAAAAATTAAAATATAAAAAGATTACAGAGATCATCAGACATATTGAAAGCTAATACAAAGACCTTATCACGATGAGTCAATTTTACATTCTTTCTTGGATTTGTATAGCAATAAGCATGATGATTGTCTAAAGCTCCTGGCAATCTGTATAATCCCAAAGGTATCAAATGACGTTCCACACACAGATAATTAAACAACTCACCAAAAGTTTTATTCTTTTAAAAAAAATGAATTTTTTTTTTTTTTTAATATATTAAATTATTTATTTACCAAATAATCTTCTGGAATAGAGATTTGCCACAAATTACTTTGTTTTAGGTCTGCGTGATCGCAAATTGCTCGAATAACAGCATTGCTTTGCTTGCCTCCTGTTAATATTTGTTGTAGAATAGTGACAATATGTGGATTAAAATATGATTGACAAGTCAAAGTATCAATAATTGATGAAATATAGACTTCTCCTGCAGCATATAACGGAGTCTTAAATTTTAAATTTTTAAATAAAATAAAATGTAAATTTTTCTTTACGAGTTCGTATTTAAACTCTGAATCTTTTTTGTTTTCTCTTGCCAAAAGAAATTCAATATTTGAACTATAGACCAATTCCACCATCACCTGAACATTTTTATTGCATTTCTTTATTGCTTTATAAATAAATATCGACTCAGCGTCCAACATTTCATCCAATGACCCCCCTTCATTCGGTTTATTTGAAAGATCTTTTCCTAAGATAACAGCTTTATCAGCGAAATTTATGTTCGCTCTTAATAAATCTTCCCCTAAGAGAGGAGATCCTTTTATATATCTTATTTTAGGGAATCTATTAATATATTCCCAAATTTCTGTTGGTTTCTCAGGTGCCAAAATCACTATGTATTGTATTTCCCTCAGATATCTTGCTCGCAAAGGCAATAAAAAATAATAAATTGAGGGATGAATGCCGCAAACAACAATATGATTTGTAACTTCATTTGAATCTTTCAAAGAAATTGGTGAAACTGACATCAAACTCACTGGTTCACTCAATAAAATATAATCACTTTCCAAAAGCTCATTATCTTCTGTTATATTCTTATGCAGCGCTGATTCTTTATCATCTTCTTCTTCATCATTATTAAAGACCTCTTTATATTCAAAACCAAGTTCTTCACTTTTTTCCTTATCTTTGCTTGCGTTCTTCTTGCCTTTTTGGCTTTGTTGCTGATGATATAATGCGATATCTTCAGCTGACATATCATAAGTAGCTACTTGATCAGCAACTTTTTTATCCTCACAAATTATATATACATGAACATTGTTCTCTTTTGTATTGGGAATAGTATAAGGGCCTGGGTTCAATCGAATTATCGTTTGGCCACCAACATCTAACTCAATACCAAATAAAATCCCTTGGAATTCATCATAAACAATAGCAGCCACTTCAGAAAAACTTTTATCTTTGAACTTAAAAGAAAGATCTGTTCGATAAATTTCATGTCCCATGCCAGAAACATATTCTTTGAGCCATTCTTCTTCGAATTTGTCTTTATCTTGATCTCCTGCCGAAGTAATTAGGTTTGAAACCATGCTAATTATCCCTGGAGAAAAACAAGATTTTGCCAATAAATTCATTTTGAACTCTTCAACGACTACTAATTGATCATTTGATTTCATATTCAATGAAGAATAATAATGTTGCTTGCTTTCAGGTTTAATCAATTGCATACAAAGTCTAATATTTTCTCCATTGGTTATATGGTGTACATATTTTTTGATTGCCAATCCTGTTAAAATATTCTTATGATCTGCTGAATATGAATCCTGAACATATTTATTCGTTAAAACCACGCATGCTTTTGCCTTTACCGTAACTGCTCTTTTTAAATCTCTATCTATCATAGGATTTCCTTGCAAAAATGTTAGAAATAATTCATATTGTGGATTATGAAGAAAAATTTCCATTTCAGCTGTTGGAATGGCCTGTTGCAGTATAACAGCATTCCTATCTTGATTACCATGGTCTTGATGGAACAATTCTCCACAGAAATTCTTTAAAGCAGCGACTCCCACATGACCACACACCAAGATATGAGGCACTTCTGCATTTGCTTTATAAATGGCTCGAGCATATTTTGATTGCATTCCCATCAATCGAATCAATTCGTTGGTTTGTTTCGGGATCAAAACAAGAACGATGATAATAAGTATTATAACACAAACTCTTCCTTCTTCAGATTCAGGTACCACATCACCATAACCGACTGTTGCTAGAGTCACAACCACAAAATATATCATTTCATGAAAAGTTGCTTCAACAACTCCTGAAGAACAACCTTGTCGCTTATCATTTCTAATCAAATATAGTCGATATGGAGCTTCAAAAGTTAAAAGAACCCCGGATGTGACGTAAACTAAGGTTAAAATTGTCAAGATTATTGTAAAGATTTGACGATTGACTGAAGAAACGTCACTATCGCCCATTTTGAAAAGCTTGTTGATCACTCTTATAACTCTTAAACTTCGCAAGATTCGAGAAATTTCGATTCCTTCGATTATGATCTCACTGACATATTTATAATTCAAAAAAACGATTGGCAAAAGAGTAAGAAAATCCACAAAAGGCCATGCACTGAATAAATAATGGAAACGATGCTGGGCTGTGTATAATCTAAAAACAATGAATGAAATATTGAGTTTTATTTTGATTTTTTTACAATTTTTTTAAGACCTTAATAGATATTCCACGAAATAAAATGATAAAATCGCAAAATCAATGTTTTCAAACCAGATTAAAGGGTCATCAACATAAGTGCTGACAACATAAATACAACAAGAGAAACTGCTCAAAAATGTTGAAACTACCTCAATATATTTCCCACTTTTTGTGTTTAAAAACTTTTCGATAATTTGTCTTGCGGTAGTTTTGTTCTCTAAATCATCAACATCAGTTTTGCCGTTTAACTAGAAAAATTTTTTTGCTGTTTTAAATAAAAAAGGAGAACTTTGGAAGGGTAAACTTGAAGACTTTTCATTTATAAATTAAAACACAAATTTATATTTATATTTAAAATATAAGAGTTTTTTTAAAGAGTATACTAAAATTTTATGGTTTTTTTTTTCCTTTTTTCTCAAGGAAATTTTTATCCAAATAAAAATTTGAAATAAAGTTAATTGGAAAAAATTTTTTGATTATAATTCCGTTTTTGTAAAAAAAACTGAAATTTCTTACAAATTTCCTAATTAATGTCTCAAAAAGATGAATACAAGCCCTACAAGCCTTTATTTGAAGATTTCCTGAATGTGAAATCAATAGTCAGCTCTCCTGATCTCAGCAAACGGAAAAATCTCGAATCCAATAACAACAACTCTTTCCAAGAAAAAATAGAAAAGCCATTTTTATCTGATCAAGCGAAACTTCTGTTAGAAGAATTGCATAAATATAGAACAGTTTACAAACCTTCTGAAAAGGACAATACTTTAAAAGAAGAGCATAGACAGTTTTTTCTAATATTTTATATCATTATTCATTGAATTTTTATTTGAAAAGAATCAATTCCATTTCAAATAATGCCAAAAAGATCTTAGAAGAGTTTAAATTCGACTCAAAAAACTTCCATTATAATGAAGGCACAAATGAAAGCTCGAAAAAAGGAATCGGCTCTGAAATCAACACTAATTTATATTCTTTAACTGAACCTTTTACATTCGAAGCAAGAGATTTCGATATTTCGAAAGAATCTCCTCAAATAAGGTCAAATCTAGAGCAAAGTCTTGAAATTGTAGGAGAAAATATTGAAGAAAAACAAAAAAAACCAGCAAATACACAAAGTAATTTGTTAGAATCCCCAGTAAAAACAGTAAAAGAAGAGAAAAAGATCTTTGTTCCTATCAAAAAAGAAGTTTTTTCTCCTAAAAAGCCTTCCCCTAAGATGAAAAATTCGAAAGTTTTAGAGTTTGATTTGAAAAATAACAGATTAAAGGTGAATAATGAAGCTGAATTCATTAATCAAGCCAAAAAAGTAAATGTTAATTTGATTGATTCTCTCAAAGAACAACGAATAAATGCTAAAACCAATAATGAACTTTATTCTGAAAACATGATAAATCTCAATAAAACCGCAGAGAAAACCATTGATTTTGACAATAAAAACTCAAATAATATTAGAAAAACCCCTCCAAAAGAAAAAAATAAAGAAAAACTCTTTATCAAAGAAAACCTATTCGAATTACAAACAAAAATTCACTCATATTCTCATCTTGACAAGCCTGATTTTCAAAGATATTGTTCCGAACCCTCAAAATCGGTAGAATCTCTGCTTTCTTCAAGCAACAAAGAACATAAAATGAAAGGGTTTCAGGTTCAAATAGACAATATTATCAATAATTGTTTCAGCAATTTCATTCATAGATCATTTCCAACATCTAGTCCTACAAAGCAAACACACAAATCTGAGAGTTATTCACATGGTTTTTTCTCTTATGAAGAAAAGACCAGAACTATGCCAGTTTTTGATAATATTGGTAAAGAAATGGAAGGTATTTTGAAGAAAATTAAATCAGAAATCGCGAAAAAAACAGAAATTTATGCAATGAATTTACAAGGGGATAATGATATGAGGAAATCGAGGTTTATCACTGAAATTCAGCAAGCCGTTAAAGCTTCTTTGGAGGAGTTGGAGCCAAATCAAAGGAATTCTTTCGGAAGAGTGCCTAATATAGAAGAAAAAAACAATAATTACAAGAGCAGTCAAATGAATAATTACAATGGCAATCAAATGGATTATAGGAACAATGAAATGAATTCAAATAATAAAATAAATTCAAATAATAATCAAATAAATTCAAATGAACAAATAAACAACAATACTCATTATAATAATAAAAGCTCAGTTGATAAAGAAGTTTTAGAAGAGATTGTGAAAAAAACCACAAATGAAATGGTTCTAAGTCTGATGAAATCAAATCTATTAGAAAACCCTCACTCTCAAGCGAAAAAACACAATCCAGACCTAAGTCGCAGTGTAGAAGATATGCATTCTTTTAAAGAAGCCTCGGTTTTAACCACGAATTTCCATAGGAAAAAATTAGAAATTTTAAACCAAATTGAATATATTGATAAAGAAATTCTCCTGATGGAAACACACGAAGAAACCCTTGACAATAGTCTTGAGAAACCCATAGAAGAACATACTAAGAACAGCTTCCTATCCAACCTTACAGATACTTATTTCAGACCTCGAATAAAGCCGAAAAAAACTGAATTATTGCAGAAAGCTCAAGTGAAAAACCCAATAAAAACTCAATCAGTTTCTGATCAAAATCCAATAAAAATAAAAGCTCCTGCTATCAGATATACATCTCCAGCAACTTCTCAGCCAAAAACACTGAAAAAAATGTCTTTTGTGCCGAAAGTAATCACTTCTTGCTCAAATAAGAAAGCATTATATCCAGCTAATTTTCACACTGCTAGTTTAAAAAGCTTCGAAGAAAGGAATAGACAATGGCAGGAATCGAGAGAACTGAAGATACAAAAATCGAAGGAGAAACTTGATGGAATGTATAAAGAATGCACTTTCCAACCACAAATCATTGATAAACATAGGTTATTCTTCTCAAAAGAAAGACCTATAACCTTAAAAGAAAGGTATTTAGCTTCAAAAGAAACCTCAAAAGAAAGAAATATACCATCAAAAGATAGGACTTTAACAAGTATTAATAGTCCTAAAAAGATCATTATTACTCCAGTAAAAACTTTTTCCTTTATTAATTTCTTTTATTTATATTGATTATTTCTTATGAAAGGTGAAAAAAAACCCTTTTAATGCCCTTAAAGCAATAGTTAAAAACAATTCTGTTGTAAAATCAAAGGCTTTACCAGAAAAATCCACAACACTTCTGAAAAATATCGAAAAAAGAAAACTATTTCCTCAAACAGAAAAAAAAGCAGAAATCACAAAAAAACCTTTGCAACAACCTTTTTCTCTCAAAAAAGAACCAAAAAAAGCGTTAAATCCACAACCAGCAGTCTCACGTTTCAAAAGCATTTTAGCCTCAAAAACGATGAATCCTTCAGTCTTCAAACAAAAAGCCAAGCAAATCTACACAAATACAAAAGCCAAAACTCTAAATAAAACCTCAGAGAAATCTCCAGCGAAATCCAATAATTCAAATAAAAACGAAACTTCTATGGAAGATATGTTTAAAAACAAGCTTTCAAAGAATAAAGATAAAGGAGAAATGAAGGAATTGATAGGAGTTCTGAGAAATTTAACCAAGACTATAAAGGAAAAAAATGAGCCTTTAGAAAGAGGAAGTGAAAATACAGTCGATCCTTTTGAATTTAACATCAAAATGGTTTATCCAAATGAATTGGAAAGAGATAAAACACTGAATGGACTGAAAATTGAAGGGTTTGAAGAACAAATTGCTACTGAGAAGGCTTTGACTGAAAAGGTCAATCAAGAACTCAGGGAAGATGATGAGGATGAAGAAGATTTCAAAAGGTTGGGAAAGAGTTGGAGTTTGGAAAAGTATTCAGGATTGATTAATAAGGCCAATATTTTGACTGATCAGATCAGAAAAGCCTTTATGAGTACGGAAAAATTGTAGATAGAAAAAGTTTTTTCGAGACAAATAGCATTTTTTAAAGTGAAATTACATTATTTTCAGAATATTTTTGGTTTTTGAAACTTTTTGGATAATTTTTAATCAATAAAAAAAAAAGATTCAAGAAAAAACTTAATTTTTTTTTTTTTAATGTATTAAATTTTGAAAAAAAACAAATATTTCAAGAAAAAAAACATAGTTTTTTTGGTTTTGAAAAAAATATTTAAAAAAAAACGTATATTTTTTTTTCTTTCTCTAAGTTTTTCTTTGCTTTTTTTGCAATTGATTTCACTTTTTTTAATCAATTCTTAATTAATTAATCAATTATATTTTATCCCTTCTAAT
>JFJP01007338.1_pt1 | contig 10092 bp, 10 predicted proteins | sample 431651 | NCBI WGS metagenome assembly JFJP01 (sample SAMN02602958, study PRJNA72255) | Microbial mat metagenome, whole genome shotgun sequencing project. | biome: fresh water; feature: sink hole; material: water; isolation source: purple microbial (photo- and chemosynthetic) mats found in... | reverse complement strand
CCAGGTTGATGGTGCTTCCCGCCGGTGTGTAGCGCAGGGCGTTGTCCAGCAGGTTGGCCAATGCCTCCCGGAGCTGAAGCGGGTCTGCTTGCAACTGCAAGTGTTCGTCGCCCTCGTAGCCCAAATCCATGTGTGCGGCCAGCGCACGGGGTGTCCATTCGCGCGCAACCTCGCGTGCCAGGTGGGCCAGGTCCAGGGGTTCGCGCCGGGCCTGGGTTTCCGTGCGAGCCAGCGTCAGCAGCTGATGGACCAGGTGGGCGCTGCGCTGGGCCCCAGTCAGCACCTTGGCCAGGCGCTCCCGCAGGGCGGGTTCAGTGGCCTGACGTTGGGCCAGCTCCACCTGGCTGATGAGCCCTGCCAACGGTGTGCGCAGCTGGTGGGCAGCGTCGTTCAGAAAGCGCTTTTCCTGGCTGACGCTGCGGGCCATTCACGGCCAGCACCAGGGCGCGCACTTCGCTGGGGGCCTGGGCCATTTCGATGGGTGACAACGCATCCACCGACCGGTGTTCGAGCTGAGCGGCCAAACGGGTCAACGGTGCCAGCCCCCGCCGTATACCGCCGTGAACCACCAGGCTGAGCAATGCACCCAGCGCCAACAAAGGGGCCAGCATGTCGGCCACCAGTTCGGCGGCAATGCGCTGCTGCACCGCCAGACTTTTGCCCACCTGCACGCGCAACATCTGGGGTGCCTGGGGCTCACCGTAAGCCACATCCAGCGCCACCACGCGCAACGGTTTGCCGTCGAGTTCGGTCCGGTACAGGGTGGGTTCACCTGGGCTGCCGGCGCTCGTCGGGGCAGGCAGCTGGCGGTTGCCCAGCAAGAACTTGCCCGGTGGCGATGACACCATGTAGCTGATGCGGTCTTCAGGGTCTTGCTCCAACACGTCTTGCGCGGCGCGGGGGAAGTCGATCAGCAGACCAGAGCCCACGGGCTTGACCTGCCGTGCCAGCGCCCGTACCGATTGCAGCAGCGACTGGTCAATGCCTTTTTCCGCGTAGCTCAGCGCCATGCGGTAGGCCAGCAAGCCGCCCCCGGCCCACAGCACCAGTTGTGGCACCAGCAGCCACAGCAACAGTTGCCGTTTGAGCGATTGCGCGCTGTGCAGGGCCATGGGTCAGCCTGGAGACGGCGTGTTGTGTTCCAGCATGTAGCCCAGCCCACGGATGTTGCGGATGTTCAGCGCCGAACCCGCCAACTTGCGGCGCAGGCGGTGCACGTACACCTCCAACGCGTTCGATGCCAGGCCACTGCCACCGGCCTCGGCCGGTTGGGCCTGCCAGGCGGCCAGCACGTCTTCCCGGCTGACCACTTGGCCCTGCTGTTGCACCAGCAGGCGCAGCAGCGCCCATTCGCGCTGGGTGAGGTCAATGGCATCGCCACTCAGCCAGGCGCGGGGCAGCACTGGGTCCAGGCGCAAACCTTGCGGTCCTTGGATGGCCTGGCTTTGCGCTGTGGGCGCCGGTGCAAATGCTGGCAGGCTGGCACGGCGCAGCATGGATTGCAGGCGCGCCAGCAGTTCGTCGGTGTTGAAGGGTTTGGTCAGGTAGTCATCGGCCCCGGCGTTCAGGCCTTCCACCCGGTCTTCCACGCCGTCGCGGGCGGTGAGGATGAGCACCGGCATGGCGGGGTGCCGTTCGCGCAGCAGGCGCAGCACGGTCATGCCGTCCACTTTGGGCAGGCCGAGGTCGAGCACCACGCCGTCGAACACGCTGGCGATGATGTGGGCCAGCGCAGCTTCGCCGTCCTCGGCGGTGGTGGTCTGGTGGCCAGCCTGGCTCAGCAGGTCGCTCAGGCCGTCACGCAGCAGTTCGTCGTCTTCAACGATGAGCAGGTTGGCCATGGTCGGGCTCCGGGGGGATGGGCGGTGCGGCTGCCGCCACGGCGGCCACCCGCGCGCCGTGGATGGCTTGGGCAATGCGTTCGCCCATGTTTTTGGCATCAATAATGCCATCATCGCTTGCTGGTATTGCACTGGCCGCTATTGCTTTGGTGTCAATGCGCGTGGCGGTTTGCAGGGTGTACAGCAGCCTTGGGCGTTGAGGGTAGGGTTGCTCGGCCAGGCCGCCACGGCCACGGGCGTCGCATTCGCAGGCCAGCAGCACCTCGGCAAAGCGTTCGGGGCGGCGCAGCGCGTCGCAGCGCTCCAGCAGTCGCACCAGGGCGGCAGGTGAGAAATCGCCACTGCGGTGAATGTTGCCGTGTTCGCGGGCCACCACATCGGCCAGCTCGCGGCAGTCGCGCGGCACTTTCCAGCGGTCGCACACACGGGCCAGCAGCTTGGCGCTGCGCTCTTCGTGGCCCAGGTGGCGGGGCAATATGTCGGCAGGAGTGGTCCCTTTGCCAAGGTCGTGGCACAGGCAGGCAAACCGCACTGCCAGCGGGGCGTTCAGGCGTGCGGCCATGTCCATCACCATCATCATGTGCACGCCGGTGTCCACCTCTGGGTGGTAGTCGGCGCGCTGGGGCACGCCCCAAAGGCGGTCAAGTTCGGGCAGCAGCACCTGCAGGGCACCACAGTCGCGCAGCACCTGCAGCATGCGCGACGGGGCGGGGGCCATGAGCTCGGGCACCAGGTGGTCAACCTCGCCGCTGGCCACCATGTCTCGCATCAGGGCCTGGGTCTCAGGCGCCACGGTGAAGTGGGGGAAGCGAGCTGCAAACCGCGCCACTCGCAAGATGCGCACGGGGTCCTCGCGGAAGGCGTCTGTCACGTGGCGCAGCACGCCGGCACGCAGGTCAGCCACGCCGCCGTGGGGGTCTACCAGTGTGTCCAGATCTGGCTGCTGGTTTTTTGAATCAAAAGTGCTTCCACCGCTTATCTGTATTGGTTTTGCAGCTATGGCATTGATGGTGAGATCGCGCCGGGCCAGGTCTTCTTCCAGCGTCACATCTGGTGCAGCGTGCACCACAAAGCCGTGGTAACCGGGGGCGGTTTTGCGTTCTGTGCGCGCCAAGGCATGTTCCTCGTGCGTGGCCGGGTGCAAACAAAGCCGCGCGCTTGCATGGCCTCAGGCGTGCTGCCCACCACCACCCAGTCTCTGTCATACACGGGTATGCCCAACAGCGCGTCGCGCACAGCACCGCCCACCAGGTAAATTTCCATGGCGCTAGAGTTTGCCCCGGCCGCAGGGCGATCAGCGCCGCAGGCGGTAGGGTTCTTCAAAGTCGAGAAAGTCGTGTTCGGCCAATGCGCCTGCCATCCATTGCTGGACACCGGGCAGAGCACACACGGCATCCATGTAGGCGGCCACAGCAGGCGGCACGGGCACAGCGTAGGTTTTCAGCCGCATCACCACAGGGGCAAAGTAGGCATCGGCCACGGTGAAGTTGCCAAACAGCAAGGGACCACCATGTTCCCCGAGCAGGCTTTCCCACAGGGTGCACAGGCGGTTGAGTTCCGCGCGGACGGCGGGCTTGTCACGCAGCACGAGCTCGCCAACGTCGGGCAACGATGCCTCGATGTTCATGGGAAAGTGACTGCGCAGCGCCCCAAAGCCGCTGTGCATGTCGGCGCAGACGCTGCGTGCCCTTGCCCGCACGGGCACAGCGCTGGGCCACAGTTGCTTGTCGGGAAAAGACTCGGCTACGTACTCGGCAATGTCCCAAACTGCCAGGGGCTGACCCGAGGTGCTGAGGTGAGCGTTGTCCAGCAGCACGGGCACTTTGCCCACGGGGTTGACCGCATCCACGGCCTGGCGGAAGTGTGAGCCCGCATCGAACGAGTCGAACCGCACCATGTGCTCGGTGAAAGGAATGCCTGCTTGCGTCAGCAAGACCCAGGGGCGCATCGACCAGGACGAATAGTTTTTGGTTTCAGGCGTATTTCTCAAGGATGCGGGTGGAGCGCTCCACCTCACGGAACGTGTCCACCTCTGACTCGGAAGAGGTGACTGCTTCCATGACGGTGCAGGCCATCATGCGGTAGAAGGTTTTTTCCATGGCTTTGCGGGCGGCAGACATTTGCTGTGCCACGTCTTCGCAGGGGCGACCGCTTTCCACCATGTCGATGAGTCCGCGCACCTGCCCTTCGATGCGTTTGAGGCGGTTGACCACGTCACGCTGGTGTTCGGTGCGGTAGGCCGATGGTGCACCGGGCTTTTCGCAGGCAGTGGGTGCAGATGCAGCGGTGGAAGCGGCTTTGGATGTGGCCATGTCATTTCCTGTGGTTGAAACACAACTGTCAAGTGTGCCAAAAAAGAGGGGTTGAAACCGCATCAAACCGCGGTTGGGCGCTGATTTCCAGGGATAAAACCCTACCCCCTAGGGTAGATACCGATGCCCTTGAAGACCCTGGGCGGCTAAGGTTCACGTGTTGGAATTTGATTTTTGTCAAAGCCAAAACACTCACTACACACCCCGGAAGGACCCTCCATGAATTTCCTGAAAACCGCTTCTGTGGTAGCCGCGCTGGCCGCCACTCTCATGACCACGGGCTGTGGTTCCATCGCCACCATTGGCAAGCTCGAAGACGGTGCAGGCGGCGAAGCCAGCCGTATGTGGGACCGCTGGGTCGAGGCTGAGGGCGACATCGCCGTGGCCACCACCTGGGAGCGCAAGGTCAAGGCTGGCGTGTCGGCCAAAGACGTGGAAGAAATTTTGAAGATGGTGGCCGTGGAGCGCAACATGCGCGACGTGGGCGTGCTGCCTCTGTCCAAAGAGCTGGAAGCCCGCTCCGGCAAGAAAGAAAAGCTGCTCACCGTGTATTCGTATTGCAGCCCCGCCACGGCACGCAAAATGGTGGATTTCAGCCCCCACATGGCAGCCTATTTGCCTTGCCGCATCTCCATGGTGGAGAAAGACGACGGCCTGTGGCTGTATACGCTCAACATGGACATGATGGTTAAGATGGGCCGCAAGCTGCCCTCGCCACTGAAAGAAGAAGCCATGGCTGTGCGCAACACCATCTGGGAAATGATGGAGCGCGCCTCCAAGGGTGAATACTGATTCTTTGTCTGGGCCGGGCGGCCACACTTGGTTGTGCCCGGTCGCGACACCACCACACAATTCATAAACCACGAGGAGATTTCATGCGCTCATTCAAATCAACACCCCTGCGCGCTGCGCTTGCCGTGGCACTTGGAGGTGCCTTGCTGCCAGCTGCTCATGCCACCAACGGGTACTTCCCCCACGGTTTTGGCATCAAGGCTGAAGGCATGGGCGGTGCTGCCATTGCCACTGCCAATGACGCCTTCGCAGGTGTGAACAACCCGGCTGCGGCCATGTTTGCCGGCAGCCGAATGGAACTGGGGGGCACCCTCTTCAGCCCCAAGCGCAGCATGAGTCGCACCAACGTGCCCCAAGAGTTTGGGCCTGCGTTCAGCGCCAACGAGAACAGTGACCGCAACCTGTTCCTGATTCCCGAATTTGGCTACAACGCCGTGTTGTCAGATAAGTTGGCCGTGGGCCTGACGGTCTACGGTAACGGTGGCATGAACAGCAGCTACCCTGGCGGCAACACGATATGCCCCAACCCCACAAACGGCCAACCCATGATGGGGATGAACCCACTGTGTGGTCAGGGCAAGCTGGGTGTCGATCTGATGCAGTTGATTGTTGCCCCTACTGTTGCGTACAAAGTGGCACCCAATCACTCCCTGGGTGTGAGCCCGTTGTTTGTGTTGCAGCGTTTTGAGGCTTACGGCACACAGGGTTTCTCCGGGCAATCCGCCGCACCCAACGCATTGGGGAACAACGGCAAGGACACCAGCACCGGCGTGGGTGTCCGATTGGGCTACATGGGCAAGTTGTCTGACACCGTCTCCGTCGGTGCGTCGTACTCTCCCGAAATCAGCATGAAGCGCTTTGACAAGTACGCCGGATTGTTTGCCGAGCAAGGCAAATTCAATATTCCAGCCAACTATGGTGTGGGCGCGGCTTTCCAGGTGACACCTGCAGTGCAATTGGCCGTGGACTACACCCGCATCAATTACAGCAAGGTGCCTTCGATTGGCAACCCGGCCATGTCCATGTCCCCCATGGGGTCTGATGCAGGTGGCGGCTTTGGCTGGAGCGATGTTGAAACACTCAAGGTCGGGGTGCAATGGCAGATGAATGCCAAAACTACCCTGCGTTTTGGTGTGAACCGTGGCACAAACCCAGTAACAGGTGCCAACATCACGCCCAATATCCTGGCCCCTGGTGTGATGAAAACCCACTTGACCATGGGCGGTACCTACAACCTCAGCCCCAAGTCCGAATTGAGCTGGATGCTCGCTTACGCACCAAAGGTCAGTGTCACAGGTGGTTCGTTGTTCAACATGCAGCCTGGCATGCCGCCCGGTACCAACATGCAAGAAACGGTCAGCATGAAGCAAACCACCATCGGTGTGCAGTACGGCTGGAAGTTCTGACCACCCGCTTCGCGTTTCAAGCTTGAAAAGCCACACCGAGAGGTGTGGCTTTTTTTGATTCAGCGTCCTGCGGACCGAAACCCCAGGAGTCGGTTGCGTGGTCCGTTCCCGCCTGTCACGCGCCCAATGTAGGTGGGCAACACCGCACGCAGGCTTGCCGGGGTTATGCCCCAATCGGCCAGCGACAGCATGCCGGGGCTGGCCACGTTGTCAATCTCCATCGACGAGAGGTTGTCTGTGCTCATCAACGGTTCGCCCGGCATGTGCTCCATGACCAGCGCCTGGAAGTAGGCCATCACCCTTGGGAGGCCAATGACCGGTTTGGGTGTACCGGCGGCTTCGCCCGCCATTTCGGCGAGTTTCCGCAGGCTGAACACATCAGGGCCCGTCAGCTCCACTGTCTGGCCGACGGTGCTGTTGTGCGACAGGCAATGCACCACGGCGCGCGCCACGTCTTCCACCCACACGGGCTGGAACTGCGCAGATGCTCCCGCCAAGGGGAACACGGGCAGTGCTTTCTGAAGCTTTGCGAACAGGTTCAGGAAGCGGTCGCCAGAGCCGAATATCACACTGGGCCGCAGCACGGTCAGGTTCAGACCGGCAGATTGCAGCACAGCCTCACCCCTGGCCTTGCTGCGCAGGTACATGGACGGCGCATCGAGCGAGGCCCCCAGTGCACTGATGTGCACGATGCGTCTGACACCGCTGGCATGACAGGCCTGTGCAATGGTGTCGGGCAGCGTCACATGCACGTTCTCGAAGCGCTGTTCGTCGCCATGCAGCACAGCCACCAGGTTGACCACTGCATCGTGCCCGGCCATGAGCCGGGTGAGCGTGGGCAAGTCGTGAATGTTGGCTTTGTGTGCAGTGAGCAAAGGCAGGTGGCGAACGACGTCAGCTGTCTTCTCCAGCCGGGTTGCTACGGTCATGCGATGCCCTGCACGCTGCAACTGTTCGCACACATGGCGGCCCACGAAACCGGTGCCGCCCAAAATGAGAATGTTGGACATGGATGGGTGCTCCTGCTAAAGGGTTGCAAGTAGGGGTCAGGGCAGGTCGGTGTTGACGGGCGCATGCACACCCGAACGCGGTCCGACTTGCCCCAAGCGGGTTTTCAGTGATTGGGGTTGTCCGGTCAAAAGGGCAGCATAGTTGGTGGTGTTGGCCAGCACGCGTTTGACGTAGTCACGGGTTTCACTGAAGGGAATATTTTCAGCCCATATGGCACCCTCCAGCACCGGCCCGCTCCCGCCAGGTGCTCTCCACTGACGGGGGCGGCTGGGGCCTGCGTTGTAGGCGGCTGCGGCCATGGGCATGGAACCTTCAAAGTCGTCCAGGACGAGCTTCAGGTAGCCGGTGCCGATGGCGATGTTCGTGTCGCGGTCGGTGATCTGGTGGGGTTGGAAGCTGGTCAGCCCGATTTTCTTTGCGGTCCACTTGGCTGTGGCGGGCATCACTTGCATCAGCCCCGCAGCACCCACATGCGAACGAGCATCCGTGATGAAGCGGCTTTCCTGGCGAATCAACCCATACACATAAGCTGCATCCAGGCCAATCGCGCTGGCATGTTTCATCAACTGGGTGCGGTGCGGTGTGGGGAAGCGTTGTTCGTGGTCTGCTTCGCTGGTGGTGCGCTCGCTGGTGTTGATGCAACGGTCCCATGCCTGATGTTGGCATGCCAGGTCAGCGGCGGCCAGCAGGTCGCGCTCAGCCATGCCGCCGGGCGTGTGCAGGTTGGTGGTGTAGTTCCACTCTCGCACACCTTCAGCACGCAGCCCTATTGCAATGGCTTTGAGTGCCCGTTGCAGGCCTGGGTTGCTCAGTGCCGCGTGCTTCTCAAACGCGCTCAATGGGGCGGGCGCGGGCGGTGTAGCGATGGCTTGCCCCAACTCTTCCAGCGCCAACTGCCCGTAAAAATGGTGCGGGTTCGCCGTGCGCTGGTACAGCTCGCGTGCTTGCGCAGCATGGTCAGGCGTTTTCAGCGCAATCAGTGCGCGGGCATGCCAATACATCCACACAGGCTGCTGGCGCTCGGTGTCTGGCATGGCCGCGATGGCTTTGGCCACCTGGTCCCATTGCTCCGCCCGCAGTGCAGCTCTGACCCACCACCCCAGTTGATCTCCGGTCATGTCAGTTGGTTTGCCTTTGGCAAACCAACCTGTGGCTTCCCCTTTCAGTCCCATGGCCGCAGCACGACCAATGGCACCCCAGACAGCACTTTTTTCGGCAGTCGTGAGTTGAACGCGCCAGCGTGCGTGAGCCATGTGTTCGGCGGCCAAGCCAGGGTTGGTGGCGGCCAGCCGCACCAGTGCCAAGGTCACCAGCTCTTTTGTCCGGTGACGAATGGCGGTTAGCTTTTCATCCAGGTATTTGTCGGGTTGTGCCTGAGTGGCTTGGGCAGCGGAAACCCAGTCGGCGTTGATCAGGCCCACGGCCTGGCTCACCACGCGCGGGCGGTTGTATTCGGCACCCTGGCGGGCACGCTCCCACACCAGTTCGGCGGTCACCAGTTTGTCGGTCATCAGCCTGTCGATCAGCGGAGCGCAGGCCTCTTCGGCCTCCTTTTGGCCCAGCCACAGACGCTGGGCTTCGGACACTTCGGTGGCTGACAAGTGTTGGCCCGTGGCGTGGCGGGCATGAAGAGCATGGCAACGCACCTGTCGGTCGTCGTTCATGCGGTAGCCCGGCAATTCGGTCAGAAAGGTGGACCAGTCGCGCCGGGCACCAAGAAGCAGCAACCAGTCGTTGCGCAGTCGGTCCTCGTAGTAGGTGCCCTCCCAGCGGCGCAGGAACGCACGCAGCTCGGTATTGCTGGCAGTCTCCAGCCCCAGTCGTGCATCCCAATAAGCTGCCAGTGGTTCCAGCAAATGCCCCTGTGTCTGGGACAGTCCCGCTTGCAAGGCGCGGCGGTTGCCTTTTCGGTAGGCCTCGCGCAAGTCCAGTAACACCTGGTCTTGTGTGCTTTGGGCTCGTGCGGGGCTTGGCCACGGAGCAATCAGGGCGACAATGGCGGTGAACCACACCAGCGCTGCACCAGTGGCAGCGCGTTGCGCCCACCGGGTACAGGGCGGACGGGAAAAGCTGAAATTCATGAGGTGATTATGGACAACAAAACCCCGCCAACTTCAGGCACACCGCCAACCGATTTGACCGCTGCCCACGCGCTCAAACTGGCGCTTCGCAAAGAGCTGTTGGCCCGCCGCTTGGCCATGCCCGAACGGGAGTGGCGCTCGGAGTTGCTGCAGCGTGTCATGCGGGTGTGGCTGATCGAGCGCCCCGATACTGTCATCGGCGCTTATTGGCCCATCAAGGGCGAGTTCGACCCATTGCCTTCGTTGCACCGCTGGAAAGAAGACGGGGAACTGTTGGACGAGCCGCAGCGCCGCCGCATCGGGTTGCCGGTGGTGGACAAGGTGCACAAAACCCTGACTTTCCACGCTTGGTACCCTGGTTGTCCCATGGAAGAGGATGCCTACGGCATCCCCAAGCCCAAAGACACCGAGTTGATCGTGCCCACCTTGCTGTTCGTACCTTGTGTGGGCTATGGACCAGGAGGCTATCGGCTGGGCTACGGCGGGGGTTTTTACGACAGGACACTTGCTACTCTGAGCCCCAAGCCGTTCACGGTGGGTCTGGGATTTACGGTGGGGTTTGTGGATGACTTCGAACCTGAATCACACGACCTACCGCTGGACAGTATCCTGAACGAAAACGGTTTGGTCTGGCCCGTGTAAATAACTC
>JFJP01001290.1_pt1 | contig 10092 bp, 7 predicted proteins | sample 431651 | NCBI WGS metagenome assembly JFJP01 (sample SAMN02602958, study PRJNA72255) | Microbial mat metagenome, whole genome shotgun sequencing project. | biome: fresh water; feature: sink hole; material: water; isolation source: purple microbial (photo- and chemosynthetic) mats found in... | reverse complement strand
CGGGTGTTGCATCGGTGGTTTGCAACGCATTGACTAAACGAGTAGAAAATGATTTTAAACCGCTGAAAGCGGTTATGCGTTCATTTACTTTGTTGTTATAATTTGTGTTTTTTGAAATAACGTCTGCTAAATTGCCTTCGGCTGATGTTTTTAGTGCAATGAGTTGCGGAAGTTTTAAACTGTTTTTTGATGGATTGTAAGTTGCTCCATACCCTGTAACGAACTCAATTAAATCTTGAAAGTTTGCTACATTTTTTGCGTGTCCTGTTTCTGATGTTGATGCCATAATTTATTTGGTTTTGAATTAATAATAAACCAAAAATAATAAAAAAAGTTTTTTCTTACACAATTGATAATAAAATAAATGGCTAACCGTTAGGTTAGCCATTTAGCAGTTATTTTTTATTATATTTTTCTAACTTTTAGTTTTTGTCTGCAGTGCCTTTTTTTCGATTTATCTTGGTCCCATAAATCTATCTCCGTTGAAATGTATCATATGGTCTGGTACTTCCATTAACCAAACTTCTGTATCCCAAGCAATATTTGATGAGTGCTTTTTAAATTCACTCATATCTGGAAATGCAGTTACATAGACTTTACCAACTTCACAGTTTTTTAAAAAATCTTCTAATTCCACGATTCTTTTAGGAGAAACAGGACCGTGTGAAGTAACAGCTTCTATTAAGAAAAGCCAATTTCGTTCAGAATCAAATATTACAACATCAGGTAATTTACTATGTTGATCAATTGGAATACATAATTCTTTTAATATTTCTACATTTATATATAAGTCTTTTTTCGCTGTATCACCTAGATATAATAATGTGCCACCATTTGCAAATCTTGGTGCAAATTGTTCAACAATTGCAGCTTGAACTTCATTATGTTTTCCTGCGGATAGTTTTATTACATCTCCGTTTGCAAGCTTAACAGGAATTTGAATTAATTCTCTTTCCTTTAAATAAACTTCTGAGAGTTTGCCAACAATTGAAATGAATTTTTTTACTGAATTATCCCAATCTTTTGTTTTATAGGTTTTTACAACTTCTAAAAATTCATTTGTAATTGCATAATGAGCTCTTGGACTATTTACTGGTAAATTAGGAGTGTCAGGATTATAATCTAATAATCTTGCTTGTACAAATTGATGTAAAACATTTCTTCGGAATGTTTCTCTTGTATTTGGAGCGTAATTTTTATTGTAATTTTCATTTACAAAAATCATTATACCTTTCGTAACACCTAAACTTTGTTTAGTTGCATTTGCCCAATCATCGTTTTCTTTTATGTTGCAAATAGCCAAAAAGGTAAGTACTGACATTTCATTATATTGTGCTGGCGGTAAACCTATTGTTTTTAATATTTCTTGTGCTTCAAGTAATTTGCTCATAATTTTATATCAAAATATTTTCAAATTCAAAATAGGAATTCACGATTTGGTTTACGTTTTCCATTGAATAATCATTTGTTAGTATTATTTTATTTCCTATTTCTTTTATTTCATTTAATGTTGGTATTTTCATACCTCTTAATTCTGTTGCACTTACATTTACATTTCCATTAAATATTTGGAAATATGTGTCAAATAATTCACTATTAAGCAACGCACAAAGTCCTGCAACTTCGCTTCGTTCCAAATGTCCATTTTTTCTATAAATATAATTTAATTTATTTTCTACTCCGATAAAATTGGACTTTGCATAATTGCAAAAATATGGAGAAGCAATCAATCTACTTTTATCGTCTTTTGTACTGAAACGTCTTAAAAAGATATAATTCTTGTTAGGAATTAAAATAGATTTTGAACTGTCTTCTATTTTAATAAATTGACCTTTGTTTTTTGATGTAATAGGCCATTCTAAAAACATTTTATTTACATTATGTAACCAAAATAATGGTGCCAAAAAAACAGTTCCATTTTGATAATTATTTTGAATATAATCCCAAGAGCGAAATGAAACAACTGGTCCTGTTGAGATTTGTATATTGTAATCTATTAAATTATTTTTCCAAGAAGTAACTAGATTTAAAATACTTTCTTCTTTATCATTTGTTGGTAAGTGTAATATCTTTTCATCCGATTCCATATGAATTAGTTCAGATGAAAGAAAATATTTGACCGTAGGTTCAAATATATCTTTTATTCCTAAACTTGAAGATATTATAACTTGTTTGTTTGGATTTATGGGTTCGTTAATTGCCTTAATAATAACAGTTTCTTGTAAAACACTATCACGGTTAAAAGTGTCTTTTCGAGAATTAAATAAATGTATTTTATCGATTTGTACAGTTTTAAAAAAAAGTTGTCTAAAAGCTTTAAAATAATTTCCTGAAGCAAAGCTTCTTGGAGTAATAAAAATTAATTCTCCGTTTTCTTTTAATAATTTAGAAGCAATTCCCATAAATATCGAATAGATATTTGGTTGTCCGCTTACAAGTTCTTTAGCAGCAATAGTTTTTATATCATCTTTTGCTAATTTGAAATATGGAGGATTAGAGATTATTAAATTAAAATTATTTTCGGATAAAGTTTTTGTTTTTAATGCTTTAGCATTATCTAAAATAAAATCGTGAATATGCAAAAGATATTGAAATTTAACATTTCTTTCTTTAAGCCAAAACTTTAAATAATCTAATGCTTTTTGAGAAAAAGAGATTAAATTTGGGTCAGTTTCGTAAGCAACTAAATCAATAAAGTTTAGGTTTTTATTCTTTTTTGTAATGTTTTCTATTAATGCACAAGTTAAAACTGCTGTTCCACAACCTGGATCTAATATTCTCAAACTTTCACTTTCTAAATCTGAAAAAGAAGCCATTAAATTTGCAATTGGAGTAGGTGTAAAAAACTGTCCGCTTTCTTTTTTATGTTTTATAGAAACTAATTTTGTATAATAAATACCTAATCTGTCAGCGTATTCACTTGGCAGTTCATTTTCTAAAGGCTCAATATTTATTTTCTCTATTATCATATCAACAAAGGTAATAAAATCAAGTTTAATTAGTTTGTATTATTTTATTAAGGATTTTATTTTGTTTGCCATAATTCAATAATAAAGTATAAATTAGATTTTTACATTTAATTTGGCAATAGGATAAAAAAAGAGTTTTGCTTCAGCAAAACTCTTTTTCTCTTTTTTATTTTTTTCTGCGGTTTTTTTCTGCGTTGCTATCGTCATAGTGTTGCCACCACGTTCCCACGCTTGTAGCAGTAGTGGTGTGCTATTACCAAGCCATTACAAATATAGACAAAATTTCATTTCAAAACTATATTTGACCAGTATACACTAAAGCTGCAATTGCTACAAACGTGTTGGTAGATGCCTTTTCTTATTACGTTTCTATTTTTGGTTTTTATTCTGTTTTTCATTTTCTGTTAAGTGCCTATTTTACTCGTGCGGTTGTCCTGTTCATTTTGGCGGATGTCTTATGTATTATTGCACAAGGCTTATCTATTTTGGCAGGTGTATTGTTTATTTTGGCAGAAGTCTTATTCATTTTTGCAAAAGGCTTATACAGTTTTGCATAAGCCTTCTTTTATTTTTAGAGTTTTGGTTTGAAATGGAAAATCATTGTAGCATCGTCTTCTTCTGAAACATAATCTAATACGTCAGGTTTTAAGCTCAAAATTTTGAGTTTTATTTTTTGATTTATATCAATAAGAGTTAGTTCAAGTATATTTGTTAAGTAATTAAATTTCCATATACCATTCATTGCTTGTTCAGAATCGTTCATTTTGAACTTATTATTTTTGTAAAAAATAATTGATTCATCTTTATCAAACTCTTCCGCACTTTTTATTTTCCCATTTTTTTCTAAAGTTTCGAGTTTCCACTCTTTATATAAATTGTTAAGATCAATTTTTTCTTGACCATTACAAAGAGTTATTACTAAAAAAGTTAAAACTGATATTATATTTTTTTTCATAATTTATTTGATATTACCTGTTAATTCTAATTTTATAACGCCTTTTTCTGCGTTGCACTGCACAAAAACGACAGTTTTTACTTTACCTTTTTGTTGTGGTTTTGGTTTAAAAAATACTACTACATTTGCTGTTTCGTTGATATTACATACTTTTTTATCAGTTTTGGAAACAGAACAAGTACAACTTGGCAAAACCTGTTCAATTACAAAAAGTGTTTTTGAGGTATTTGTTATTTTGAAAGTATGTTTTATAGTGTCACTTTCTGTTATAGTGCCAAAATCAAAAGGATTATTTTCAATTTGAACAGTTGTAAATTTGTCGAATTTTGTTTCTTTTTTATAAGTCAATATTCCCAATAATGATATAGAAAGTAAAATAGCGCTTATTATTAATAATTTTTTCTTCATATTAATTTTTCATTAATACAGTCATACTGACCATTAAATTACTCATTGCGTTACTTTTCCTGTTGTATAAATCATTTTTCGCCCATCCTTTATTTCTGTAATTATACCAAGTTAATTGTTTGTTTTCTCCATAAGTAAAACGAAAACCCGGACCAATTTTATCTCCTTTTTTTGAAACATTGTTTTCATCTACTAATTCTATACCAATACAAACCCCATCTTCAAGGAAAGGAATTTTTTTATCCTCTAAATTTATTACATATTGATATGTTTTGTTTTGTGGAATTATAATTAAATCTTCAGTTAATAGGTTTTCTTCTGGCTTATTTGCTGTTTTGTTGTATGAATATATTTTAATTCTAAATTTTGCAATAAAATCGGCGTTTTTATTTTTTCTAACATATAGCTTTAATGATTTTATTCTACCTAATTCACTTTTAGGATTTTCAATTAAGCAAGCGGTTTCATGACCAATTAATGAAAACATAGCTATATCTCCATCTCTTTTTTCGCTTAATTTATATTGTTTATTATATTTTATTTTTTTCTGTGAAACGATTACTTCTTCTAATTGATTTTCATCACGTATTAAATTGAAATTTAATATGTATTCTTTATCATCACTAAATTTTTTTAATGATAAATATTGTGGTTTATATCCTATATATGAAACCTTTATAGAGTCTTCAGAATGTTCTTTAATATTTAGAATATATTTACCTTCTAAATTTGAATTTGTACCACTATTGCTTTTTAGAAAAGTAATATTGGCAAGTTGTAATATTTCATTTGAAATACTGTCTTTGACAGTCCCTTTTAATGTCTGTCCAAAGTTTATTATTGGAATTAATAATAAAAAAACTAATATTTTTTTCATATTTTTAAAATTAACAAGATGCTTGCTTGCAAGCATCTTGTATTAATTTAGATTATGGACAAGCTACAATCTCATAAGTTTCCCAAGTAAATAATCCGAAAAATGAAGAATGATAAGTATGCGTACCAATACATCCATTTTCAAAAACGTGTACAAATTGCGCTCTAATTTTTGCATCAGAAGGCGTAGAAAATAATAATGTTGAGGCTAACAAGCCACCGAATAAAAGTGCTTTAATTTTTTTCATTGTTTTAAAATTTAAAATTTATAAATAATTTTGTTTGTTTATTTCGGTAAACAAACTTCTTTTTCCTACATCTGTTTTTTTCTTTGAGTAACAAATAAATCTCGCAATTCGTAGCTACTGAATATTTTTAAGAACGTTGTTTTATGTGCAATATTGTCATAAGGTTTCTAACAACTATTGTATATGCACCACAAACAATCGTTTACAAAGAATTATAACCGTTTGTAAGTAGTTGTAAATATATACAAAAATCCTTAATTGCTATGATACAATTAAGGATTTATATTCTTTTTAAACTGATTTATCGTTTCTCAATCCAAAGTCGTGCATTTACAAAAGCTTCAATCCAAGGCGAAACTTTGTCTTTTCTATCGGATGGATAATAGGCCCAATTATATGGGAATGTTGAACGCTCAATATGTGGCATCATGACCAAATGTCTTCCAGTTTTGTCGCACATCATTGCCGTATTGAAATCAGATCCATTTGGATTGGCAGGATAACCTTCGTAAGCATATTTGGCTACAATGTTGTATTTTTCTTCTGAATAGGGCAATTTGAATTTTCCTTCACCATGCGAAATCCAAACGCCAAGAGTTGTTCCAGCCAAAGTATTCAACATCACCGAATGATTTTCTTCAATCGTTACCGAGGTAAAACCGCTCTCGTGTTTGTGGGAATCGTTATGATGCATTTTTCCATGAACTTCATGTTCCGGATTGATTAGTTCTAATTCCATAAACAGCTGACAACCATTGCAAATTCCAACAGAAAGTGTGTCTTCACGTTCAAAGAATTTTTTAAGAGCAATGTTTGCTTTTTCGTTGTATTTGAATGCTCCAGCCCAACCTTTTGCCGAACCCAAAACATCTGAATTGGAGAATCCTCCAACAGCTCCAATAAACTGAATGTCTTCTAAAGTTTCTCTTCCCGAAATCAAATCGGTCATGTGAACGTCTTTGACATCAAAACCTGCTAAGTACATAGCATTAGCCATTTCACGCTCCGAATTACTTCCTTTTTCACGAATAATAGCTGCTTTCGGACGAGGTTTTGTTGCGTCAATTACTGGCTTCAATCCTGTAAAGTGACTTGGAAATTTATATTGTAAAGCTTGTTGCCCTAAATTATCAAAACGCTCTTTAGCTTTATTATTTTTAGTTTGTTTTTGGTCGAGTAGGAAAGAGGTTTCAAACCACAATTTTCTATAAATTCCAATATTGAAATTCCAAATTCCAAATTCTAAACTACCAGAATGTGTTACATTTCCTAATTTGTAAAATTCTAAACCTTCAAATGCTTTTTCAAAAACGGAATCCTCTTTTGCTTGAAGCACAATTCCAATATTTTCAGCAAATAGAATTTTGACTAAATCTTTTTCTGCGAAAGCATCAAAAGAAATTTTTGCACCCAAATTTACATCGGCAAAACACATTTCTAATAGAGTTGTGATTAAGCCACCACTTCCAATATCGTGTCCTGCAACTATTTGTCTATCTTTAATTAAATCTTGAATGATATTGAATGCGTTCTTAAAAAATTCTGCATCTTTGATAGTTGGAGTTTCAGTTCCAACTTTATTTAAAGTTTGAGCAAATGAACTCCCTCCCAATTTAAAATCATCTTGCGATAAATTGATGTAGTAAATAGAACCAGTTGTCATTCCATTATTACACAATCTCAAAACAGGCTCCACCACTTTGGTAATATTTGAACAATTTCCGGCGGCCGAAATAATCACGGTTCCTGGAGCAATCACTTCATCATTTGGATATTTTTGTTTCATAGAAAGCGAATCTTTTCCTGTTGGAATATTGATTCCCAATTCAATAGCAAATTCTGAACAAGCCTCAACAGCTTCATACAATCTTGCATCTTCACCTTCATTTTTACAAGCCCACATCCAGTTGGCCGAAAGTGAAACCGATTTTAAATTGTCTTTTAAAGGCGCAAAAACAAGGTTTGACAACGCTTCGGCAATGGCATTTCTGCTTCCTGCTTTTGGGTCAATCAATGCCGAAATAGGAGCGTGCCCAATTGATGTTGCAATTCCTTCTTTACCATTATAATCTAAAGCCATTACCCCAACATTGTTTAATGGCAATTGCAATGGTCCAGCGCATTGTTGTTTGGCTACTTTTCCACCAACACAACGGTCTACTTTATTGGTCAACCAATCTTTACAAGCAACGGCTTCTAGCTTTAAAACTTCTTTTAAATAAGCAGGAATATTTTTTTGTGAATAGTCTAAATCACTGTAATTTCTAACAATAGTTTTGTCAGCCATGATGGTTTTTGGCGAACTTCCAAAAAAGTCATCCAAGGCATAATCCATTGGTTTTGCACCAGTAGTTTTTGATTGAAATGTAAATCGATGGTCGTTAGTAACATCGCCCACTTGATACATTGGAGAACGTTCTCTATCGGCAATTTTTTGAAGGATTTCGATGTCTTTAGTACCAATCACTAATCCCATTCGTTCTTGCGATTCGTTACCAATAATTTCTTTAGCAGAAAGCGTTGGGTCACCCACAGGCAATTTATCTAAATTGATTAATCCACCAGTTTCTTCAACAAGTTCTGAAAGGCAATTCAAATGCCCACCAGCACCATGATCGTGAATAGAAACAATCGGATTGTTATCGCTTTCTACCAATCCGCGAATGGCGTTGGCAGCACGTTTTTGCATTTCAGGATTCGAACGTTGAATAGCATTCAATTCAATTCCAGAGCCAAAAGCACCAGTATCAGCAGAGGAAACCGCAGCGCCACCCATTCCGATTCTATAATTTTCTCCACCAAGAATTACAATCTTATCGCCTGCTGAAGGTTTCTTTTTTATAGCTTGGTCTAATTTTCCATAACCAATTCCACCCGCTTGCATGATTACTTTATCGTAACCTAACTTTCTATTGTCTGAGGATGCACTCGTATCGGAGGCTGAGGTTCTCGAAGCCTCACTATGCTCAAAAGTCAAAACAGAACCCGTAATCAAAGGTTGTCCAAATTTATTTCCAAAATCGGAGGCACCATTAGATGCTTTTATCAAAATATCCATAGGTGTTTGGTACAACCATGGACGTTCTGCCATTCCATTTTCCCATTTTCTGTCTCCCTGAGCGCAGTCGAAGGGTTTCAGTCGCGAATAAGCAGTCATGTAAACCGCAGTTCCAGCTAATGGCAACGAACCTTGTCCGCCAGCCAATCGATCTCTAATCTCGCCACCAGAACCTGTTGCTGCGCCGTTAAATGGTTCAACAGTTGTTGGAAAATTATGCGTTTCTGCTTTTAAAGAAAGTACAGAATCAAATTCTTTTTCTTCATAAAAATCGGGTTTATCAGCACTTTTTGGGGCAAACTGTGTCACTTTCGGACCTTTTACAAAAGCCACATTATCTTTATAGGCTGAAACAATATCGTTCGGATTTTCAGAAGAGGTTTTTTTGATTAATTTAAAAAGAGAAGTTTCTTTTTCAATGCCATCAATGATAAAAGTTCCGTTGAAAATTTTATGACGACAATGCTCTGAATTGGCTTGTGAAAATGCAAAAATTTCTGAATCGGTAAGTTTTCTGTTTAGTTTTTTAGATAGATTTTCTAAATAAACTACTTCTTCATCGTTTAGCGCCAAACCTTCTTGTTTGTTGTAAGATGAAATATCATCAATTTCTAAAATTGCTTCGGGTTGAATATTGATGGTAAAAATATCTTGATTTAACTCAGTATGTTTTTGTGAAAGCATTGGGTCAAAATCGGAAAAATCACTTGAAACTTTTTGATATTCTTCAATTCTGATGATGCCTTCGATGCCCATATTTTGAGTAATTTCTACAGCATTGGTGCTCCAAGGCGTAACCATTGCAGCACGTGGACCAACAAAAAAATCCGCAAGTACGGATTTATCTATTTTATGAGCGTTGCCAAAAAGCCAATTTAATTTTGAGATAGTTTCTGCGGATAATTCGTTGTGTGATTGCACAGCAAATAGAGTAGTGGTTTCGTTTCCGAAAAAGTGAATCATTGTGTTGTGTTGTTGTGCCCTTCGACAAGCTCAGGGTGAATTGTTGTGCAAATTTAAGTCAAATAGTGTGTAGTGCCAAAAAAGAAGTAAATAGTTTTTAACGAGTTTTTGACAATTGTACAAAATAAAAAAAGGTTTCAATTTGAATAACTGAAACCTTCTATGATTTAAAATTATAATTTTTAAGGAACAAATTGATAAGCACCCAATGCAACGCTTCCGCTTCGTGGATTATTAACAATATCATTAAAATTACTAAAATTTTTAAGGAACAAATTGATAAGCACCCAATGCAACGCTTCCGCTTCGTGGATTATTAACAATATCATTAAAATTACTAAAAGTAGCATCATTTGTCATTGCTGTATTCCATACTTCATTAAGCCATAATTTATTTTTGGCAACATTCTTAAACTTCGGATTGAATGTAGAAGAATTAGTTGCAATAGAGCAAGAAGTATAGTCAGTTGTATTAGTTGGTGGATACAAAGGATTGTTAGTAAACTGGTTGTTGATGTTGTTGAATTTAATCAAACAATGATTGAATTTGTAATTAAATAGAACGTTAACACTTGGTGGTAAAAGCGGTGGAGATAATTTATCAAGAAACATTTC
>JFJP01041199.1_pt1 | contig 10093 bp, 4 predicted proteins | sample 431651 | NCBI WGS metagenome assembly JFJP01 (sample SAMN02602958, study PRJNA72255) | Microbial mat metagenome, whole genome shotgun sequencing project. | biome: fresh water; feature: sink hole; material: water; isolation source: purple microbial (photo- and chemosynthetic) mats found in... | reverse complement strand
CCTGGACATCTACCGGTACAAAAACTATCGGCGTAAACTTTACAAACTCTAATGGATGTACCGCCGCATCTGCTACAACTATAAGTCCTGTTGTAAGCCCGCTTCCAACACCTTCTATAAATGGACCGGCCTCAGCTTGTTTAAACTCTTCCGGTAATGTTTATTCTACTCTGGCTGGAATGTCAGATTATGACTGGGAAGTTACAGGCGGTTCAATAACGTCGGGTGGAGATAACAGCAGTTTTGCGGTTGTAACATGGACATCAGCCGGATCCAGAAATATTACTGTCAATTATACCAACGCAAGCGGTTGTGCTGCAACATTACCCACTATCTATACTGTTACTGTTCACCCATTGCCGGTTGTTGCCACTCCTGGCACAGCTAGTACCTGCAGTGGCACCAGTCCTAATATCACGTTGACAGCCAGTGAGACAAGTAATTTTACATGGACTGTAGGAGCAATCTCAGGAAGCATAAGTGGTGCTACCTCAGGATCGGGAAGTACAATAAACCAGATTCTTGGAAATGCAAGTAACTCATCTTCAGGGACTGTAGAGTATCTTGTTACTCCCACATCTACAACCGGTTCGTGCGCTGGGAGTCCCAAAAGTATTGTTGTTACTGTCTATCCATCCCCGGTTGTAACAAATTCAGCTGCAACAACGATTTGTAGTGGCACAGGACCAAATATTTCACTTACATCCAGTGTTCCGGGTAACTTTACATGGACAGTAGGTACGAACACTGATGGCATCGTTGGTGCAACAGCGGGCTCAGGCATTACTATTAACCAGACTCTTACCAATCCATCGAACACATCAGCAGGAACTGTACAATATCTTGTTACACCAACATCAACCACAGGAACATGTCCGGGCAATGCATACAGTATAGTAGTTACTGTTAATCCGACACCCGTGGTTACCACTGCTTCAACATTAAGTACTTGCAGCGGCACAGCACCTGTTATTTTATTAACAGCAAGTACACAAAGTACATTCACATGGACTGTAGGTGCAATAACAGGAAGCATAGGTGGTGCCTCTGCAGGATCGGGCAGTACAATCAGCCAGGTTCTCAGCAATCCAAGCAATACTGTTGTAGGAACAGTCGAGTATATTGTTACCCCTGTTTCAATAACGGGTTCATGTTCAGGCACTCCATACAGTATTATTGTGACTGTTAATCCTCTTCCGTATCCCGGTCTGGCTGGACCTATGACGGTTCGGGTCACATCCACCGGAAATCTTTACTCTACTGATGCAGGCATGAATAACTATCTCTGGACTGTTTCGTCAGGTGGTACAGTCACAGCCGGAGGTACAACAGGAAGTAACACAGTTACTGTAACATGGAATACTACCGGACCACAGAGTGTTAGTGTGAAGTACACCAATACAAATAATTGCACTGCTTCAGCACCAAGATCTGAAAGTGTTACCGTAAATCAGCTTCCTTCCGTAAGCAGTGTTAGTATTTCAGGAACTGCGGCAATAGGGAATCTTCTCACCGGAAACTATTTGTATTCAGATGGAGGTGGAGGTTCGAGCATAAGTACATTCAGATGGCTCAGAGACGGATCCGCAATATCAGGTGAAGTGCTGAATACCTACTTACTAACTGGTGCAGACCATAACAAAACAATTAGATTCGAAGTAACCCCTATAACTTCAGCAGGATATCCAAATACCGGTACGCCTGTTGTTAGCTCTCCAACTATACCTGTTGAGAATCTGTCTGAGATCCCCGTTGCTGATCAGGTATGTATCGAAGGAGTAAGAACTGCAGGGAACATACTTAAAGGTAAGTACAGATACACCCACTCCAAACCTGAAGGAGTATCTACTTATAAGTGGTACATCAACGGAGTTGAAATTCCTTCAGCTACAAGTACTCAGTATACACTACTAGCTTCAGATATAGATAATGATGAGGATATTACTTTTGAGGTAACTCCGGTTTCATCAAATGTCGTAGCAGTTACCGGAACTCCGGCATCAAGCAATCCAATGGCAAAAATGCCACTTGTGCCAACCGACTATAGCGTTGCTGTAAGCTCAGTTCCTTTGACTGCATCTCCGTCGGGAGGAATCTTCTCAGGCCCGGGAGTTACAAATGGAATATTCTCTCCAAGTACTGTCGGAATAGGTGGTAGTCCATATTCAATTCAGTATCTGCTTAATATTGTAAATTCTTCCACATCCTGTTCACAGTCGGTATGGAAGACCGTAAATGTTGTTACAAATACTACGGAATTCAGCAGTTTCAAAGATGTATATTGCCAAACCGACGATCCTGATGAGATCGTAATTACAGGATTGCTCACCGGATTAACAAGTCTTGGATTTACACATACTGATGCCGATGCGATTGTTGGTTCAACAGCATGGACTGTAACGGTTGATCCACGAAAGATGAGACCGGGAAACAACAAAGATTATCTGAGTTTCAGCTATAAGGACTCCAGAGGAATTGTATATCAGATAAGCAAATCTTTTGTGGTCGATTCTGTCGGAACAGGTCTTCAGATAATCAATCTTGGAAGTGCGTATTGTGCTGAAACACCAAAGGTAAATATTTCTGTTACAGGCACATATCCTTCAGGAGGAACTGGTGCCTGGACCAGCAGCCTGCTTTCAGATCTTGCTGCCACATCTGCTTCTGTAAATGTTGCACTGGTGCCGGCCGGTCCTACATATCCCTTAAGTTATCAGTACACGTCTCCTCTGGGATGCAAGAGTATTGTTATTAACAAAAGTGTGACTGTTAATCCATTACCAAATCCTTCATTTACAATTGCTCCTTTCTATAATATTGACGGAGGAGCAGTTACTCTTGTTCCGGTGCAGTCGCCGGGGACTTTCTCAGGAAATGGGGTCTCAGGTGATAAGCTTTATCCTGATATTGCCGGGCTCGGTGAGCATACTATTAATTACCGTATTACAGACACCAAAGGATGTGTCGATGACCTGAATATTAAAACTACAGTAAAAACTGCCCAGGGTACTTTTACCGACATTCCTGCCATCATTTGTTACAGAGATACAACTTATAATGTGAAAGTTACGGGATTGCCGTCGGGAATGACAGTCAACAGCTTTGTAAACACGAGAAATTCAATTGATCATATTGTTGGTGCAACAGATGCAAATTATAGCGTTAAAGCAGCTGGGCATGGTCTTGATACACTGACCCTTTCATATAAACTCGATAATGTTGATTATTGGATATCGAAAGTAGTCAATATCGATTCACTTGGAGTAGTGCAGGTACAAAACCTGTTTGCAGGTGATAAGGTTTGTGATAACAGAGCTCCTTTCGAACTCTTCACTTCGATGCCAGGAGGAGTATTCACTGGTCCTGTTGCAGGTAACTATCTCGATCCGACAAAGGCTACCGGAGCAACATCTGTCTTCTATAAATACACAAACAGCAGGACAGGTTGTTCAACTTCAACAACGGTGCCATTTACAATAATTCCTGCACCGCAGGTTGCCTTCGTACCCAGGGATGTATGTATTGAATCTAACAGAGACAGTACTTTCTTTTTGAATACTACTGTTTCTTCCGACCCGGTTTTTGAATGGACATGGACATTTGCAGAGATCGGGGCAGCGCCTTCTAACAGAAAAGAGCCGGCATTCCTTTATAAAGCAGGAGGAATTCATGCGGTTTCCCTGAATGTAAGAACTGTAAGCGGCTGCAGCGTTACAAAAACTTCAAATATCGACCTGGGAATAAGGCCAATAGCTGACTTCACCTGGAAAAATGATTGCTTTGCTGCCGGCGCGAAACTGAATCTTACGGATGCAACATTTACGAACTTCCCTGTTATTTCCAGGACCTGGAATTTCAATAACGGAAGTCTGATAAGTTCCGACCTGAATCCTGAATATGCGATGCAGGATACCGGTTATGTACAGGTAAAATATATCGTAAGAACAAGTTATGCAAATTGTGCGGATACTGTATCAAGAAGAATATACCTGCGGCCAACTATCACAATACCCAAAGATGGATTTTATTATCAGAATTTTGAAGCAGGGAAAGCCGGCTGGGGGAAAGATGATTCTGATCCTAATTTAATATGGAGTTTTGGTACACCAGACCGTACAAAGATAAACAAGGCAAAATCGGGAGTGACTGCCTGGTATACAAGGTATGAATCAGACAAGCAGGGTAAAATTGATACAACATCCGTAATTTCCCCGTGTTTTGATTTTACAAATATCCAGCGCCCGATGATAACCCTTCAGGCATTCAAGATATTTGAGAAAAACAGAAACGGTGCCGCATTACAATATAAAACAGAAGGATCAGACTGGAAGTATGTAGGAACCCTTGATGATGGTATTAACTGGTATAATTCAACCCTTATTAATGGGAAACCCGGTGGTGAAAAGATAGGCTGGACAACACTGAGTGACGAGGATGCTGACGCAGATTATGTACCATCCAGTCACGCACTTGATGAACTGAAGGGTATGAAAAATGTGAAGTTCAGGCTTGCTTATGGCTCAGATGGTAATTCTCTCGACAAAGAGGGAATCGCTTTCGATGATATCTGGATCGGAGAGAGAACCAGAAAAGTATTACTTGAGCATTTTACAAATACTTTCTCTAAAAAGGGGAGTGAAGCAACCGCTTTCGTTAATAAAATAATAAAAGTCAGAGACAAGGATGTGATAAATATCCAGTATCATACTAACTTCCCTGATGATGATCCGTTCTACCTTGTTAATCCCGGTGATGCCAGTGCAAGAGTATTCTCCTATGGATTATCAAAAGTGCCTTATTCATTAATCGATGGTGGATACAGTAATGATCTTTATGCTTCACTTTCTGATTATAAGACAGCACCGCTTGATAGTAATGATCTCTCAAGAAGAACTCTTCTGGATTCTAAGTTTTCTATAACAATAACACCAAAGATTACTGGCGGAGTCCTGACTGTAAATAGTACAGTTACTGCTTTAACTGCATTTACATCAGATAACCTCATTCTTTACCTGGTAGTAACTGAAAAAGAAGCACTCAGCGATAAACCTGCCGCACTTGGTGAGGTAAACTTTAAGAATGTATTCAGGAAATTCATCCCTGATGCGGGAGGTATAGATCTTCGCAAGACATGGACCAAGGGAGACTCTTTTGCTATCCCTGAGAAAACATGGGTTATTGAAAATATTAAGAATAACTCTGATATAGAGGTCGTTGCCTTTGTTCAGAATAGCCAGACCAAGGAGGTTTACCAGGTAACATCAGGCTCATTAAAAACCGGAAAATCGGTAATTGATAATACAAAGCTTGATAAGAATGCAATAGGAACTGAGACCAGCGTGTTACCGGAGATTATAACTTTTGGTTTATATCCCAATCCTGCTTCAGATAAGTTACGAATTGAGTTCAGCGATAAACTTACCGCTGAGACAGATGTAAGGATCTTTGATTTCCAGGGTGCTGTAAAGAAGAGTTATATAGTTGCATCAGGTGAATCAGAGCTCTTTATTGAAGATATCGGACTAAAAGCCGGGATTTATCTTGTAAGGATATCATCCGGCGGAGTTGATCTCGGTTTCAGAAAACTTATTGTATCAGGAGAATAAAGGTTTATTTCCTTTGTGTCCTTTGTGTTGTACTTTGTGTTCCTTTGTGGTTTAATGGTTTTATTTTACCACAAAGGGGCACTAAGGGACACAAAGGTTTTTTTATTAAATTTGCAGCTTGCCCGGAACTACTTATATGGTTCAATTGTTAATAATTAACTATTTACATACATTATATGAAGAACAGCAAAACACTTTTAATGATACTCGATGGCTGGGGTATTGGCGACGGTTCAAAATCAGATGTCATAAGCCAGGTACCAACACCTAACATTACCTACTATAAGAATAAGTACCCAAATTCAAAACTTCATGCTTCAGGAGAAGATGTAGGTCTGCCCTACGGACAGATGGGAAATTCAGAGGTTGGTCACCTTAATATAGGTGCCGGCAGGGTAATTTATCAGGATCTTGTCAAGATTAACAAGGAGTGCAAAACAGGTGAGATTAAGAAAAATAAAGTTCTTGTTGATGCATTTTCCTATGCACGCGATAAGAATAAGCAGGTTCATTTTCTTGGACTGATGTCAGATGGAGGAGTACATTCTTTAGATAAACACCTTTACTATCTGTGCGATATGACAATGGAGTACGGATTGAAAAATGTTTTCATTCATGCCTTTGGCGACGGGAGGGATACCGATCCGAGAAGCGGACTTGGTTACATGACAAGTCTTACAGAACATCTTAAGAAATCAAACGGGAAAGTAGCTTCATTTATCGGCAGATACTATGCTATGGACCGGGATAAGAGATGGGAGAGAGTAAAGGAGGCGTACGATTTGATTGTCAGTGGTATTGGTGAAAAGACAGAAAATGTTCTGGAAGCAATGCAGAAATCATACGATGCAGGCGTTACTGATGAATTCATGAAAGGGATTGTTGTAACCGACAAGTCAGGACATGCCATTGGAAATATTAAGGAAGGTGATGTTATTGTATTTATTAATTTCAGGAATGACAGGGCCAAGGAGCTCACAATAGCCCTCACACAGAAGGATATGCCTGAAAATGGAATGAAGACAATGCCGCTCTACTATTGTACTATGACACCATATGATGCAACATTTAAAGGTCTTCATATTATATATCCGAAAGAGAACGCAGATAACACAATAGGAGAGGTACTTGCAGCAGCAGGTAAGCATCAGCTGAGGATTGCCGAGACTGAAAAATATGCTCATGTCACTTTCTTTTTCTCCGGCGGAAGGGAAGAGAAGTTTCAGAATGAAGAGAGGATTATGATCCCATCTCCCAAGGTAGCAACTTATGATCTGCAACCCGAGATGAGTGCACATGGAGTTAAGGATGCTGTTATTAAAGAGATTGAAACGGGCAAATTCGATTTCATCTGTCTTAACTTTGCGAATGGTGATATGGTTGGTCATACCGGTGTTTATGAGGCAATTGAAAAGGCTGTTAAGACAGTCGACGAATGTGCAGGTGCAGTTATCAAAGCAGCTCAGGCAAATGGATATGATGTGCTGATTATTGCAGATCATGGTAATGCAGATATGGCTGTTAATCCCGACGGATCACCAAATACAGCCCATTCGCTTAACCCCGTTCCTTCAATTCTTGTCAGCGATTATTATAAAAAGATAAATGAAGGTATTCTTGCGGATGTTGCACCCACACTACTCACAATTATGGGGGTGGCAATACCGAAGGATATGACAGGGAAGGTGCTGGTTTAATGGAATTTCGGATTTCGGATTTTCGATTTCGGATTTATTCAATCCGCAATCCGAATTCCGCAATCCGCAATATTTTCAGATGCTTAGAATCGACGATACCATATTCAGTTTCGATATACTTGAGAAAAAATTCAGGTGTAATCTCCCTTTATGTCTTGGCAACTGCTGCAGGTATGGCGATTCAGGAGCCCCGTTAAGTGCTGCTGAAGCACATACTCTTGAGGAGATATGGACAGATGTCAGACCCTATCTCAGACCTGAGGGAATAGCAGAAATTGAAAAACAGGGCAAAAGCATTACCGATTTTGAAAATGAAAGGGTAACCCCCTTAATCGCTAATGAAGAGTGCGCTTATACTCTGATCAATGACGGAGTTTATATGTGTGGAATTGAGAAGGCATGGGCTGATGGAAAAATTAAGTTTCAGAAACCACTGTCGTGTCACCTTTTTCCTGCACGTGTAAAATATTACTCTGATTTCAGGGCTGTTAATTACCAGGAGATAGCTATCTGCTCAAGTGCCCGAAGTACGGGAATTGAAGAAGGTGTATATGTGTATGAGTTTCTTAAAGAGCCATTTATAAGGGCATTCGGTGAAGAGATGTATAATGATTTGTGTATTGCGGCTAAAGAATTGAGAAAAAATAATTTGTTGACCCCCAAACCCCCCAAGGGGGGCTTCTAGAAATTCTCCTGCAATGAAAGAATTAGATAAAGGAATGTATTTCAGGGCAAAACCAGTTACTTTAGAAACTGCCAAATTGTTAAGAAAAATGATGACCTATTCTGAAGGCATTCTTTGGGATAAGCTTAAAGGCAAGCAAATGTTGGGTCTAAGATTCAGGCCACAGCATCCGATTGAATTTTTTATTGCAGATTTTTATTGTCATGCAGCCAGATTAGTAATTGAGATTGATGGTGAAATTCATTCAGAACAGACTGAATATGATGATGGGAGAGAAGCTGAAATGGAAAAATATGGTTTAAAAATAATCAGGTTCACAAATGATGAGGTAAATAAAGAAATTGAAAATGTACTTAAAAAAATTGAAATCATAGTAAAAGAAAGAATGCAAAGTCCCCCTTGGGGTATTTAGGGGTAAAAATAAGGAAATGTTGAGCCATAATATTGTAAGTGAATTATAGAATAAAACGAATCTAAAGTCCCCCTTGGGGGATTTAGGGGTAATAATATATAAATATGGAAACAATCAAAAATTACATCGCCGACAACAAAGACCGCTTCCTTGAGGAGCTCTTTGAGTTTATCCGTATTCCTTCTGTAAGTGCCAAAGAGGAGAATAAAGCAGATATGCTGAAGGCAGCTGAGTGGCTTAAGAATTCTTTACTTAAAGCCGGTGCAGACAAAGCAGAGATTTATCCTACTGCCGGACATCCTGTTCTGTATGCTGAAAAGATTATCTCTCCTGATCTTCCGACAGTACTTGTCTACGGTCATTATGATGTGCAACCGGCTGAACCTCTTGAATTATGGAATACAAAACCATTTGAACCGGTTATTAAAGACGGAAAGATCTGGGGCAGGGGTGCTGATGACGATAAGGGGCAGCTATTTATGCACGTTAAGGCTTTTGAACTTATGATGAATACCGGCACTCTTCCATGCAACATTAAATTTATGGTTGAGGGGGAAGAGGAGGTCGGATCGGTCAACCTTGAGAAATTCTGCACTGCACATAAAGATATGCTTGCAGCAGATATCATTCTTATATCGGATACAACGATGGTATCTATGGATATTCCTTCAATTACCTCAGGATTACGAGGTCTTTCATATATGCAGGTTGAAGTAACCGGTCCTGACCGGGATCTTCACTCAGGACTTTATGGCGGAGCAGTGGTTAATCCCTGCAATATATTGTGCGATATGATTTCTTCTTTGAAGGACAGGGAAGGCCGGATTACAATACCAGGTTTTTATGATGATGTGAAAGAATGCAGTCCTGAGGAAAGAAGTGAGATGGCTAAACGGCCATTTAACAGGGAGAACTTCATGAAATCGATCAGTGTTAAGGAATTAACAGGAGAATCAGGATATTCAGATCTGGAGAGAATCGGGATCCGTCCGACACTCGATGTTAACGGAATATGGGGTGGCTATACCGGAGAAGGGGCAAAGACAATTCTGCCATCAAAAGCATATGCTAAAATCTCAATGAGACTTGTCCCGTATCAGAATGCTGAAAAGATTGCTAAATTATTTGAAAAGCATTTTTTGTCAATTGCACCTGCAGGTGTGACTGTAAAAGCTGAATATCTTCATGGAGGTGAGTCGTATATTAGTCCGATTGAGACAGCGGGATACAGAGCAGCATCTCTGGCTGTTGAAGAAACATTCAACAAAAAACCAATTCCCGTGCGCAGTGGTGGCAGTATACCTATTGTTGCGACGTTCGAAAAGGTACTTGGAATTAAATCAATTTTACTTGGATTCGGATTAGATACAGATGCAATTCACTCTCCGAATGAAAACTTTCCGGTATACAATATTCTAAAGGGGATAGAGACAATTCCGATATTTTTCAAAAATTATAAGAATCTTTTTTAACCACAAAGTACACAAAGTATATTAAAAGTACACAAAGATAAATTACAGATTGACAGATCTTTGTGACCTTTGTGTTTTTCCTTTGTGACCTTTGTGGTTAATGGTTTTTTATTTTTATCAAATAATAATATAGTTTGGATAATTAATAAACATTCCCGATATTTGGCAGGTTAAATTAAAACCTAAAACTAATTTGTATGAAGAAACTATTTCTGCTGATT
>JFJP01014845.1_pt1 | contig 10093 bp, 4 predicted proteins | sample 431651 | NCBI WGS metagenome assembly JFJP01 (sample SAMN02602958, study PRJNA72255) | Microbial mat metagenome, whole genome shotgun sequencing project. | biome: fresh water; feature: sink hole; material: water; isolation source: purple microbial (photo- and chemosynthetic) mats found in... | reverse complement strand
GGGCCTACGCAGATCGGGCGTTAATTCCCAGCTATGGGACGGCGGCGGTGGCGATCGCCATTGAAAAACGCCTCATGGCCACCCATCCCGACCCCGAAAACTGCCACCCTCAGCGGGAAATCACCCGCGCTGAAGTGGCGGTCTTTCTCTATCAAGCCTTGGTGACGATGGGAACCCTTCCCCCCCTCTTCTCCCCCTACTTGGTCAACCCCGACCCCTATCTCCCCACATTTAACGATGTGCGGGGCCATTGGTCAGAACCCTTTTTGCGCCGCCTCAGCAGTGGGGAACTGATCAGTGGGTTTAGTGATGGCACGTTCCGCCCCGATCAACCGATTAACCGAGCCCAATACGCTGCCCTGTTGGTGAAAATGCTTAACCCTAAGCCAATCCGGCCCGCCACTCAATTTTTCGATGTGTTGCCGGAATTTTGGGGCCACAGTGCGATTGTGCAGGCCTATCGCGGCGGTTTCTTAAGTGGTTTCCCGGATCAAACCTTTCACCCCGATCAACGGTTACAGCGCATTCATTTAATCGTGTCTTTGGCCAGTGGTTTAGGGTTAACCCCAGGGGATGAGGCACTGGTGGCGCAATACCCCGATGCTGCCGAAATTCCCACCTATGCCCGTGGAGCCGTCGCCGCTGCTACCCTGGCTAACCTGATTATCCGCAATCCCCACAATGCCAACCTGGCCCCCAAACAGGAGGCCACCCGCGCCGAAGCGGCGGTGATGCTCTATCAGAGCCTCGTTCACCAAGGAACCCTGTTGCCCATTCCTTCCCCCTATTTGGTGGGGGTTTAGGCGCAAAAAACCGCAAACTCCGCAGTGCTATCTGGGCCGGGGAAAAGTCAATGTACAATCAAGCTCAATGGAAAGAGGAGAGAGAATAGAGTAGAGTTTAGCGTTCTCCCTCACTTCTCACTCCTCACTTCTCACTTCTGCTTCGCTGATCTTGCTGTTTTCCCGTTTAACTGCCCCCCGTGACCAACCCCCCCCCACCCCCATTGGACTTTTCCCCACAACTGCCAAAAAAAGTAATCGTGTTTGTGCTCGTGGCGATCGCCCTTCTGGGTGCTGGCTTTTATTTCTTCAGCGACACCGACCCCTATATTCAAGCCGTTCTTGCCCTTGAAGGCCAGGGTGATGGGTTCGCTAACGCGGATCGCGGCCATGCCATCTTTGAAATTAACTGCGCCGGTTGCCATGGGGTCTATGCCACTGGCGATGTTGGCCCCAGCCTTGAAAACCTCTCCCGCCACAAATCTGACGCGATGATTATCCATCAGGTGATCAGCGGCGACACTCCCCCCATGCCCAAATTCCAACCCAACCCCCAAGATATGGCGGATTTACTCCAGTATCTCAAACGCCTCTAGGGGGTGTGAGTAGGAAGTAGAGAGTAGGAAGTAGAGAGTAAAGAGTAACGAAGAAAAGCTTTGAATTTTTCTCACTCCTCACTCCCCCACTCTTGCCTAGAGATCCAGCACTGCCAACACCGATCCTGGTGTGGGCCGTTGTAATTGGAAGCCGACTTTTTGACAAACCCGCTGCATACCAGTGTTTTCGGGGAGAATATTCGCCATCAGACGGCTGAGTTGGCGATCGCGGCCAATGGCGGCTAACCGTGCCAATACCTCAGTCCCTAGCCCCTGGTTCTGAGCGCGATCGCTAATAATCATCGCAAACTCCGCTTCATTGACCCCATGTAATTGACTGATGCGCCCGATGCCGAGAATTTGATGTTCCCCTGTGTTGGGGTCTTTGTAGTCTGCCACGAGGGCCAACTCGCGATCGTAGTCAATGAAACAAATGCGGGAGAGGCGATCGTGGGCCACCCGACTGGTCAAGGACATGAGATGAAAATAGCGCAGATAGACGCTCTCTTCCGACAGCGGTTCATGAAATTTCACCACCAGCGGTTCATCCTCGGGCCGAATCGGCCGGATCACCACCGTCGTCCCATCCTTCAACGTCCAAGGAGCCACATATTCTAAAGGATAGGGACAAATGGCCGGCTTCGGTAAATCCACCTCCGCTGTATCCGGGTCATGGAGTACCACCCGCGCATCCAAGGCAATCAGATGCTCACTCCCCGCCAGTAGCGGGTTAATATCCAACTCCTTAATCCAAGACTGCTCCACAATCAAATGGCTAAACCGGACGAGCAACTGCTCCAACTCCTCCAAATTCACCGCCTTTTGACCCCGTACCCCCTGCAAGGCCCGGTAAATTTTCGTCTGCTCAATCATCCGCCGCGCTAAGGTCGTATTTAAAGGCGGCAACCCCAAGGCCCGGTCTTTAAACACCTCCACCAAAGACCCCCCCGTGCCAAACAGCAACACCGGCCCAAACTGGGGATCTAGGCTACTGCCAATGATTAACTCATAATCCCCTTGGGTTTGCTGCAACATCGGTTGCACCGTCACCCCTTGGAAATGCTCGGCCCCCACTTTGGCGGTCACCGAGGCTTGAATACCCCGGTAAGCACCCCGCACCGTTTCCGCATCTTGGAGTAGGAGCCGCACGCCCCCCACATCGGTTTTATGAGTGATTGTCGTGGAATTGAGCTTGAGCACAACGGGATAGCCGATCGCCTCGGCTTGGGCTACGGCCTCCTCTTCACTGTAGGCAATTTCTGTGGCCACCGTGGGGATACCATAGGCCGCCAGTAGTTGCTTCGATTCATACTCCGTGAGCAAGGTACGTCCTTGGGCCCGCACCGCTGCGATCAGGTCCGTGACTTGGGGGCGATCGCGCCGCGCCGGACTCACCCAATCCGGGGATTCCTCCGTATCCGCCGACAGCATCGGCGTTTCATAGAGGCCCTGTAAATTGTAGGCATACCGCCACATATAGTTAAAAACATGGGCCGCCGTATCGGGAAAAGGCAACGTGAAAATCTTCGCCTGGTTGAGCAACTGTTCCCCCGGCGTAATCCCATCCCCCCCCATCCAACTGGCGAGGATCGGTTTAGCCGGCCGTTGGGGGTCTTGGAGGATTTCCACAAACTTCTTCGCCGTTTGGGTGGGATCCGTCATCGCCTGGGGCGTGAGAATCGCCAGTAACCCATCACTATTCGGGTCATTGAGGGCAATTTTAATCGCCTCAGCGTAGCGTTCCGGATCCGCATCTCCCAAAATATCAATGGGATTAGCATGGCTCCAATGGGTGGGCAAAATCCCATCTAATGCCGCCTGGGTTTCTGAGGAAATTTTCGCCAGTTGCCCCCCTTCGGAAATCAGGGCATCGGTGGTGAGCACCCCCGGCCCCCCGGCATTGGTGAGGATCGTCAGGCGATTACCCTGAGGGCGGGGCTGTTTGGCCAACACTTCCGCCATATTAAACAGATCATCAATGGTATCCACCCGCAACACACCACAGCGGCGAAACGCCGCATTGAGGACTTCATCACTCCCCGCCAAGGCCCCGGTGTGGGAGGCAGCAGCAGCGGCGGCGGCTTCGGTGCGGCCGGCTTTAATCACAATAATTGGCTTCGTGCGGGCCACCTCCCGCGCTGCCGACAGGAACGATCGCGCATCGCCGATACTTTCCATGTAAATCACAATGCTATGGGTGTGGGGGTCATCTCCCAGATAATCAATCAGGTTCCCCCAGCCCACATCGAGCATCGACCCCACGGAAATAAACGCACTAAACCCGACGTTTTCCCGGAGGCTCCAATCTAAAATTGAGGTGCAGAGCGCCCCGCTTTGGCTAATAAACCCAACATTGCCGGGGCGGGCGATCGTGCTGGCAAAGGTGGCGTTTAACCCCGATACCGGACACATCACCCCCAAACAGTTGGGGCCAACAATGCGCAGGTTGCCGGCCCGGGCCTTGGCGAGAATTTGCTGCTCTAGTTCCACCCCGGCCGCGCCAATTTCCTTAAAGCCTGCGGAAATGATAATCGCCCCCTTCACGCCTTGGGCAATACAGTCATCAATGGCGGCGGGAACCGCTTGGGAGGGAATGGCAATCACAACGAGATCCACCGGCTCAGGGATGGCGGCAAGGTTGGGGTAGGCTTTGATGCCAAGAATGCTGGCCCGCTTGGGGTTGACAGGGAAAACCGTCCCCCCAAAGGGATGGCTGATTAAATTCCAAAGCAGGGTTCGCCCCACGCTGCCGGGTTTTTCGCTGGCTCCGATGATGGCGACGGCTTGGGGTCGAAAAAAGACATCCAAGGGCTGTTGCTCATAGCGGAGCACGTTTTGAGCGGGGTCATGGGTCTGTGGAGGGGATGTGATCATAATTGGGAAAAGCCTGAACTCTAAAAATCAATCAAGGTGAATCTTGTGTTACAAAATACACAAAACTGCCCTAGGGTCGAGAATGGCAACCCACCCATTCATTCTACTGATATCTTTGGAGGAATCTCCCAATCATCAATGATTGTTTTAACAATCGAGAAGCCGTTTTAATTTTTTCTTAACTTTCAGTTTGAAAGGAATGGATTAATGTCTTCGCCAAGGTCTAAAAGGATGTTTTTGGCTGTATTTTTGAACACCATGATCAATCGATAAGCAATGATGATGATCATTGTATTCAGTTTGGGTCTTCAAAAAATAGGGTGAAATGGGCTTGATTGGATCCTGAATGTGCGGAGGGGCGAAAAGTTTTTTGCCCCTCCACCAATGGGTTCGATTTTGAATGGGATTTTGAATGAATTTAAATGATCACCTTAAATCTTGAAGACCTTTACATTTTTGCATATTTTTTTGAGCGGTTTACCGATGATCATGGCTGTGATTATTTTTCCTGATTTTGAACCACATCTGTGAAGATCGTCATTAACCTGAAGGTGTGATCTGGCTGTTCTATACAGCGAAAATGATCGCTGCTCGCTCTGGGGTAGCGTTGTTGCTCATCGTTTTTCCTTTCCTCTGGGATGGCGATCGCCCCCTAGGGACGGGTGGAGAGATGCCATAGTTACCTCTTGATTCCAGTGCAAAACTATCCCAATGGGCAAAGTAATTTTCTTGGTAAAAAAATAAATTCGACTGTACTGATCAGGGAAGGGAGTAATTATACTGAGTTTATCCGTTATAATGTTGCTGTCGAACCTGACCCGATGGCAATGGCTATTCATGGTGTTTTGACGTAGTGGCGGTTCAATTCAACCTCCTTTCTTTTAAGGCTCGTCGTTCATGCAAAACCGGACTTCTGCCCCTATTTCCCTCCGCCTGTTTTTGATTGCGCCGTTATTAGCGCAGATCATTGTAGTTGTGGGGGCGACGGCCTATCTTTCACTCCACAATGGCCAACGCACAGTAGATCAGATGGCCCAGGATTTGGTTAAAAATATGGGCGATCGCACCAAAAGCGAGATTGATCAACACCTAGATACCCCCCAACTCCTCCGCCAAACCTACATCGACAGCTATCGCACCGGGCAATTGCAGTTTAACAATCTCACCCAGTTAGCACAATTCTTTGCCCAGCAACTCAAATCTCAAACCACCGTCACCGCCCTCTCCTATGCAACAACCGGCGGCGATTTTATTGGCGTGGAGCGGGTGAGCGATCGCTCTCTGTTGTTAAAACGGCGCAACAGTGACACCGCCCCCAACCAACAACTGTACCGATTGCACTGGGATGCCCTTGAAAAAACCACCATCCTCGACCCCTACAATCATCGCTACATTGCCGCTGAACCCTACGATCCCCGTTTAACCCCTTGGTATCAATCCGCCGCTAGCAAACATCGAGAAATTTGGACACCGGCTTATATCGATAAACGGCGATTAAAAGCAGCAGTTTCTGAACCCATTTATGATCAGTATCATAACTTACTGGGGGTGCTGAATTTAGAAATTTCCCTCAATCAGTTCAGCCAAATGCTCAGTCAACTCGCCCTGAGTAGTCAAGGAATTATTTTTCTCACCGATCAAGATGGGTATTTAATCGCCACGTCTGAGTCAGAGCCTTTATATCAAAATAATCAGCGACTCCGTGCTGCCTTCAGTCAAAATCCAGTCATTGCTGCATCGGCGATCTATCAGACTGATCCTCAGACTCAAAATGCTCAAGTGATCCAAACCATCATTGCTGGCAAAAAGTATTATATTTATCACACCGATTTAAAAAATAATCTGGATATCCATTGGGTTTTAACGGTTGCTGTGCCAGAAGCTTTGTTTACGGGGCCGCTAATCGCAACTCGGAATAAAACCTTGGTGCTTTGTGCGATCGCCCTATTCCTGGCCACCGGGATGGGCATTTGGACAACAAGGGTGATTAGCCGCCCCCTACTCCATCTCCTCGCCACCAGCCAACGCCTCGCTGAAGGGGATTTTGCCGCCCGCCACACGATCCGCCCCAGTCGAATTAAAGAATTAAATTTACTCATGAAAGCCTCTGTGGTCATGGGCGCAAAAATTCAAGAAACCCTCGCCGCACTCCAGAGTCAGCAAGAAAATTTAGAATCCTATATTCAAGACCGAGATAGTTTATTTGAAGCGATTTTTGAAAATGCGGGGATTGGGATTGGCCTCACCAATTTAGAGGGTTATATTATTGATAGTAATCCTGCATTACAAAAGCTCTTGGGCTATAGCAATGAGGAACTGCAACAACTGCATTTTTCAGAATATACCTATCCTGAAGATCTCGATGCTGATGTGGACAAGGTGATTGAAATCATGGAGGGAAAACGCGATAATTTCTCCATGGAAAAGCGCTATATTCGCAAAGATAAATCGATTGTCTGGGCAAGAATGACACTCTGTTCAATTCATAAAGATGGCGAATTACGTTATACCTTTTGCATGACAGAGGATATTACTGAATGGAAACAAAGTGATGCTCAAAATAAGGCAATGTTTACGGTGTTTCCCGATTTGATCTTTCGGATGGATCGAGAAGGGACTTATTTATCCTGTAATTCAGCAGCGGATATGGATGCTTTAGCCAGTCGCAGCGATCGCCTTGGTGCAAAGCTCCATGATATTTTGCCCGAAGCCGTGGCCAATCGCCATTTATATTTCATTCAAGAGGCGATTCTGACGGATCTGGTGCAGTGTTATGAGCAGGAAATTACACTGAATGGCCGCACCCAGTTTGAAGAGGTGCGCATCGCCCGCAGTGGCCATGATCAAGTGATTATGATCATTCGGGATATTAGCGATCGCAAACGCACAGAAATTTTCCTCCAGCAGGCCATGGAAGCCGCCCAATCCGCCAGCCAAGCGAAAACCCAATTCCTCGCCAACATGAGCCACGAACTCCGCACTCCCCTCAATGCCATCCTCGGCTTTACCCAAGTCATGGCCCGAGATAGTCGCCTGGATAGTGAGCAACAGGGGCAAATTCAAATTATTAACCGCAGTGGCGAGCACCTGCTGGGGTTAATTAATAGCATTCTCGATCTCTCGAAAATTGAAGCGGGGCAAATGCAATTGCAACTGGCCAGTTTTGACCTCCATCACCTCTGTTATGACTTAACCGATCTGCTGATCAGTAAGGCCCAAGTCAAAGGGATTTCTCTGGAATGTAGCTATGATCCCGATGTCCCCGTCCTGCTCTACGGTGACGGCGGCAAACTGCGGCAAGTGCTGATTAACTTGATTGGCAATGCGATTAAATTCACCGCTCAAGGGGGGGTGATCCTCCATATTTCTAATCTCGCCCCCGAGGAAAACCCCTACCGCCTGCAATTCACCGTGAGTGATACGGGGGCCGGCATTGCGCCGGAGGAAATGCACGCTCTATTTCAAGCCTTTGCTCAAACTGAATCAGGGCTAAAATCCCAAAGTGGGACGGGGTTAGGGTTGGCGATTAGTCAGAAATTTATTGCCTTAATGGAGGGCAATTTGCAGGTGGAAAGTACCCTCGGTGAAGGCTCTCGGTTTTTCTTTACCTTAACGTTACCCCCTGGGGATGAGGCGGATGTGGTGATTGCGACCCAAAGTTTGCCGGTGGTGGGTTTAGCACCCAATCAAAAAACTTATCGCATTTTAGTTGTCGATGACCGTTGGGAAAATAGTCATTTGGTCGATAAACTCTTAAGTTCCGTGGGTTTCGAGGTGAGAACCGCATCCAACGGGGCGGAGGGGATGGAAGTTTGGGAGGAGTGGGAACCGGATTTGATCTGGATGGATATGCGGATGCCGATTATGGATGGCTACGAAGCGACGACCCGGATTAAAGCCACACCCCAGGGGCGTAAAACCGTCGTGATTGCTCTCACCGCCAGTGCCTTTGAGGAGCAGCGATCGCAAGTCCTGGCCGCCGGTTGTGATGATTTTGTGCGTAAACCCTTCCGAGAGGCGGTGCTATTTGACAAGATGGCAGAATATTTAGGGGTCGAATATATTTATGGAGAGACGGGTGCAACGACAGTAGTCCAAATTGGTGAAGTCGCCACCTTAGCAGAGTTGCAAAGCCATTTAGTCAAGATGCCCAAGGCTTGGCAAGAAGACCTACTGACGGCGACGATGGCCGCCAATAGTAACCAAATTCTCGAACTCTGTGAACATCTACCCCTCGAAGCAGATCCCCTGCGGGAGACAATTCAGCAATGGTTAGATGAATTTCGCTTTGATGCGCTTGAAAGTTTCCTAGGATCTGTGGTGGACGAGGCCAATATCATTGGTTAGGAGCGACGATAGCGATATTAATCGTCAAGTAAGCCCTCTCTGCCCCTCGTTAGCAGAGGGGAGCCGTAGACTCCACGCATCATGGAGGATTGCTTTAGACCCGTTGCAAAATTGATCAATCCCTGGTGCTGAATCTGTTGCTGCACCACTGTAGATCAGCTTAGATTATTTTCCTTTCTGCTCAACTCCCCGGATTTTGCCATGCATAAACCCCTAAAAACGAGTCTTAATCTCTTTTATTACAGTATTTTTGGAGTCTGGAATGCTGTTTTTATAACATTAATTTATGGATTTTGGTTGCCCTTGGAGGGGGGGCAATTGATCGGGGCGATCGCCTCCGGCGAAATTCAACGGGAATTTGCCCTGTCCCTCGTCGGCTTTTGCCTGATTCCCCCCCTTTGTACCGGCATTGGGGTTTGGAAATTTCGGCCACAGCCCCTTGAGTTAATGCGGCTATTTTTCGGCATTGAAGCCCCCCTCTTTTTGCTCTGTCTGATTCGGTTTTTTGCCCTACGGCAACTCACCCCCGCAACGGTTTGGTTAGTGGGTTCCCTGGCGATCGCCATTGTCGCCTTTGCCGCTGAACGGGTGACAGGCTATTGGGGCAAAACTGCCCCAGCCAGCCCCAGATCAGCCCTCCTCGCCACAGTACAAACCGCACTCCATACCCTGATGATTGTGATCGGGATCTATGTGGGTTTACTCCTGCTGCTTTACGTTCTACCGATGGCCGGTTTTACCGTCCAAGGATTGTGGAATTGGGTCATCTCTGGGGATATTTGGCGAGATTTAGCCAATAACTGGACGTGGTTTTGGCAGGATGTACAAAGGGGCTATGGGTGGGGGGCGATCGCCTTCCTTCTATGGATGGTGATATTGACAATCACCGTGCCCGTGTTTTTCGCCCTGCCCATGAGTTTTGCCCTCCTCTATGTCGATTCCGGACGGCGCATTTTACAGCAATTCCGCCAAGGCTACGGCCGCCGTCGCGCCCTCGCCGTCCTATTGGGAACCCTCGCCCTCTGGTTTGTCATTTCCGGCGGCCTCGGGCAACAGCCCCAAAACCAAGCCTTTGCCCTCCTGGAGCGGGATATCGCCAACCCCGCAATCCGGCAAGTGCTACTCAACGAAGCCCCCACAATTCGCCAGGGGCTGCTCAATGCCTATCTCTCGGAATACCGCTATTTAGGGATTAACAGTGAGAGCAATCTTTTAGGGGAATGGTATCAAGGGGCGTTCCATCTCCCCGAAGGCATCGCCACGGTTTTACAAGAAACCCATGACATTCTCCTTTCTCCTTTCCTCTACAGTGGTGAGCGGGGGGATGTGGAGCGGGCAGCGGAACTTTATGCCGGTTTCTTTGATACACCGATCCAAAAAGGGGAAAAAGCCGCCATTCTCCAAGCCCTCACCTCCACGAGTAACTTAGATGCCGCCAATGCGGGAGTTCTCGATATTGGTCGGGAAAAAGTGCTGCTCAAGCGTCAAGAACTG
>JFJP01006113.1_pt1 | contig 10093 bp, 7 predicted proteins | sample 431651 | NCBI WGS metagenome assembly JFJP01 (sample SAMN02602958, study PRJNA72255) | Microbial mat metagenome, whole genome shotgun sequencing project. | biome: fresh water; feature: sink hole; material: water; isolation source: purple microbial (photo- and chemosynthetic) mats found in... | reverse complement strand
TTTGGGTTGAATCCTTGGACCTGGACGCCCAGGGCATTGCCCACAAGGCCGATGGCAAAGTGGTCTTTATTGAGGGCGCGTTGCCGTTTGAACATGTCAGCGCCAATATCAACCGTCACAAAAACAACTGGGAACAAGGCACGCTGACGACGGTGCACCGGGAGTCGTCGCAACGGGTTACCCCCCATTGCCGGCACTTTGGCTTGCACACGGGTGCCTGTGGTGGTTGCAAGATGCAGCATCTGCACATTGGGGCCCAGGTTGCAACCAAGCAGCGTGCACTGGAAGACAACCTTTGGCACCTGGGCAAGGTCAGGGCTGATCAAGTTTTGCGCCCGATTGAGGGGCCGGCCTGGGGTTATCGGTACCGGGCGCGCTTGTCTGTGCGATTTGTGCGCAAAAAAGCCACCGTATTGATCGGTTTTCATGAACGCAAAAGCCGCTATGTGGCTGATATGCAGGCTTGTCCGGTGCTGCACCCTCAGGTCAGCGCCATGCTAATGCCATTGCGGGCCATGATTTTGTCCATGGACGCCGCTGAAACCTGTCCACAAATTGAATTGGCTTGTGGCGAAACGGCGGTGGCGCTGGTGCTGCGCCACCTTGAACCTCTGAGTGCGGCTGATCTGGAGCGCTTGCGTGCGTTTGCCCGTCTGAACCCGGGCGTTCAGTGGTGGCTTCAGCCCAAGGGGCCAGAAACCGTGCAACTGCTGGACGCAGACGTCGAGCCCTTGAGTTATGCCTTGCCAGAGTTTGGCATCGTCATGCCGTTCAAACCCACAGACTTTACGCAGGTCAACCCGTACATCAACCGGGTACTGGTGTCACGTGCGCTGAGACTACTGGCTGCCAACAAGACCGACCGGGTGATTGACTGGTTTTGCGGTCTGGGCAACTTTACGCTGCCCATCGCCACGCAGGCTGGTCAGGTGCTAGGCGTTGAGGGCAGCGAAGCGCTGGTGGCAAGGTCCCGTGAAAACTTGATAAGAAACAGCCCTTCAGCCCTTACCCGTAAAGCGCTGGAAGCTACTGATTTTGTAGTTAGAAATTTGTTCGAAATGACGCCTGAGATACTTGTGCGTGATGGTGTAGCAGACAAGTGGCTGGTGGACCCGCCGCGCGAAGGGGCCTTTGCCCTGGTACGGGCACTGGCTGACCTGCATCAGCAGCGTTTAGCCACGGGTTCAGAAATTCAAACGCCCGGTGTCCGGCATTGGACGCCGCCGGCGCGCATTGTTTATGTGAGCTGCAACCCATCAACATTGGCGCGCGATGCGGGCCTTTTGGTGCATCAGGCTGGTTACCGATGTTCAGCAGCGGGCGTTGTCAATATGTTCCCCCAAACCGCGCATGTAGAGAGTTTGGCCGTTTTTGATTTTCGAGGGGATGCTGCCGCGAAATCGGATTAAAGACGGTCAGTGGGCGGCTGATTTTGTCTTCGCCTTTGGCTTGGCTTCGTCAATCACTTCCTCTGTGGGCGCGGTCGCCGCTGCGGCCGGCGCGGGAATAGGAATTTCGGCGCGCAAGCCTTCGAGTTTGTTTTCCCGCATGTATTCATCCATTTCGCGCCATCCTGCGTAAATGGCTGCTTTGGTCACGCCTTTATTCAGGGTGTAACAGTCTTCGATACTGCGCAAGCCGTGGCGACAAGCACCGCCGATGGCTTTGGCATCGGCTTCTTTTTGCGCAATTCTCGGGTCTGGCCCCAAACCCAGCATGTCACAGCCTGACAGCAGCAGGGCAGCACCAAAGATCAGCGGGGTTCTGAACATAAATCAAAAGAATGAACGAGGATTAACAAAAATTTGCAGTCTCGATTCAAACACTGTCCTGCAACGGCAAAGCATGAAAAAAGGGCCTAACCTGGCCCTTTTTTTACGATCATGCGCTGATCAACGTCAGTCGCGCTCGCCACCAAAGATGCCAAGCAGGGCCAGCAAGCTTTGGAAGACATTGATGATGTCCAGGTACAGCGCCAGCGTGGCGCTGATGTAATTGGTTTCGCCACCATCCACGATCTGCTTGAGATCGTACAGCATGTAAGCACTGAATACACCGATGGCTGCCACCGAAATGGCCATCATGCCAGCCGTGGACCCCACAAAAACGTTGATGATGCCACCGACCATGATGGCCAGCGCCCCCACAAAAAGCCACTTGCTCATGCCCGACAAATCGCGCTTGATCACGCTCGACAGGCTAGCCATGACAAAGAACACGCCGGCTGTGCCGCCAAATGCAGTCATGATCAGATCGGGCCCATTCTTGAAACCTAACACCATGGCAATCATGCGTGACAGCATCAACCCCATGAAGAAAGTAAACGCCAGCAAAACCGGCACGCCAGCGGCAGAGTTCTTGGTCTTTTCAATGGCGTACATAAAACCGAATGCTCCGCCCAAAAACACCACCAAACCCATACCAGAGCCTAATGACTGCGTGATACCGGTGGCAACACCCATCCAAGCACCCAAAACAGTGGGCACCAGACTTAGCGCTAGCAGCCAATAAGTATTTCGCAATACTTTATTGCGTTGCTGAACTGAAGAACCGTAGCTAAAGTCGCGCTCAATCGACTGGACATGATCGGACATCGAGTTACTCCTTAGGGGTTGATGACTGAATGGAGCTGATTTTAGGGTGATTGGTGTGATTTCAAGTCACCACGATGGCCAGACTTCCTACATTTCATGAGGTTACCGGCAACTTCACTCGATCTGAATCGCTTGCACCATCACGTTATGCTTGGTGCCTTACATTCAAAGGTGGTGCATCATGAAGTCAAAATCAGTTCTGGAATTGTCCGATGTCAAGCTTATGGCAGCGGCAGCTGAAGCCGAGGCCGTTGCGAACCAGTGGGCGGTGACGATTGCCATTGTGGACGACGGCGGAAACTTGCTTTGGCTGCAGCGGCTCGACGGCGCGGCAGCCATTTCGTCGCATATTGCGCCTGCCAAGGCGCACACTGCAGCCATGGGCCGGCGCGAAACCAAGATTTATGAGGATATCGTCAACGGTGGACGGACCGCGTTTCTCAGTGTGCCAGGTGTCGATGGCCTGCTGGAAGGAGGCGTACCGATTCTTAAAGATGGCCTGTGCCTGGGCGCGGTTGGCGTCAGTGGCGTCAAGTCGGCCGAAGATGTGCAAATTGCCAGGGCCGGCATTGCGGCGCTCAAGCTTTGACACACCGTCCTTAGGGCTCGTGAAGCAATAAGTGGTGCATTTTGACTGCCAGAATTGGCGTGCAGTGCTAGGCGCAAAGCGCGCCGTTTAGCTCTACCAAACAAGCGATTTGCAACAACGCAATTCACCCAAAAAAGGCTATGGAAAAGTGCAAGTTATTGCTTTAGCGAGCCCGTATTCCTCACAGCGCTCAAATTGAGCACAATCAACAGCCTTCAGAAAATGACGTATTTCATTTATTGGGCTCAACTTGAACGCTATTTAGAATTAGTTGAGCCTGAAATTGATTGGCACGGTAAACCACATGTCCTGCGCGATTCCATCGCGAATACCAGGTAGATAACGCCAGAGCAGAACCGTCTCAAGCGCCGCCTGGTCAAGTCGTAAAAAGCCGCTTGACTGTGCGATCTCTCCTTGAGTTGCCTTGCCTTCTTTGTTGATCAGCACCCGGATCATCACCTGGCCCTGCTCACCCAGCCGCTGGCTGATTGCAGGATAAACCGGCGGAGGATTGTTCAGGTAACTGGCCTTGCTGGAAGGCAGTTCAATGGCTGGGGAGTAAGGCTTGGGCCCTGGTGCCAAAGGCGGATTTTTTTGATTGTCACCAATCTTGGCTGGCGCAGTTGGCCCGGTTACCGGCACTGACATCTCTGCCTGGGGCGCACTTTCAACAGCGAGCTGACTGGCTTGCGACAAAGATGGCGATGACACTTTAGTTTGGCGCAACGGTGTCGCCTTACGCACCATACTTTGAACTCTTTTGGCCGGGACGTGCTGGGTTTGCTGCGGCAACTTTTCAGAACGATCAGGCAGCACTTGCGACTCTTGCAAGACCTGAAACACAAGCGGCGGCAACACTGATACTGCGGCGATGTGGTTCACTTGGCCCATCCCCAAAATCAGAACGTGGACACCAACCACAGCGCCAACTGTAAAAAAAATTCTCACCCTGTGCACCACCATAGAAAACCGTAGCAGGTGATCAATAGGTCAGTCGATCAGGATGCAATTCTTGCAGGATTGTGGTTGCAATTTCCTCGATGGATTTGGTGGTGGTCGAGAGCCAGCGAATACCTGATCTGCGCATCATGGCCTCCGCCTCGCGCACCTCATGTCGGCAGTTTTCCAGCGACGCATATTTGGAGTTGGGTCGGCGCTCGTTGCGTATTTCGCTGAGCCGTTCGGGTTTAATCGTGAGTCCAAACAACTTTTTATGCTGCGCTTTGAGTGCCAGTGGCAAATGCTGGCGTTCAAAGTCCTCCGGAATCAGCGGGTAATTAGAGGCCTTGAGGCCGTATTGCATGGCCAGATAGAGTGATGTGGGTGTTTTGCCACTGCGGCTCACGCCAATCAAAATCACATCCGAATTTTCCATGTCTCGATTGGACTGCCCATCGTCGTGTTCCAAAGAAAAATTGATTGCCGCAATGCGTGACTGGTACTCCTCACTTTGACTGGAATCACTGAATCGACCAATTCGATGATTCGATTTCAGGTTGAGCTCTTTTTCAAGTGGATGCACAAAAGTGCTGAACATGTCCATCAGCATGCCTTGACAACCCTCGGAAATCACTGTGAGCACATCTTCGTTGGCCAGCGTTGTAAAAACGATGGGGCGTTTGTTGTCAACGCTGCTCGCATGATTGATCTGGCGCACCGCCTGATGGGCTTTGTCAATATTGTCAGTAAATGGTAAGCGCACCCTGTACAAATTTGCTTCAAACTGTGCCAGGATGGCATTGCCAAAAGTTTCAGCGGTAATGCCAGTACCGTCCGACACAAAAAAAACAGTGCGATTGGGCATATTCACTCGTTGTTGTACTCGGGATAAGCAGCTTCAGGCCGGCGGTCCGGGGCTGTTTGCCCCGGCACTTCAAGCAATGGTCAAAGCCTACAATCCGCATTATCCAGTCAAATAACCGGCACAGTTTTGACTCAGCAGATTCAACCAACCAGCGATCCCTCTTTGCGCAACACCAGCCATCTGCTGGAGTTGGCAGGTCGCCGCGCACAGTTTTCAAACTCTGGAGTTCCCCCATGTCTGCATTATTTGCCCCGACCGACCTGGTCGTCCCTTATGAAAACCTGAGAATGACAGATGTTGATGCGGTGGGTGGAAAAAACGCCAGCCTGGGTGAAATGATTTCAAATCTGCCCACCAGTGTCAAAGTTCCTGCCGGCTTTGCCACCACAGCGTATGCCTTTCGAGAGTTTTTGGCATTTGGCGACCTGGACGGCCGAATCAATGCACGTCTGAAAAACTTGGATACGGAGGATGTCAATGCACTGGCACACGTGGGGGCGGATATCCGTGGGATGGTGGAGTCCCAGCCTTTTCCACAAGCGCTTGAGCTGGAAATTCGACGTTCTTTTGCTATTTTGTGCAGCCAGAATACTGGCGCATCGTTTGCGGTTCGATCCTCAGCAACCGCAGAGGACCTGCCTGATGCGTCTTTTGCCGGCCAGCAGGAAACCTTTCTGAACGTCACAGGCATTGACGATGTTTTGCACAAAATTCGGGAGGTTTTTGCATCCCTGTACAACGACCGCGCCATCAGCTACCGGGTACACAAGGGCTTTGCCCATGAACATGTGGCGCTTAGCGCTGGCGTTCAGCGGATGGTGCGATCAGATATGGGAGCCGCCGGCGTAATGTTTACCCTGGATACAGAATCCGGTTTTGATGATGTGGTGTTTATCACGTCCAGCTACGGTTTGGGTGAAACGGTTGTCCAGGGTGCGGTCAATCCGGACGAGTTCTATGTGCACAAACCCATGCTGAGGGCGGGTAAGCAGGCTCTGATCAGGCGCAACCTGGGTTCCAAGTTGATTCAGATGCTGTTTTCGACATCGCAAGAAAAAGCTGCAACTGGCAAACTGGTCAAGACAGTCGATGTGCCCACCGAGCTGCGTAATCGCTATTCGCTGTCGGATGCCGATGTGCAGAAATTGGCCGCCTATGCCTTGGTCATTGAACAGCATTACGGTCGTCCGATGGACATTGAGTGGGGCAAAGACGGGCTCGATGGCGAGCTTTACATCCTGCAGGCCCGCCCTGAAACCGTCAAGAGTCAGGCCGCAGGCAAGGTAGAGCACCGCTACAAACTCAAGGGCAAAGGCACGGTGCTGTTAGAAGGCCGCGCAATCGGGCAAAAAATTGGAACCGGCCCGGTCAAGGTTGTTCATCACATCAGTGAAATGGACCGCGTGCAAGCGGGTGATGTTTTGGTGACAGACATGACTGACCCCAACTGGGAACCTGTCATGAAGCGCGCTTCCGCCATTGTGACCAACCGTGGCGGACGGACTTGCCATGCCGCCATCATCGCGCGCGAACTGGGTATCGCGGCTGTTGTGGGTTGTGGCAACGCTGACCGCATTCTCAAAGATGCCATGCTGGTCACCGTGAGTTGCGCCGAAGGCGACACCGGCTTCATTTACGATGGCCTGCTGGAGACCGAGGTCACTGAAGTGCAACGCGGCGAAATGCCAGCGCTTGGCGTCAAAATCATGATGAATGTGGGTAACCCACAGTTGGCGTTCGATTTTTGCCAGCTACCCAATTCAGGGGTTGGCCTAGCGCGACTTGAGTTCATTATCAACAATAACATTGGCGTACATCCCAAAGCCATCCTGGACTATCCCAATGTAGACGCCGACTTGAAAAATGCGGTGGAATCTGTAGCCAGGGGCCATGCTTCGCCAAGAGCGTTTTATGTCGACCGGGTTGCTGAAGGTGTGGCCACCATTGCTGCCGCATTCTGGCCCAAACCAGTTATCGTTCGCCTATCAGATTTCAAAAGCAACGAATACCGCAAACTGATTGGTGGCAGTCGATACGAGCCAGAAGAAGAAAACCCAATGCTGGGTTTTCGCGGGGCAGCGCGTTATGTGAGCGCCGATTTTGGTGAAGCGTTCGCCATGGAATGCGAGGCGCTCAGACGGGTGCGCGCAGAGATGGGTTTAAGCAACGTGCAGATCATGGTGCCTTTTGTTCGAACTCTGGGACAGGCCCGAAAGGTCACCGAGCTTTTGGCAGTGCATGGGCTCAAGCGCGGTGAGAATGAGCTGAAATTGATCATGATGTGTGAAATTCCAAGCAACGCCATTTTGGCCAAGGAGTTTCTGGAGTACTTCGACGGTTTCTCGATTGGATCGAATGATCTGACCCAATTGACGCTTGGCCTTGATCGCGACTCCGGCCTGGAAATTTTGGCCAAGGACTTTGATGAGCGTGATCTGGCAGTCACCACGCTGATTAGCCAGGCCATCAGTGCTTGCCGCGCACAGGGCAAATACATTGGCATTTGTGGTCAAGGACCCAGCGACCACCCAGACTTCGCGCAATGGTTGATGCAAGAGGGTGTTTCGTCGATATCGCTCAATCCAGACACTGTTGTGACAACTTGGCAGCGTCTTGCAAAGCCCTAAGAAACGTCTGCTGGTATTGTTGTTAATGGATGCCATGTTGATCAAGTAATGAGAAGCCCTGACCAGGAAACACCTGACAACTCGCCAGCAGCAGTTCTCTCAAGTTTGCAGTTGCTGCTGTTGGGGGTTTGGTTTTTGGCCTCGTTTGGCGTGGTTTTTTTTGCCCACAGACTGATGCAGGTCGTGGCAGGTTGGCCATTGTCTTACTGGTTCGCAGCGCAGGGAAGCGTGCTTGTTTTTATTGTGATCGTCGCTGTATTTGCCTGGTCCGCCAATCGGCAAGGCGGTCGACCCCTGAACGCTGATCCCCGCGATTCGATTTATCAGCGGCGTATTCACCTCAGATTTGTCGCCTATGTATTTTTGTTTCTGCTCTTTTTGCTGGCTTTGGCGCTTGCCGAAAGAGCCGGCCTGAGAAAAATTTGGGTAGGTGCAATTTTTCTATTCTCAACCGTATTTCTGTACGCTGTAATTGGTATTTACGGGCGCACATCCAAGGCATCCGAATATTACGTGGCGGGTCGACGGATCCCGCCCATGTACAACGGTATGGCAGTTGCTGCGGACTGGATGAGTGCCGCCTCCTTCATCAGCATGGCTGGGGGTCTGTATTTGCAGGGCTTCTCTGGTGTTGGTACACAACCGGGGGGACTCGTCTACGTACTGGGATGGACTGGCGGCTTTTGTCTGTTGTCGCTGCTGATCGCTCCTTACTTGCGCCAAATGAACCTCTACACGGTGCCAGACTTTTTCGGTGTTCGTTTTGGCGGTCGCTGGCCTCGCATCATCGCTGCCTGGGCAGCGGTTTTATGTTCTTTTACCTACGTTGTGGCTCAAATTTATGGCGTTGGCCTGATCACGTCGCGCCTGACTGGTGTCCAGTTCGAGATTGGCATTTTGCTAGGGCTGGGCGGAGTTCTGGTTTGTTCGTTTTTAGGCGGAATGCGCGCGGTGACCTGGACGCAGGTGACGCAATATGTGGTGCTGATCCTGGCATTTTTGATTCCGGTTTCATGGTTGGCCTACAAGCAGTTGGGCAATCCGCTGGCACCTGTGGCTTATGGGCAGCAGTTGCCCAAAATTGCGGAGCTGGAACGTCGTCTGATGGACTCCCCCGCTGAGCAGGAAGTCATCAAGGAGTTTGCCAGACGGTCAACAGAATACGCAGCCAAACTGGCGAACGTCCCTGCGGCCCTGGAACAAGAACGAAAAGAACGTAAAGAGTCCATTCTTCGGTTGACAGAAACACAGGCAGATGAAGCGGACATTGTGGCTGCCCGGCGCGAACTTGCCGCCATGCCGCGCGACGAAGAAGTTGCGCGTGAGCGCTGGAGGCGGGCATTGGCTGAAAATATGGATCGCGCGAAACCACTGGCTGGTATGCCGTTACACACCCATCCTTTCGCAGGAAACCCAGACGGATCACCCCAAGACCAGCAGCTATTTGACGTGTCCCGAAGAAACTTTCTGGCATTGATGTTCTGCCTCATGATCGGTACCGTGGGCTTGCCACATCTTCTGACCAGGTTTTACACCACACGGACAGTGGCAGACACCAGAAACTCGGTCACCTGGTCGCTGTTGTTCATTGCCTTGCTGTACCTGGCGGCACCGGCGCTGGCAGTACTTGTCAAATACGAAATCATGGGGCATCTTGTCGGCCAACGTTTTGATGCATTGCCGGTGTGGATTGCCCAGTGGGCCAAAGTTGACTCGTCACTCATTTCAGTCAGCGACATCAATGGCGATCAAATCCTGCAGTTTGCAGAGCTTAAATTGGGTGCTGACATCGTCATGCTGGCAACCCCGGAAATCAGTGGCTTACCGTATGTCGTTTCTGGGTTGGTGGCAGCTGGTGGGCTGGCGGCCGCACTTTCTACCGCTGACGGCCTGCTACTGACCATCGGGAATGCATTGGCGCACGATTTGTTTTACCAGGGCGAAAGTGATCGAGCAGGTGCGGTAAGGCGTGTGATGCTGTCAAAGTTTGCCTTGTTGGTGGTCGCACTGATGGCAGCTTACGTGGCTGCGCAAAGACCCGCCGATATTTTGGTGCTGGTAGCAGCGTCATTTTCCCTGGCCGGCGCAGCTTTTGTTCCGGTCATGATCATGGGTATTTTCTGGTCAGGAACAACTCGATTGGGGGCGATTTGTGGCATGTTGTCGGGCCTGGGTCTCACGCTGTATTACATGCTCATCAATGTTCCCGCGGTTCGGATGCAATTGGGCTTGCGGGGCTCCGGACGATGGTTTGACATCGAGCCCGTCTCTGCCGGTATATTTGGCGTTTTAGCCGGTGTGGTGGTAACTTTGCTGGTCAGTTTTGCAACCCGGCAGCAACAACGTTCCTGAAGTAGCAAGGCTTCAGCAAAAGGCATCAGTAAACTCGGGCAGGCTATAATAGCGGGCTTACCTTGCCGCATCTCAATTCGACGCTGAGAGCGGCTTATCGCCTCAAGTGAGGTTTATCCACAAGGAG
>JFJP01002464.1_pt1 | contig 10093 bp, 7 predicted proteins | sample 431651 | NCBI WGS metagenome assembly JFJP01 (sample SAMN02602958, study PRJNA72255) | Microbial mat metagenome, whole genome shotgun sequencing project. | biome: fresh water; feature: sink hole; material: water; isolation source: purple microbial (photo- and chemosynthetic) mats found in... | reverse complement strand
CCCATTACCTAACTCGCGCGCCGCGAAGTATATTCAAAATGAATGGTTTAGGCAAAGAATCTGTAACTTTGGTTGAAATCGATGAGGGTAGTTGCGAGCAACGCATCGACAACTTTCTATGTAAGCACCTCAAAGGGGTGCCGAAGAGCCATATCTACCGAATTTTGCGTAGTGGCGAGGTGCGGGTGAACAAAAAGCGTGTTGACCAAACTTATCGCTTACAACTTGGTGATCTAGTACGCGTTCCTCCGGTTAGGGTGGCAGAACCCGAGCATCGTGAATATGTGCCAGCAGTGGAATTTCCTGTTTTATATGAAGACGATGCCTTATTAATCATCAACAAACCGAGCGGCACGGCGGTGCATGGTGGTAGCGGAGTGAGCTTCGGGGTAATCGAGCAATTGCGAAGTGCCCGTCCGCAAGCCAAATTTTTAGAATTGGTGCATCGGTTGGATCGGGAAACCTCTGGTGTGTTGCTGTTGGCGAAAAAGCGCTCTGCGCTGGTTGCGATGCACGAGATCATGCGGGAGGGGAACAGCGACAAGCGGTATTTCGCCTTGGTTCTAGGGCAATGGAAGAATGTAAAACAGCACGTAAAGCTGCCGCTACACAAATTTGATACGCCACAAGGCGAAAAAAGGGTGATGGTGCGAGAAGACGGTATGGCCTCCCACACTATTTTTACCTTGCAAAAAGCTTGGGCGAATTTCACTTTATTGGAAGCGCAGCTCAAAACGGGACGCACCCATCAGATTCGCGTGCATCTTTCCCATCTCGGCTTTCCCATCGCGGGTGATGACAAATATGGTGACTTCTCACGCAATAAGGAGCTAATGAAACAAGGACTTAAACGCATGTTTCTGCATGCGCACAGTATCGCCTTTAAACACCCGCTGACAGATGAGCCGATGACTATCACCGCTCCCTTGCCCTCTGAACTACAAGGTTTTATCGATAAATTGGATCAGGCAACATGAGCACAAAAGCGCACTTTTCAGAGCGCTCGTTATTGCTGACCTTGGCTGGCATTCAATTCAGCCATGTGCTTGATTTTATGATCATGATGCCGCTGGGCCCGATTTTGATGCGAGATTTGGGTATTACTACTCACGAGTTTGGTTTGCTCGTCGCTTCTTATAGCTTTAGCGCGGCATTTTCTGGCTTGTTGGCAGCTACGTTTATTGATCGATTTGAGCGCAAGGCATTGTTATTGTTGACTTTTACGTTATTTGGCCTAGCCACACTGGCCTGTGGCCTAGCTCCTGGCTACATGACGTTAATGATTGCGAGGGGGTTGGCTGGGGCTTTTGGCGGTGTGCTTGGGGCACTGGTGCAAACCATGGTGGGAGATGTGATTCCCTTTTCACGTCGAGCTAAGGCCAGCGGTATCGTGTCGGCAGCCTTTTCATTTTCGACCGTGGCGGGAGTGCCGCTATCACTTTGGTTGGCAAGTTACTTTCAGTGGCGCGCACCATTCTTCTTTATCGTGGTGTTAACGGCAATCTTTATGGTGGTTGCTTGGCGAGTTTTGCCCGAATTGCGCCATCACCTCAGTCAAGAAAAGCTCGCTCATCCTTTTTCTGCCATGTTTGCGGTGATGCGAGATGCGAACCATTGGCACGCGATGACGCTATCGGCGATGATTATTTTCTCAGGCTTTACCGTGATTCCTTATTTAACGGTGTACGCGGTCAACAATATCCTGGTCAGTCAGCATGATATCGCCTACATTTATTTAGTGGGGGGCGCGGCGACGTTGGTGACAGCGCGCGTCATTGGGCAATGGGCTGATTCGAGCGGCAAGGTGAAGGTTTACCGCTTAGTTGCCTTCGCTTCGATGGTTCCATTGATAGCGGTAACACACATTCAAACTGCTTCCCTTACCCTGTGGATCATTTGCACCACGTTATTCTTTGTCTTAGTGTCAGGTCGCTTCATCCCCGCGATGGCGATCATCACCTCAGCAGCTCAACCCAAGCTTCGGGGTACTTTCATGTCGCTCAATGCAACCGTGCAATCGCTAGCGATGGGCTTGGCGGCGTCACTTAGCGGATTTATGATTACTCAGCAGAGTAGTGGTTATGTTGAGGGCTATCAGAATGTGGGTTATGTCGCGATCACGGCTAACTTACTTGCTATTTGGTATGTGTCTCGTATCAAAATGCACGACGCACATCCCAATCTGCCGGACGTAACCCCTAAATAATTTGCTGTTTATGCCGATACAACAGGCGTAGGCTTTAAATTGAGGAGGCGCTATGCGCTATGTGACGAACATTCCGACAGCAACGACAAATCTGTTTAATCGGCAGGTAACAGGTTTGTCCGCCGTGTACGCTGTGAAGCCAGTTCACCCTCGAGATCAACCGATTGAGAATATTGATCGGCAAGCGGCGATTCAAACAGAGCTACATCCAGTTGAGCAACAACGCGGTCAGTCTGAAGTCGATCGGCGTAAAGCATGTCGTCGTTTACAGCACCAACAGGTTTTGATTGAGCTACGTTCAGGTGTTGACCGCCGCCATCACAATGTCAGGGAAGGTGATGTGGTCGAACATATTGATATCGAGGCATGAATCTTGGTTAGCGTTTTTGCCTGGTTAAAAACACCGTGACTTCCTCGCGGTCATGATAGAGCTGCTTGGTTTTTAGGGAATGTTTAATTCCCTTTTTACTTAAGGCCGTGCGAATAATTTCAAGGGCAGTATCTAAGGCGGCCACGCGTTTTTTCATGGGTAATTTCAGATTAAAAATCGCGTGTTGGGTTAAGCCATTTACAAACCACTCAGCCATCAGTGTAGCCACCCGCTGCGGTTGCTCGACCATGTCGCAGACTAACCAGTCAACGGGGCGTTGCGGACGAAAGCTAAAGCCATCTTTGCGCAAATGTTTGACAGAGGCATGTGTAGCAGCGGCGCCTTTGAGTGGCCCATTGTCGACCGCAGTTACTTTAAATCCACGTTGCACGAGTTGCCACGTCCAGCCGCCAGGCGCAGCCCCTAAGTCAACGGCAGTCATATTGGGTCTGATTAATTGTGTTTTTTCTTTCGCATCAAGAAATACTTCAAATGCCTCGGCCAGTTTGAGGTAAGAGCGGCTAGGTGCATCGTGCGCCATGCTAACGCGGTGAATGCCGTTAAGTGCGTCGCAACTATTATGTGGCTCGCTAGTGCCAATGAGTGCGCGGTTTTTTTCAGGGAAAAATATATGCAGTCGCGGGAGCGTGGCATCTTCCACTAGACGTCCCGCCTCACGTAGTTTGGTTTCAAGCAAAGGCTGGAAACGTCGTGTGAAGCCGGACAAAGTTTTCCCATCATTGCTATCGGGTACTTCCAAAAATAGGGTGCTAAATTTTTCAGGCGACTGCGGAATGGCTTCGAGCAACGGAGTGAGTCGATCTTTATCGGGCAGTTCTGCAACTTCACCTTGTAGCGAAATCAATTGCCGAACAAAGGCCAGCCGAGAAAAGTCTAAGTGTGGTTTGCCTTGCAGAATAACGAAGCCAGAATTTTCAATTGCTTCGATCGGTTTTGCTTGAGTTTCTTCGACGCAGTCGCGCTCGAAGCCGGCGCGACAGTAAATCAGCCATTGTTGAGTGTGAGGTGTATTCATGGTGCGCCATGCTAGGCGTAGGCGCACCGATTAGCAATGAAAACGATTACTCAGTACCGAACTTGGTTTCGACCATCACACCGATTTCTTTAAGGAATGGAGTAGGTAAAGTACCGCCAGCGCAGACGATGACGCCGTCATTCGGGATGGTTATTTCCTTGTCATCATGCTTCATTGTGATCTTGTCTTTCTCAATGGACTTAACACCCGATTTCAGCAAGATGGTGAGTTTTTTTGCATCAGACATCGCTTGCAAGCGATCACGGTTTTTTGGTTTTGCCATGCCGAAGGCTGTGCCAAATTGATCTCCACGTGCCGACAAAGTAACGGTGGTGCCGGGTTGATCTGCAATAGCCATGGCAGCTTCCAACGCACTGTCACCCCCTCCAACGACAACAACATGCATATTCATATACTGCTCGGGATCCATTAAACGATAGACCACCTTGGATTGTTCTTCGCCGGGAACGCCTAGTTTACGAGGGGTGCCGCGACGACCAATCGCCAGCAAAACCGTACGCGTTTCGTATGAGGCCTTAGCCGTTTTAACGATAAAGCCATTGTCGGTCTTGGTGATGGTTTCCATGCGCTCATTAAAATTGAGCTTCATGCCGGTTTTGGAAACGATGCCCTGCCAGAACTCAAGTAATTTTTCTTTGCTCACTTCATTAAAGCGCATTTCGCCGATGATGGGGAGTTTAACGGGGGCGGTCATCGCGATTTTATTCCGTGGATACTGGAATATTGCACCACCTAAAGAAGTCTCCTGTTCAACAGTGACATAGCGCAATTTTTTATCTATCGCGCCTAGAGTGGCACCAAGGCCTGCTGGGCCGGTGCCAACGATGACGACATCGTAAGGGTTAATGCTGCCTTTTAGTTTTGCAATAGAATCAATTGCTTGGCTTCCCTGCGTCACTGCTTTGCGAATTAAGCCCATGCCGCCAAGTTCGCCGGCGATGAAGATACCGGGGACATTAGTCTCGAAAGTTGGGTCCACCTGAGGGATGTCCATGCCGCGTTTTTCGGTGCCAAACACCAAGGTAATTGCTTCATGGGGACAGGCCGCTGCGCAGGCACCATGACCAATGCAGTGGGTAGGGTTGATCAATACCGCCTTGCCATGAATCATACCGATCGAATTTTCTGGGCAAGCTGAGATGCAAGAGCCCGAGCCCAAGCATTTTTTAGGATCAATCAAAGGGTGTAGAGAAGGCGGCTCGGTTAAACCCGCAGCGACTGCTTCTTGGAGCTGTTCAACGGAGTCACTCTCTTGTTTATTTCGACCCCGTACATAGATAAAAACGATGATTGCAAGTGGCGCTAGATAAAACAAAAAATCGAGGCTTTGCATATTAATCCAGTCAACCAAATGTGTTATTAATCGATGAGGCGCTTGTTTAGCTTGCGCAAACTCAGGCTACAATGAGGCAACCCCTGCATTATTCTAGGCGTGCTGGCACTACCTGACAACTCAAACAAGGCTTAAGGATTGCTTAAGAATTGCTATATTAAGATGACCAAACAAGAAATTTCGGAGAGGGTATGAACACATCGGTAAAGCAAATCCCTTCACAAGATCGACGAAAAACCCCCTCCAAAGCGAGCGACCGCATGTGGGGTGTGTTTATCTCCACTGTTTTAGTAATTACGGTTGTAGGGTATTTCGTGGTTTCCCCACAAACACTCTACAAGCCTGGGGAGCAACTTTTTGATTTCGGTTACAACTTGGGCTTAGCCGGCGGCTTAATGATGTTGGCCTTATTGCTCTATCCCTTACGTAAACGCGTTAAGTTCTTTCATCGTTTCGGAATTTTGCCAACTTGGTTTAAATGGCACATGGTATTAGGGATATTGGGTCCACTAACCATCATTTTTCATTCCACTTACCACGTTTATATCCCATATTTTCATCCTATCGGGTCGGTTAATGCGGCCGTCGCGATTTTATGTATGTTGTTAGTTTCAGGAAGTGGTACTTTCGGCCGTTTTTTTTACACCAAAATTCACCACGGACTTTATGGACGCCAAGCCTCGGTAAATGAGCTAAGAGCCGAGTTGGATCCATCTGGTGATGTAAAGTCTAAGCTTAGCTTTGCTCCGGAAATTGAGAAAAAACTCAATGAATTTAAGGAGTATGCAGATGCCAATACGAATGTTAATAAACTGGGGTTAATTAAGTTTATTGAAATTGGAATTAAAACGCGGGGGCTGAAGAAAGCATTAGTTAAAGCACTCCATGAGGCGATGCAAGCTCAGGCTCAGCAAAAAGGTTTTTCTGCGTCCCAGTTAAACGGCATGGAGCGCATTTACATTGAGTTAAGCGAATTAATCTCTTCATATTTAAATGCCGTACGGGATGCCGCGCAATTTCATACCTATGAGCGGCTTTTTTCGTATTGGCACATTTTCCACATTCCACTGGTTTACATGATGGTGTTTAGTGGCTTTTATCATGTACTGGCGGTGCACATGTATTAAATCAATACTGAGCTAATGATAAAAAATTTGCGTATTTTTCTGCTGTTATTGCTGATGATGCCCTTCGGGCAACAGGCTTTTGCGAGCCTAATTTCACCGGGCGACGTGGTTAAGTCGCATGCAAAAGATGAAGAAAATTGCGAAAAATGTCACAAGAAATTCGATAAACCGGCTCAAGATGGTCTATGCGGCGAGTGTCATAAAGAGGTCAAAAAAGATATTGCTGAAAAACGTGGTTTTCATGGACGCTTTAAGGATTCTAAAACTTGTCGTGATTGCCATACCGAGCACAAAGGGCGCAATGCCAAAATCATTGATTTTGACACGGCCAAATTTGACCATGCACAAACTGATTTTCAATTAAAAGGCGCGCATCTTAACGAAAAGGTGAAATGTAAAAGCTGCCATATAGAGGGTAAAAAATACAGCGAGGCACCTTCAGTGTGTTTTAGCTGCCACAAAAAAGATGACAAGCACAAGGGTGGCTTGGGTAATGATTGTGCCAAGTGCCACGTTGATAAAGATTGGAAAACAACGGAGTTTGATCACAGTAAAACTAAATTCAGCCTGCTTGGAAAACACTTCGATGTGAAGTGTGACAAGTGCCACATCAATGGCAAATACAAAGACACGCCTAAGGCTTGTGTAGCGTGTCATAAGAAAGATGATGACAAGGCGCATAAAGGTAGGCTTGGTACTGATTGTGCAAAATGTCATAGTGAAAAAGATTGGAAGACAACCAAATTTGACCATGACAAAACCCAGTTTAAATTGCTCGGTAAGCACGATGAAGTGAAGTGCGACAAGTGTCATATCGACAAGAAATATAAAGACACTCCCAAGCTATGTAGCTCGTGTCACAAAAAAGATGATGACAAAGCTCATAAAGGTAAGTTTGGGCCTAAGTGCGAGACTTGCCACACTGAGCGTGATTGGAAAGAAATTCTTTTTGATCACGAAAAGAAAACTAAATTTCCATTGCTGGGTAAGCATCGCGCACCATTGAAGTGTGTGAGCTGCCACAAAGGAGATTTGTATAAAGACAAGTTGCAGGTGGCTTGCGTCTCGTGCCATAAAAAAGAGGATGACAAGATCCATAAGGGTAGCTTCGGGGTTAAATGCGAGAGCTGCCACGTTGAGCGAGATTGGAAAGAAATTACCTTCGATCACAGCAAAGAGACTAAATATCCTTTGCAGGGGAAGCATAAGCAGACGAAATGTGTCAGCTGCCACAAAGGAGATTTGTATAAAAACAAATTAGAAACGAGTTGTATCTCTTGTCACAAGAAAGAAGACGACAAAGCTCACAAGGGCAATTTCGGCACGAGATGTGAAGGCTGTCACGTGGAGCGAGATTGGAAAGAGATATTTTTCAATCACGATAAAAGAACCAAGTTCCCGTTATTAGGCAAACACAGGGCGCCGTTAAAGTGCGCGAGTTGCCACAAGGGAGATTTGTTTAAAGACAAATTGCAATCCACCTGTATTTCGTGCCACGAAAAAGATGATAAGCACAAAGGACAAGAGGGCAAGAAGTGTGAAACCTGCCATAGCGAGCAAGACTGGAAGACAACAACTTTTAAGCACAACACCATGTCGACGTTTCCGTTGCTCGGCGCACATGCAATCGTGGAGTGTAAAAAATGCCATGCTACGGTGACCTTTAAAGATGTAAAAACATCTTGCTGGTCTTGCCATGAAAAAGATGATGCAAAAGTTCATAAACGTCGCTTTGGAACAGAGTGCCAAGAGTGTCATAACGTACGTAGCTGGAAATCATGGGACTTTGATCACGATAAAACTCGTTTTAAATTGACCGGGCCGCATAAAAACATCGCTAATTGTTACCGTTGTCATGAGCGCCCTATGGATGGAAAAGTGAAAGCGCCTCAGACTTGTGGTGGATGTCATGATAGAGATGACGTTCATAACGGTGACTTTGGGCCGCAATGCGATCGATGCCATATTGGAGATAAATGGCCAGAGGTGAGGGTGGGAGGGCGTTAAGTATTTTCGAAGTCAGCCGTTTGTCTGAAATAGTGTTGCGCTCGTTCTGTATGAAGTGCCACTGATCGTCAGTTTGACTGATAAAGGATGAGTGGTTTTGTAGTGATTTTATTGGGTTTGTTAGCATGCAGAAAGCGTGTCTAACAAACATCGCGTGGTTTGATTGATGGGAGGCGAAAATGAAACAGTTTGCATTGAACACAGCTTATTCAAAACTTAACTGGTTGATCTCGGGATTGATGGCGCTGACGTTTATGCTGTTTTCTTTAACCACCTTGGCGGCTCAGCCTGCCGGTGGCGACGCTCCCGAAAGAGCAACAGCCCGCGACTTTAACCATGTTACAACAGGTTTTCCGCTCACTGGTCTACATGCCACGGTTGAATGCGGCACATGCCATGTGGCTGGGGTGTTTAAAGGTACGCCTCGCAACTGTGCAGGGTGTCACTCACAAGGTATGCGAGTTGTGGCAACTTCCAAATCGCAAAAGCATTTAATTACGACTGAGCCCTGTGAGGTTTGCCACAACAATACCGTGACCTTTTACGGTGCAAAATATAATCACGGCAAGGCAAACGTGGGGCAATGTGCGATTTGCCACAATGGCAATATCGCAGCTGGAAGGCCTGTTAGTCATAGTAGTGGCGTGATGGCACAAAAGGCCTGCGATAGTTGCCATCGCACTTATGCGTGGAGCCCCGCGACTTGGAATCATACTTCCGCAGGGCCAGGAACCTGTGCCAATGCGGGTTGCCATGTACAAGGCTCAAACCAATACTTTAAATCTACTTCAACACATACTCGAACAGGTATGGCGACCTACAATTGTGATAGTTGCCACAGCTATATTGCCTGGAGCCCAGCGCAATATAACCACTCGGGAGCAGGCGCTTCCACAACGTGCTCTGGTTGCCACAATGGAACAGTTGCGGTGGGTAAATCGGCGGGCCATGTAAGTACAACTGCTGAATGCAGTAGTTGCCACTCTTCTAGAACAACATGGTCAGGGGCACTTGGTGCTGCGCCTCCGAATCACAGTGGTTCGATAACTGCAAGCTGCACCGTATGTCATGTTGGTGCCTTAACAACTCACGTTACAGGTTCAACGTTGCACTCGAACTTTACAACTACAGTTTGTAAGACATGTCATCTTAGGAGTGGTAGTACATATAATTTTGTCTCCGCTGAAAAAGATACTCTAACCCATGAGGGCGGCGGCTCTGATTGCTCTCAAAGTGGATGCCATAGACCTGCCGGCACTAAAGGTATTACCTACATTGAATGGGATTGATTGTGAAAGTGGAGCTACGCATTTATGCGTAGCTCTAATGTGTTGGAATAAAAAAATATAAGTTGCGAGGAGAGAGTAATGTCATTTCATACAAGGTTACGAATTGAACGGGTATTCGTAATAATTGTTTTGTGCATGCCGGCTTTCTTCACCGCATCTATTGCCGCCCCCTTAGATGAAGTGAGTGTGCGGCAAGAAGGCGAGGTTGTTAAAGCAACGATTAAATTGACTGCGCCTGTGCACTTTCTACGCTATGTGCCGAGTGGTCGATCTCGCTTGTTGGAAATATATTATGAGGCGATACCTAGTTCCAATATCGCGGCTGATCCTTGGGTGGATCGTGAGGTGCGCAACTCTCCCGAAACGATATTAACTCCTGCCTTTACTGTGACAACGCGTGATCAAGCAACGCAACCGAAAATGGTGGTTGAATTCACGCGCGAGGTTGAGTTTAAAGTAACACTCGGGGCGGATGGTCGTAGCTTTGTGGTGTCGATTAGCCCTGAAAAACCTAAAGCTCCGGTCACTAACGGATTGCCCTTGCTCCCTACTGTGCAACCCTTGGTTGTGGATAAAACAGCCCCTGTAGTGGTTGGAACAGATACCGCTTTGGCTGATAACAATAAGCAAGGTCGTGAGCTGATGCAAGCAGGGCGAGATGCACTAGCAGCCAAAAATTATCCAGCAGCAATAGATGCGTTTAA
>JFJP01041198.1_pt1 | contig 10095 bp, 9 predicted proteins | sample 431651 | NCBI WGS metagenome assembly JFJP01 (sample SAMN02602958, study PRJNA72255) | Microbial mat metagenome, whole genome shotgun sequencing project. | biome: fresh water; feature: sink hole; material: water; isolation source: purple microbial (photo- and chemosynthetic) mats found in... | reverse complement strand
CTCGTTCTCAAGTAGATTTCATATGCTCTATGATCTTTGCTACCTGGATTTCATACTCTTGTTTGGTATATTGTTTATTAAGAATACAATAAGACTTATTGCGCAAGCCAATACATCAAAAGAGATGGGAATTATTGATAGGGCAAAGGTCTGAGTAGTAAATATGATCACAATTATTTCGTACAAAATCTACAAAAGCACTATTCGTAAGATTAAATCACGAGTTTTGTGCCTCATAAATCATCGATGAATTAAGTCATCGAGAGAAGTAATCCATACAATCATTGGAATCATGAATGATTGTCGTATATTTACAATCTCTACAATTGTCTACATCAAATCCGAAGACAATATTCTCTGAATTCGTTACATGATCACCAGCAAAGTTACCATTATTATTGATACCAAACATAGCCTGGTGGATTACATGCTGATGAGTGTCAGAAGCTATCTTTTTTATATCTTGCGCAAGAAGTTGTGGTAATTGTGCTTCATATTCTTGTTTCGTATACTGCTTATTATAAATCATATACTGTCATCATTGTTTATTTCGACAACCGAAGCAATGAGAGAGATTTTTACAATTATAACAAGCGATACATTCTTTACATTCATAACAACTATTGCAATAGAAGAGTTTATAAGAATTTTTAATATCCACAGACTCGTAGCAAAGTTCTGAAAAATTGGTATTATTACAATCGACACAATTATTGGAATCAAAAATCGTATAGCCATAGTAACAATCTCTACACCTATCTGTTTCAGTAATCATATAGCAATCTTTGCTAGGTCCTGCGAGATTCACATATGAAGAATTTTCAAGTTTAAGATATTCATTTAGTAGGTTACATCTTGGTACTTGAAGTAATAATTTTGAAAATTGCTCTGTAAATGTTTTGGTAAAATCAAAATCCACTCCATATTCCATTGGATATCGTTTATCAGATCGCCAAAATTCTTGAGCATATACCTTATGCTTATTGTTTTCTGAATACATTGAGATGATATAATCTCCCGTTGCGTCACATTTTCTTTTGTAGAGTTTTCTTTCGTTTCTAAATATTAATCTTCTTCTTTGCCTTTCTTCTGGACAGAGGGTTGGTGTAGGTATTTGAAATTTCTGTCCCGAAAAAGTTGGACTTATTTTATTGTAAAAATCGAGATCTGATTGAAAGATAGCAAACGGTTGTCCTGAGACAGTGCATGTTTTTCGTTCTACGATAGTGTCATCATTTTGCCTACTCATAAACTCATAAACTTCACGAGACATGTAACTCATTAGGATGAAAAAAAGAACTAAATACTTATAAATAGTAAAAGCTTATAATGAATGATCTTGCTTTTTTCAATCTATTTATTATAGTATCTGTGAAGTATACACTCACAACAAAAAAATAAATTATTTAGAAAATCTTTGTACTTACTTATCTAACTATGAATCTTATAGACTCTCTCACAAAACTAGGACTTACTGACACTCAGTCAGATATTTTTGTATATTTATATCAATTTTGACCTAAACCAGCGTCTAGTGTTGCTAAACATATAAATTCTGAAAGAACCAATACCTATAAAATTATTGAAACCATGATGAGACATTGATTGGTAGCAGAAACTACAATACAATGAACAAAACAATTTTATATCCCCGATAAAGCCGTCCTTCGTCATCAGATTGAACACGAAAAAAAATCAATCGAATCTAAAGAATCCCTCCTGCCTGAACTCGAACAAGAACTTGCCCGTTTGGATGATAATCGTATATCTCCCTTGCCTGCGATGAGATTTTTTCAGTGAAAAGATCAATTCTGACATCTGGTCGAGGATATTATCGATACTATTGATCGTTATGGTTATAAGTTGGTGAGATGTTTTGCCACGAATACGCTTGAATCACAGACCTGATCACAAGTATTCGGATCATATGCACATCGTCTCCTCGATCATCTCCAAACCCATCATATCGGAATAGAACTCTATCTGGGAAACGGAATTCTCCTGCTCGAACAGATGATCAAAACCTACGACAAAGATCTTCTTCATGATCTCCCTGCAGGTCAAAACTCTCTTATGATCACTGTCGTCTGATCAGTCGTCTATATTATGTTATTTAAATCACAACCTGCAGGCATCAAGATTGAAAGCCAAGAACTAGCTGATGTGATAGGGTTTTTGTTGAAACAGGTATAGTTTTAATAATTTTACATCTCAACAATCATTTTCATCTCCTCCCAACCTAATTCTTCCAATCTCTGATGAGAATACGGAGTGATATCAAATGCTATATAGTCTCAAGCTTCAGGCTTCAAGCTTCAGATCTTCTGTCCTGTAGCTTGCAGCTTACTACTTGCGGCCTGTTTCTGTACTATCTTCGATGCTGCTCACAGCGTCTTTCTCTTAAACGGACTATACTGATCCAAGAATATCAATAATTTGCTATATGATAATGAAGGAATCTCGCCCAATACTTTTGGTACTATACGAATCACAGCACTCGTTACCTTTGGTGGTGGAGTAAAAGCTTCTGGAGGTACAGAAAAACAGTATTCTACCGTATAAGCATAATTGATACACCATCGAAGAAACGACTTTTTGGGAGCATTATGAACGATCTTCTCTGCTACTTCTTTTTGGATAAGAAATACTCATCCAGCTCGAGTAGGTTTTGTAAAGGCAAAAAATTTCCTCAGGATAGGTGAGGTAATATAGTAAGGAAGATTTCCTACCACCAATGTTGTCGACTTCTGTCTATCATCACAGACTCAAAAAGGGAAATGATCAGGATTCTGTTCATCTCGCTGAAGTATGTCCTGATTACATAATGAGGGAGTAGTATGTAATGAGGGGAAAATCTTCGTCTGCAAGTAGTCTATCATCTTCTGATCGTACTCGATCAACAATGTTTCTTCTGTCAATCAGATAATTTTTTTTGTGAGAGCTCATTTCCCAGGTCAAATTTCGATCAGCGTATCACATCAGAGTTCTCAAAAAACACTCTTCACCTCTGATGAAATACGAGTAAGGATATCAGTATCAGTAAGAAAATTTTGTCCTAAATAACTCGACATATATATAATGGAAGTAAAAGGGAATAAAAGAGAGGAAGAACGAAATAAAGGAGAGGAAAGAAAGAAGATATGATTCTAATCAGTTTATTTCTCCTTTATAACCAGTTTATAACCTTCTTACCAACCAGTTTATTGCTCTTGTACAACCAGTTTATATACCATATCGATCTGCTCATCAATAGTCAATACACTTGTATCAATCGTGATAGCATCCGAAGCTTGATGATTGATAGCATCAGGTCATAAATAATCAGTATCGTCTCTCAATGCAATATCATGATAGATGTCAGATATTGATACAGTTTGTCATCTTTCACTCAATTGAGTATGTCTTCTCTGTGCTCTAATATCAGTATTACCTACCAAGAAAAATTTCAAATCCGCATCTGGAAATACTACTGTACCCATATCTCTTCCATCTACAACTATTCATCATTGAGATCAAATTAATCTCTGCTTCTCTCACAACGATGTACGCACTGCTGGAGACACAACAATCGGTTTCATCAGAGACGTGAGAGAGGTCTGGCGAATAGCGTTTTCAATATTTTCACCATTGACATAGACATCATCATGATCAGTCTGGGCATTATAGTAAAAAGAGATGTCTATATGACTCATCATCTCAGATTTTGATACTTCATCCGCGTTCATGAGATCATGTTGGAGTGCATATCGGGCCACCGCTCTATACATAGCACCAGTATCGAGATAGATATATCACAGTTTACGAGCAAGTCATACTGCAGTAGTACCTTTACCAGTAGCGACATATCCATCAATGGTAATAATCAGTTTTTTCATAAGAATATTGTGCAAAATAAAAGACACAATAATTATTGTGCCATCAGATATTCTTGTACTTTTTTATTTACTTCACTTATGCTTGGTGAAGCGTCGATACGGATGAGCGGAAAAAATTTAGAGAATAATTCTATGTTTGGAAGTGTCTTTTCAAAGAAGAGATCTAACCTTTTATCTATCGATTCCAATGTATCATCAGGACGTCATCTTCACAACATTCTTTTCTTTGCCTCTTCTCTACTCAATTCAAAATAGATGCCTACTACTTCTCTCTTATATTGTAAAGAATTTTGTACAAGATCTACTAATTGTACTAATGATCTAGGATATCCATCTAACAACATTGCTTTACCATCATTGAGGATAGTGCTAAAATAAAAATGAAACATCGAGATAGTCACTTCATCTGAGATTAATTGTCCAAGTTCAAGACGATTACCAAGATAATCTCAAATCGCATTTGGGCCCGATTTCAAAGCACGAAAGATATCTCCTGATGAAAAATACGATAATTCATCACCAAATTGGTCTTGTAATAATTGTGATTGTGTTCATTTTCCTGATCCTTGAATACCAAACAATACAATATCCTTCATATCTCATTTCTTCATATAATAAAACGACAGCTTCCAATATATCAAAATCAAACACATAAGCAAGCTGAGTTACCCAAAAAAGTGTCAGAAAGTTTGCTTTTTTTTAAAATATAAATACTATTTACTTACTATTTTATATTATACTAGATCATGCTCTCTAAATTTCGTAATATCATCATACTCAGTAGCGGATATTCTATTACTATATGTAGCACTATGATCATGTATACATTATTACCTATATTGTATAGTAAAATTCGATGAGCAACTCATGCTGGTATCATGATCATGCTTCTGACGATTATGCAGGTATTTGTATTTTGACCCATTGCAGCGAATCTCGTTGATAAATATGGAGCCAAAAAGATGTTGTTTGTCTATGCCTGATGTTTTATATGAGGAGCGCTTGCGTGGTTGTGATCGTACATGACAGATCAAACTGTTATTATAAGTATACTCACGCTCTGTATGACTGTATTTTTTGCTGCAGGATATGGATCTAGGTTTCTAGATGTCTATACCTTAAGAATGTCCCCAGCAGGACAAAGTGGAATGGCTTTTTGATGGCTTATCACTTTTGCTGGATTATGACGTTTTTTATGAACACTATTACAGCCACATCTCGTAGACCAAACTTATCAAATACGAGCACCGATTATCATGATTAGTGCTATGATTCTATTTATCATAGTGTTGTCGTTTATCAAGGGAGATGTACTACCAACCACACAAACAATCATAAAAAAACAACATATTCATCATCATATACGAGATTCGGTACTCAAACTTATCGCAAGTTATAAAAGAACTTTCTCGCATGGTTGGATCTTTATAGAACGTTGTGAAAAATTTCCACTCATACCACTCAGTATAGCGTTTTGGGAATGAATCTTTTTTGGATCTTTATGGTTTATCATACCTATATATCTTTCAGTACATCCAGAATATGTATCATACTGATTTGAGATAGGAGTATATGAAATCATTAGTGTATTGTTTGCTGTAGTATTTGGCTATATTGCCGATAGATACAATTCAATCATTACTGCATTTTTGTGATGGAGTGGTATTCTTATAGGTATAGTAGTATTATATTTTCATCCTACGATTGATATTCTCATCATAGTATGAATCATTATATGATTATCCAATAGTTTGTTGTATGCGACTGGACAACATATATTGAGTGAACATGATGAAGATCATGAAGATGATGGAGCATATGGACAGACAAGAAGCATGATCACCAATATAGGATATATGTGTATGCCTGTCATACGATGATTGTTACAATTTATGTCTTTTGGTTTTATTTTAAAAGTTTTTGCAAGTATGCTTTCTTGTATCGCTATGATGTGAGTCATTATCACTTTTTATGTGTTGATTATGAAACGTCATACATTAAAGGTAGCAAGCAACAAGTAACAAGTACTATACCTTAGAAATTTTATAACTTTAGAAACTTAATGAACATATTAGCACTCGATCGATGAAGCAAACGTATGGGTATCGCTTGGATGGACACAACAAACAATACTCCACTCCCACTGGGATATCTCCTCAATACTGGTGATGTCTATTTTGAGTTGAGCGCATTGGTGATGAAATATACTATCGATACTATCGTCTGTGGCACACCTACTGGCAATACTCACGTCGTCGACAGGATAAATAATTTTCTCAAAAATCTAAAACTCTGTGTACCTGACACGGTCACATTTGATTCTATCGATGAGCATTATAGTAGTACCCAAGCGTCCAACATCACGGGTGATCTCGGGTCGAAGCATATCTCACAAGACACCGTCAGTGCGATGGTGATATTGGAAAGATGGAAAGCATCGCAAGTGTAATTTTTAAAAAAACCTCCGAAGAGGTTAGAGAAAGGTTAAAGAATCGACAATATCTTTTCTGTAGTGTGTATCTGTTCGTTTTAATTCATAAAAATTATTATTTTTTACAAAACAAATTTTAGTTGTTGTATGGTCAACAAGACCATCATCTTGATACACAACATATACTTTTTCTTTACCAATAGTTTTAAATTCTCATTTTTTGATAGGTTCACTATCACTATTTCTTCTACAAAATCACTGCAACGAATTTCATAATTCTGGTCTTACAATAGCAAATTCTCATTGGGATACAGTTGATAATTCACCATACTCATGAGTTTTTTGATTTATAAATGACATATTTTCTCTATATTTCTTCTCAGACCATACATAGGTTCTTGTATAACTTCGCTCACTACCACTACTAATTCATGAAAAAGAAAACAAAGAATTATATATCATGTTTCCTCCAGAGAAGACAATATTTCAATATACTCATGGAATATGATAAGTAGTATTCAGTTTTATGATTCATTTCCCATTTCATTCTAACACTACGGTATCTTTTTGGTCAGGATATGCTATTGATCACATCAGTGATTGTTGATCTCTATATATCATAGTTATATCTCCTGATGAAAAAACTGTTCATACAATATTTTTTTGATGTATTGGAGTTATTGAATTTATGGATATATTACTATCGTTTTTTACACATCATGACAAAATGATACTACAGATCAATATAATTATTGAGAACATATATTTCATATTTTAATCAATTATAAAGTACAATACTACATTCTCATATACAATCAATCAGAAATCTCCGAAGAGATCTACAAAAACGTAAGAGAATCGATAATATCTTTTCTATACTGAGTTGGATTACCAATAGAAATACGATATATCTTATTGTTTTTTACAAAACAAATATCTGCATTATAATTTTTTGATGGAACAGTATCTGGAGCAGTAATATCAAATATTGCATAAGTGAGGTAATATATTTGATTTCATTTTTTCAGTTCAAGTGTTTTTGGTTTGTGATTTATTCATTCTTGATAATCAGGAGTACAAATTTCTTGAATCGAAATGCCAGATCAATAATTATAGTATAATATATTAGATTCACTAAGATTTAAACTATTTTTTCGCTTATAATCTCTCATTGTAAATCTTTCTCAATAATCTGATTGATTATTTCAAGAAAAATCTTGTTTATAGCGTAAATCATACATCCACACAGAAAAATCTTGTGGAACATTCATAATGATATGATTTCCATACTGTATTGTATTTCATGATCTAATAACAGCATTATACTTTCACTCAATAATTCATGTAATTGATAAAGATCATTCTTTATAATCATCTTTGTATATACTTTCTATAGTTCATGATGTACTTACAACTCAAGAAAGAATATCTTTTTTTAGTCAATTTTCTTCTTGATATTCACATCCAGACAATATAAATAATATACATATAAGTCAAATAATATATTTCATTATCACAATATAACAAAGTAAAGATATAGGGAAGTAAACTTCCCTATATGTTTTAATTTTATTGAGCATTGAACTCAAATTTAAGAGACTCATCATTTTCATTTTTTCGCATACTACAATGAGCATGAGGACTAGTTGCACCACTGCTTCCCAACCAACCCAACGTAGTCCATCCAGCCTTTACTGGAGTCCCCCGTTGAGTAGAAGTTTTTTTAGTAAAATAGGATGGGTAACTTTGAAGATGTCCGAAGAAAAACTTATAAAGTTTTCCATCAGGTGCTTCTTGCACTACAGAGACAAACTTACTAGAACCACAACAAGATGTAGAATAGGTACCAAAACTTAATACTTCTCCGTCAAAAGGAGATTTTAATTCAGCTCCAAGATCATCACTAATAGACCAATTAGTAATCTTACGTCGATTCCAATCAACAGCATATACTTCAGTAAATCCCTTATGAGAAGGTTCTTGATCCCATTCTAATCCACCACCAAGATTACCTCTTAACCATTTTTGTTGTATACCATTAACATAGCATGTCTTATTATTCCATGTGCTTCCATCAGCCCCAAATGACCAACGAATGGAACTAATACCAGTACTATTGAATGTATTATAGGTTGAACATAAGACGTACGCTGTGGTGCTGATGTTGATTTTATCTCCATTAGCGTCTACAGCATCGTTATAGACATACCGATAATCATACCAACCGTTACCTTGCATAGTTTTACTCAATACCCAATTTAAACCTACTCGACTCATAGCAACATATACTTTTTCTCCCGTTGCACGATCAAAGAATTTCACAGCCAAAGGGCGTAAACCTCCTACATCATACACTTTAAAGTTTAACATAGTTACTCTAGGTTTTGCAAATTTATCCACAGAATACTCAGTCAGACGGTTAGTAAGAGTTTTAGCTCCTACCTTAGATAACGAGACTTTCTCGTTATTATGAACAATTGCTTGTTCAGGGATCAAATCATTATTATAATCATGGTTACATGATGATAACAATACAATTAGTAGACTAACTACCATGATTTTTAAAGTTTTCATTTTTGTTAAATTTTTTATTTTTATTGATTTTATTGTTTATCACCTTATTTTAAGTAGCGTGATATAGCCTTACTACTTTTCTCTTTGGTTAGAATAAACCAATAATTCTTTTATTTATCTCATATTGTTTAATGTTTTGTTTGATGCCAATATATAGATTTCTCTCCTTAATTCAAGTCATTTTTAATGATGAAATATAATAAGGATAAATTAAATGCTTTGTCAAGTCTTTCTGAAATCAGTCATTTGCAAATGTGTGACAAAAAGTTATAAAGTAGCAAAGCTGTAAAAGTTTCAAAGTATCTCAACTTTATAAACTTTCTAACTTTATCAATCTTCCAAACTTTATTAAGTTTTATACTCTAATACAAATATAATGACAAGTAATGCAAAAGAACAACTACTCAAAGAAGCGATGGCTTCAATCGAAAAACAATTTGGAAAATGAGCTATCATGCGTATGGGTGATAACGCGAATCTCGGTCTGATAAGTACGTTTCATTCTGGTTCATATGTGATGGATCTGATCTTAGGATGAGGGTATCCAGAAGGACGTGTGATCGAAATGTATGGACACGAATCATCAGGTAAGACGACGATCGCGTTACATGCTATCGCTGAAGTACAACGCAGAGGAGAGATCGCTGCATTTATCGACGCAGAACACGCTTTAGATCCACATTATGCTCGTAAACTTGGTGTAGATATCGATAATCTGCTTCTTTCACAACCTGATTATGGAGAACAAGCCCTACAAATTGCAGAAGAACTCGCAAAATCTGGAGTAGTAAAACTTATCGTTATTGACTCGGTGAGTGCGATGGTTCCTAGAGCGGAAGTAGAAGGAGATATGGGTGATAGTTTTATGGGTCTTCAAGCTCGTATGATGTCACAAGGACTCAGAAAATTGACTGGTGTCTTGGCAAAATCTGGAACTTCTCTTATCTTCATCAACCAAATCCGTATGAAAATCGGTGTGATGTTTGGTAATCCTGAGACGACTTCTGGAGGTAATGCATTGAAATTCTTCGCTTCTCAAAGATTAGAAATCAGAAAAGGTGAAAAAATTCTCGGAGATGACAAAGAACAAAACGGATATATCTGTAAGATCAAAACTGCAAAAAATAAGATATTTGCTCCATTTAAGACAGTAGAAGTACCGATCAAATGGGCTGAAGGTATCTCAAAAGCAGATGATATCGTAGAAGCGTCAGT
>JFJP01002463.1_pt1 | contig 10095 bp, 12 predicted proteins | sample 431651 | NCBI WGS metagenome assembly JFJP01 (sample SAMN02602958, study PRJNA72255) | Microbial mat metagenome, whole genome shotgun sequencing project. | biome: fresh water; feature: sink hole; material: water; isolation source: purple microbial (photo- and chemosynthetic) mats found in... | reverse complement strand
ATCTGAATTGCAGAACGAAATCAAGGCATTCAGTAAAGCGGCTCATTTGGCACCCCATTTCATGAATATCCAATCCTCAAGCAGGAAATACCCAAGGACCATCAGCACAAACGGAAGCAGAGCGATGGCGACGGCGTAGGGGATGAGCTTCATTTGTCGGCCTTGTGATCTATCTTGTCCTCGATCTTGTCGAGCTTGACGAAGATCGCCTTGCTGAAGTTCTCAAAGTCAGTTCGCTTGACATAACTGTCAGCCATCATCAGCCGCACGGAAGCAACCTGTGCGCTCAACTCCACGTCGCCCTTCTGCAGTTCGCGCAATCCCTCCCAGACGATCTTCAGGATGAATGCGAAGGCCGCGCCACATCCGGCAATCAGCGCATTGACGATTGTCTGGTCTATCAAGTCGTTACCTCTTTGGCTACGGTAACTTTGCCTGTCACCAGAGCGGTGACGACCGGCTCAACGTCGCCCGAGACAGCCTCGAACTCATAGACGCCCTTGGTCCATGTGACCGCTGCGAGAGCAGCCGCCGTGATGTTTCGCGTGAAGGTCTTGCGTGCAGTGTCGATGACGATGCCGCTGTTCGCGGTGGTCAGGGATAGCAGCACCGTGCCGCCGACCTTGTCCTTGATGTCCTGCCGTGCCGTGAAGTTGGTCAGATCGACCGGGGTGTTCCACTGCACGAATCCGCCGCTAATCCAGGGCTTGAACTCGGCCCCGTTTATCTCGTTCAGTTCGATGCTGGTGGCTCCGAGCACCGTCGCTTCGTGGTACTCGCTGTCCTTGACCTTGGCCGCGTCGGCAACATTGAGGTCGGTCATGCCCTTGACGCCAACGATGCAGACCGGCCAGCCATCGGGGAGGTCCGTGGTATCGACCGTGATGATTGGGGCGCCGGAAGTCACTGAGATGCCGGTGATAGGCCGGCGCACGACGGGCGTTGAACTCCAGCGGATGATGTCGGTGAAGGTCTTGCCTTGAACCAGCGCGATGTCTTTGACTGTGGCCACCTGAAAACCCCTGCTTTTTGATGACCTCATCGTGCCAGAATAGCCAGCATTTTCAGGCAAAGAAAAACCGCCCTGGGGCGGCTTGTTTTACGGGTAGGCTTTTACTGAATGGGGCCGATTGGCGTTGTTATCGCGCCTGTAGTTCGCGTTTGGTCGAGGTCCGAAGTAGTCCTCGAAGTCAGCCAGTCCTTTTGCTGCTTTGTCCATGTTCATGAAATCCGCATCAGGAACGGAATACGCCCGGTAATTGACCCATGCAGCGAGGCGACGGTGATGAACTGAGGAAATTTCAGGCTCGGATGAATCCGTGGTCATTACTGCAGAAGGCACGCGGTACGCTTCCAGCTTGAGCGTAGCTGCTGTCTCAACGATCCGATTGAGCGTCAGCGAATTATCGTCATGGATGAATGCCGAAGGTCTTGATGTCGTGTCGCGCCAGTTCTTGAATAGGCGGTCTTGCTCATATCTGTCGGAAGGGTCGAGCCAATACGTCTGTCCGGCCTCGACAATGCGCGCCGTGCGTATCTCGAATATTCCCGAAGGAACTTCAAATTCGGTGTCACCTGGCACGATGTCGAATTCTTCGGTGACGCGCAGCAAGTTCTTTCGGATGGCGGCTTCTTCTTCGGCCTCGCTAAACCAGCGTGCGAGGTTCTCGAATGAATTCATAGGCGGGGTAACTGTGTCCAGTTCATCCTGCCACCAGTTCTCAATCAGTGTGCCTAGATTCATCCTGGGATTCCGAATCGGTGAATAAGGTTTTGCGCTTCGGTGCGCAGTTTATCAACGCTCTTGCGACCGTCGAGCTTCATGTTGAAATTTCGTTCTGCAAACGTCCTGACGCCTTCTGCATCCATCGTCTGAATGGCGTCAAACGCTTCTTGCACTGCGTTGCTGTCATCGGCCTGCTCTTGAACGACCGGGACAACTGATTCTGCCGGCTCTTTGGTTTTTGAAACGCGGTAAGCATCCGTGTGCTTGAGCATCTTGTTTGCCGTTTCAGAAGGGACGGACTTGATTTGCCCTTTCGCCCATTCGCCGGTGCCATAGGTCACGTCTTTGTTCCGCTCGTGCCTGCCGATGTAGGCGATGTTGATCTCTTGCATGGTTTCTCCAACACCAGCCCGCAGTTAAGCGGGCCGGGTTTAGGGTTGCAGCAGGTTAGACGCCGACGTTATGACCGCGAATAACGAAGTCGTAGATTCCGACTGCGGCATGGTCAGCCGTCGCAGCATTGACCGTCAGGATCAGGTAGGCATCCTTCGGCAACACAACAGGTCGTGATGCCGTGTTGTTTGCCAGGGTGCGGCCAACAGTTGCAGCCAGCGCGGCGTAGAAATAATCGTCGTCTTGCGGCACGGCGGTTGAATCAACACCATCGACATAGGCAAAGCCGAGCTTGTGCGTTGCGCCGACCGAGAAGGCATCCGAGCAAATCGACAAGCAATCAACCAGTTCAATACCGGCAGGAAGCACGCCGAGTCGTACAACATCGGACTGAGCCACGGCTGTAGCCTGGTTGCTATTCACGAAGACGCCAGATGCGTTGGTTTGAAACGTGTAGGTCTCATGCCAGGTATTGCCATGAACATTGGTATTGACAATAGCGGAATTAAGCCCTTTTTTAGTTACAGTAGCCATTTTGTATTACTCCTAAAAAGAGGTTGGCTTAGACGGTCAGGCTGACGGCGGTATCAATCACCATTACGCCGTTGTCCGTGTATTGCATCGAATCACCGTGATCGACGAGGAAGCGGATTTTCGACCGTCCGGCAACTTCACCGATCAGGTACGAATACTGGTTCTCAAAGTCGGTCATTTCTTCAGCCGTGAAGTACGAGCCGCCGCTCATGCGGTGCTTGCCATAGCCTTCGGCCAGGGCTTGCCCACCAAGCAGGATGGCGCGATCTACAGCCCATCCAGTGCCAAGCGCGGGGATCGCGCCTGCCGTCTCGGTTGCCGACGTAGTAGCTGCGCACCATTGAACCGCGTCGCCAGGGTAGAAGCGGATAGGCCGCTGTTGCTTGACGATCAGGATGCCACGGAACAGCAGCGAATCGTTCATGAATACCGGGCAGTTCTTCGCCATCTGCCCACGAGCCACGGCTTGAGCAAGATAGGTGCGGTAGTTGGTACTCTTGACGAACGAGTTGTACTGCTGCGGAGTGACCATCAGCACGCGAACCGGCGAGTCCTGAGCCGCTTTGTCGTCCGGGAATTCCACACCTGGAATCTGGATAACAGCGCTCTCGAGTTCGGTTGCAATCGCATCAACAACGTCGGAGTTGAAAACGTCAGTCGTTGCAATCGTGTAACCACCCGTCGGAACCGACTCGATACCGCTTCCGGTAGAGAGGAAGTGACGATTACGGGTTGGTGCGCGAACGGTATTGACCATCACGTTGGCGAAATTCGCATCAGAAGCAAGCGGGATGCACCAATTCACGTCATTGGCGAAACCGCGAGCGCCAGCTAGATGCACTTGGCACGCCTGGTCGGTGTAACGCGAGAACACGGACAGAGCTTGCTCTTGCGCGAGCTTCTTCAGTTCGTGCGGGGTGCGCTGTTGCGTCATCTCGCCACCGGCAGAGATCGGGAAGCGAGCCTGGTTGATACGCAGACGGTCAGCGGTGAAAGTCATGCGCGACTCGTTGCCGATAGCGACCGCATCGCCCATGATCGGCTGCGCCTGGAAAGGATTCAGCAGGTCGAAAGTGACTTCGCCGCCAGCCTTGACGCTCAAGTCTTGAACGCGAACGATTGGCATTTTGTTGGTGGATTTCCAACGGATTGTGCCTTCGGCGTCAGTTTGCTTGGACATTGGGCCCGACATGCGATTCCAGCCGGTATTACGCTGTAAGTTGGCGGCAAACAAGCCTACCGACTGGAGCACCACACTCTGATCTGAACCAGAGGCAATAGTAGTTTGAGACATTTTGCTACTCCTTTAAGAGGAAATATTTATTAAGCGATGACTGTCTTGTTAATCAGTTGCATGATCTTTTCCGGGGACATGGACATCATTTTTTCCTGCATCGAGCTATACGAAAGACCCGACATGGCTTGCAGTTCGTCGGTCGGCGGGGTTGCTGCCGATGGGATAGACGACATGCTTGCCGGCGGCTTTGTCTTTGCGTTGGCGATGGCCGTTGCGACCGCTTTACTTGCTGACGGTGCAGCAATCTGCGTGGCGTACAGCGGGCCGAACTTGTTGACCGCTTTCGCCAGTGCCACATGGGAAGAATCGCCCTTGGCTATCAGGGCATCGCGCCACATCACAACATCGGCAATGGCTTCGGTGTTGGCTTTCGGATTGGTCGAGTCGAGAAACGGGTAGGCTGCAACCGCTTTCGTCACAGTAACGCTCAGGTTCTCTTGTTCGGCGGCTTGAGCAGCCAGGACGTCACGTTGGGCAAATTCCGCAGACACAACGGCTCGGGTGCGCTGCGTTGCACCTTCCTCAATCAGCGCCTGGATTTTGTTCCATGCGGCAATCTCGCGTTCCGGTTCTTCAAGCAGTTTGGCTTCGGCGTATTCCGATTGCAGTTCAGCTAACTCGTTGCGTGCCGGTTCCGTTTCTTCAGGCGCCTTGTTTGTGGCCTTCAGCGATTCGATCAGCGCCGCCTGTTCTCGTGCGATCTGCTCGTAATGCTTCGCCTGGTCACGCGCCGTCAGCAGTTCCTCGTAAGGGATTGTGTGTTGTCCGTCCCTGGCCAATACAACAGGCGCAGGCGGTTCAGCATCTTCCGTTACTGGATCTTCTACCGTTTCAGTTGCAGGAGTTTCATCTGTCGTTTCAGCGTCGGGCGATTCGCTGATAGTCTCGCCCTCGACCGTGCCGCCGTTGAACACTTTGGCTTGATCGTCTTGCGACAGTTCGAGATACGCGTCCGGGTGCGCCTCGAAGTATTCCATGTCCATCATAATCGCTCGTTCCATCATCAGGAGTGCTCGCCTATCGGCGGGCATCCGGTCACGTATCGCTGTGAGGCGGATAGGTGAGCGGGTAAATCAAATGCCTTCCCTTGCGGGGAAGCGCCTGGGTGTTGGATTGCTCCAACGGTTTCGTTATACCGTTATAGCCAGCATTTTTACCAGTCCAACCAAACGATATTTGTTGCTGTTGTTGCCGCCATGACGCGGTTGCCGGCAACGTACAGAACGGTCCCGACTGGAGGGGCAGTGAACGTCACTGCGGCCTCGTCGCCACCTCCCGTTCGAACAGCGACATTGCCGGCACCACCGACGTACAGTGCCTTGAATTTCAGGACGGTGGTGTCGCTCTTAGTTACTGCGCCGTATCGAACGGCGGATTCTTGTAGAAAGCTCATTGCATTGCTCCTGTCTCGATGCCGGCGTTAATCCCGGCGTCCGGTTCCGGTGTTCGTGGGGGGAAATTCGGGCTTGTGTTTTCAGGCATGGGAACGCCCTGCACGCCTTCCGGCACGCTTGGTATCGCCGTCGGGCCGTTGGCATCCTTGAATCCGGCAGACAACAGCATCTGATCGGCAAGTGGGGCGATTGCTGGCGTCAGCGCGATCTGGTTGCCGGCACTCGTCGCAGAGAACATCGCTTCGACATTCTTTGTCGTCGTCTCCGCAATAACTTTGCGCACCTGGGCGTCAATGAGGGGTTGTTGCTGCTTGATCTTCTGCGCCTCAAGTTCTGCACGGGCTTTGATAAGCGCCTGATCGACGGCCTGCTTGATCTGTTCATCAATCTGTTCGGGCGTATTCGAGCCTTGCTGCTCCTTCAGGGCTTTGATTAGCTCCTGCTGGTACGGCATATCCATCAGAGACAGAAGATACGGCAGCATGATCGGTTGATACTGCGCCGGAGCCGACTTGAACGCCTCGCTGAATGCCGCGAGTTGCTGCTGCTTGAACGTCGCCGCCGTGGGCACGTTGCTGATACCGACTCGCATCTTGATGCGGCTAACGTCGCTGTCGAGGTACTCAATTCCGTCCTCGTCCGTTACGGGGGCGTTGAGTTGAATCGTCCGGTCGTCCTGAATCCCTTTGCCGTCGATGAATACCTGTTCCTGCTTGCCTTGTGTGTCCTCGATGATGAGCGATAGAAGCAGGTCGCCCACCTTTGCGCGCGCCGTCTTGAAATTGTCCATGAGGTCGGCCAGGCTTTGATTGCTCTGATCGACTTGAGCACTGAACTGCACGCCCGATGTCGTGTTGCTGTTCTGTCCTTGGAATTCGCTGTAGATGCCACCGACTCTCCTGATGGCCTCGCGGGTGTCTGCCAAGCGCTGGAATTGCTGCTGCGTAAGTTGAAGGTCGGTATTGACTTTGAAAATGCCGCCATCCCGCATTGCTTTGGCATTGAGCACGATGTCAGCGGCTGGGCTGGCGACTTCCTGCCGGAACTGTTCGTCCGAGCCGATTACCGCGCCTTCTGTGCGCTCTACCCGGCGAGCGGCCATCATCCACTGTGACTTGGAGTGCAAGGCGTTGATCTGGTCTTGCAGGTACATCATGCCGCGAGCGAGCGCATACGGCACGCCAGTACGGTCCTCCCGGTAACCCCAGAATGGCACGTAGGGTATTTCTCCGTGCGAGTGCGGAGAGGGGCCATCGTACAGGCAGTGCGGGCCGAGATACCAAGCGAGGCGTACTTTGCTGACGATTCGCTTCTCTGTTGTCACGATGCCTTGAGAGATGGCTACAGAGTGCGCCGGGTTGTCCTTGTCGTACTCGACTACTCGACCGTCTGGTGAGCGCAGCACGGCCACTCTCGCCCATCTTCTGTACCAGACTTCCATCAGCGCAACGCGGTTGCGGCCTACGTCGCGCCAGTTCGTTTCTTCGATTGACCATGAACGCTCTTGGTCTTGGCTTGCGAACAACTGCGGCAGGTCGCCGCCGTCGTCTGTGCCGACGTAGCCCAGGCCGAAGTCTTTCCATCCTGAAGTCGCGGCACGAATCAGCGGGGAATGGTCGGGGAACAACAGTTCTGGGATGCGCTTATCGAACCACTGCTTTCTGATGATGTACCTGGCGTTCGATAGGTCGGGCTTTGCGTGCCAGTCCCAGAACATTTCATTTCTTGGTACGGCTTCGACTTTGTACGGGTACTTGAATGGGTCTTCCTCGCGTCCGACATAGACCCAACCTAATCCAATGGTGCATTCCGGCTTGAACGCATCGCTGCACGCAGTATCAGCGTGTGATCGGCCTTCGGCCTCGTGCAGCTTTTGGTTGAGAGCATCAGCAACATCAACTGGATCGTCTCTGGATTCCGTTGAAACCTTCCAGTCGCCTCGATTCTTGACCTCCATGCCCAGCACAGACGCGATTACCGGACCCATGAGAGGCTCGATGGCCGGTGGAATGCCTATCGCGGCCATGCGCTGCAGGATTTCCGCGTCAAGCTGGTTGCCGTCGCAGTAATCCGCTTCGCGGTCGGCTTTTACGCGCCATGGCGGCTGTTCGCTTATTTCTTCGATAAATCCGGTCAGTTCAGTGAGCGTTAGCGCGTCCTGGTCTTCGTTTTCGGTCATCATTTATAGTCTCCAGTCGGCGGCAGTGCGCTGCCTGCGCATCGGTGAATTGCTATTTGTTGCCACGGCAAACGAATTCCCGGCATCGGCCACTTGCCCAAATTGCCTGAATGCGTCTGATCCATGTGAATCGTCGTTATGCATCGGGGTCTCGCTCCAGCAGCCGCGTGTTTTGTCCCACTGCTTGCGGTAACCGGTCAGCCGCTTGATGCCCTTTTCGCACGCTGTCTCATCGAAGATGCAGGAGGCGAACTGCCTTCTGGTAGCCTGGATGCCGGCCATGATCTGTGTCACGCGCGAGACGACAGTGAAATCCTGTCCTGGCAGCAGTTCTTCCAGCATTTCCCGGATTGATTGATTGTTGTCCGGGTCTTTGCCGATGCGTTTGTGATCGGCCTCGTGGGGTAAATAGTGGGTGCCGTAGATATGGCCTTGTTTTTGCAGGTATTCCGCGTAGTGGTCGAGGTCTTCGCCGCTGGCTTCGTAGTAGCCGATCATTCGGTTCTCTGGTCCAACTCTCTGATGCAGCCAGATCGTCGTCATGTCGCCCTTGCCGATGTCCCAAAAGGTATTGACTGGTGCGCTGATCTTCGGCAAGCGTTCGAGGAACCTGCCAGCGAGACGGGCATCCGTGATCTGTGTTGCGTAGTAGCAGCCTTCCATGCTCACGGCGAATGCTTCGTCCGGGTAGCTTGGGTACTCTTGCCACATAAGCGGGGCATCGTCGGCAAAGTCGCTGCGCCGGGTCGCCACGTACCATGCTCGCTTATCGTCTGGTATCGCGCGCCTGATGATTGACTCAACACGCCGAAAATACGCTTTGTCTTCGTCGCTGATCGAGACAAGCGCCGGGTCAATACGGTACTCGTCCGCATCCCACCAGCTAAAGAAGTGGAATTTGTAGTCCTTGGGGCTGAGTGTACGGCCTGAATCGCTGGCGGCCTTGCTGATCTGGCACAAGTCGAAGAAAGCGCCGTCCTGGCCTTCCGCGGTGCTCTCAACGATCAATACACCATTCGCGGGAACTGCTGGCACGCTGCCGGTGAGAACCTCACGGGCTTTCAATGGGTACTTTGCCGCGATCTTGCCAAGCTCACTGACGTGCAATCGGTGGATTGTTCCAGACCGCATTGACGTTGCCACTCGAATCGTCGCGCCGTTATGCCCGAATACCAATTCCGTTGCGGTCTTTTTCGTTACTGGGAACTGCGCCTTGAGCGCTGCTGGTAGGTTCTCATACGCGAAGACAACCTTGGTGCGGAATATTTCTTCCGCAGATTCGCGTTCATGAGCCACGATCCCGCAATAGATAGGGCCGTCCGAAAACAGCGCCGTATCGAGCCACAGGATTGATATGAGCGTCGTTATCCCGCGCTGCCGTGCTTTAAGCACTAGATTTCGGTGCCATAGCGTGTCGATCAGTTGCGCTTGAACGACATTCGGTACGAACTGCACAACCAGGTCATCGTCGCCGTCGCCCTTCGTGATGATCTTGTAGAGCGTTTCAATGCGCCGGCGCGGGTCGCTGAGCACCGATTTCAAAGCGTCAAGTTCTTGCGCGGTGACGCTAGACATTACGCGGCCCTATCACTGATCCGCCCAAGGCTTTCAGTAGTTCGCGTAATGGGTCGGCTGTTTGCGCGTTGTCCTTCTCGTACAATCCTTGAACTTTAGCGGCTTTGTCGAGCGCACTGTTCTTATCCCAGAACTTGTATTTGATGACACCCTTTTCATCCACCTCGAACGAGGCGACCGCGGCGGCCGTTGCTGCGTCAAGCTCGTGAAGCATCTTGATGCGGCCATCGGTGTGCATGATGTTGCGCGGATCGGAGAATGCCAATCGGCTGACTTCTCGAATGGTTCGGTCGGTGCTCAATTCATGATCGAGGATTATCTGCGAGCGCCTTTTGCTAACTTCTAGCGAAACTCTAGAGTCTTTGAGCAATTTTGCGCCAGTTACGCCAGCGGTCTTTGCACTGTATCCCGCACTGATAGCGGCTTGCGAGGCATTGCAACCATTAGCAAAAAACGCTTCAACGAACGCATGGCGCTTATCCTCTGCTGATGCCTTAGAGGTTCCTGCCTTAGTCCGCTTGATCGGCTTCTTTTCCACGCGACACTCCCAATAGTCTCAATCCGTGCAGGGTAGCGAAATAGCCAGCATTTTCTCTTGCGCATTGTTCATCAGCATTCGCTTATATAAGCGATTCTGTATATACCATTATTGTATTAGTAGTTGCTAATATTCTAATATTCTGAAATGCTAATGTTTGTGAGTTTAGCCGTGATCCGTGTCCCCTGACCCCATAGACTATTGGGTTGTGCTTCAGGGTACTGCACTGTATTGCCAGCACACCGTATCGTGGTGTCAATCGCCTGCCGCCCGATGTTTCTGTTCCGGCGTCGAGTTGCTGAGTTTGTCAGCGTTGTCAGTACATAGCTGGTTTGTTGCGACTGACGATTTACAGTCGCGGGCTGGATCATGGCCCCAGTGTCGCCTGATTTGTTCCGATCTGGCCAGGCTTGGCCGCTATATCGTTCTTGGTAGGCTTTCCCTACATGGCCCGGAGTG